>Ga0131853_10003459_pt1 | contig 28294 bp, 19 predicted proteins | sample TergutLab28metaG_FD_92764 | JGI IMG/M metagenome (GOLD analysis project Ga0131853, IMG submission 92764) | Labiotermes labralis P1 segment gut microbial communities from Petit-Saut dam, French Guiana - Lab288 P1 (version 2) (version 2) | ecosystem: Host-associated > Arthropoda: Insects >...
ACTCCTATGGACGAGTGATCGGCCCGTCGCAGAGACCTCTAGCTGGCAACACAAATTATTTAAAAACAGACAGGTACCCATGCCCCCGGCGTGATTCGAAACTAGTAATAGGCCAGGGATGGCACACCCACCACCGGCCCCATGACGTCACGGTCACGTGACTAACACCTTGATATCCGGAAGTAGGCCAATGACCTCTAATTGATATGAAGAGGACCTAATTAATACGCAAATTTTCTAATTGATATTCATACGACCTTGATTGATATGCAAATTATCTGATTGATATTCAGCCGACCTTGTTTGATATGCAAACTATCTGATTGATACGCAATTGATCTAATTATTATGCAAATGATTTTTGTACCAGACAGCGTGGCGCCTTTAACCCTTTTATGGCTACGAGACAACCTGACGCCTATGTAAATTAGACGCCGCCATTTTGAATGGGCATCATCTTGAAATATGGCGGAAGCGCGCTCTTTTTCAATTTTTTATTTTTTAAATTATAACGTAACTTATGAATCAGCCATTTACAATATGGCCACCAGGGCGCTATTTTTTAATTTTTTAAATTTTTAATTTTTTAAATGCGCCTTTTTACAATATGGCCGCCAGCGCGCTATTTTTAATTATACCGCAACTTTTTGCAATATGGCGGCTAAAGCGCTACTTTTAATTATTATTGTTAGGTTCAAAACTCCTTTTTTAATTGAAGGAATAACATAAAGGACCCTATCCTTTATACTGTAATAGGGATAATAAATAAACACACAAGATTTAAAATTACAATTTTACATACTATTTAGGATATTTATTAAAATACGATTGTAGTAGTATAGTTAAATTATCAGCGTGGTTAGCTAGCGACTGTTTATACAAATACAATACACGCTACAATGTTTTCAGGATAGAACTATCGATGTGTATTTCTTCCAGGGTTTGCAGCGTAGTTCGAAAGCCTCCTAGACACTGCTGTCTTTTGAAAACTCGTATGCTTACGAAGCTGAACTTACGATTGTTTTCGCGTAACAATTGTTATTAATTACTACACTTGCAATCATTACTACGTTTTCTTAGTTTTATTGGGTAGTATGTAATTTCGTGTAACTTATTTACACACAGATTTTAAGCTAGCTGGTTTATCCTTTATGCGCAATTTACAATGACACTGAGCTTCTCCAAACAAACGATGATATTTTTTTGTACAATACAGTATGTAGAAGGGACTGGTCTTTTTGCGATACACGGAACAGTGCCGCGTATACAATGTGCAACCAGCCAGTTTTTAGGCAAGTCTAATTCACAAGTGTAACGTTCAAGCACACAATCGTGTCTTCACGATGTAACTTCATTAGTGATATACGAGTAAGTAATACGGTTTTTCACCCACGATGGCATAAGCCAGAGAAGGCAACTGTATTTTTACAAGACACTCTGGATTCTCCATGAACAAACGTTGCTTCAAACGAAACAAAACTGATTCACTTTGAAATGATATCTGGAAATAATCTCCTGTATGCGACTTGTAACAAGCAGTGCACTCTTTTCCTACGACACACTTTTCAATAGAATTTTCATAATTCAACTTTTCACTACACAACACATAGAAATGAATCTCCTTCACTGAATCCAGGTTTCCTGCTACAAAACTTGGATAGAGTCCAAAGCATCCACATAGTGCTTTATCTTTGTTCATGGCTGTAACCATATTACAGACGAAATGTTACATTGTTCCGAATTTCAAACTATCATAATAAATTCCTTGTCCAATAATTTCATTTGAATCTTGATATAATTGTCCAATGTTGGAGTTAGGAAGGAAACATACGCTCCTGAAGTCTAGCCAATCCATTACGGGGCGCTGGAATATTAAAAAAGTTATTAAAAATTAGGCAACATAAAATCAACTCTTAAATTTAAACAATTTACAGATAAACGTATTAGTATACGTACATTATCATACAATTTGTTGGTGAAAAATTGTTTACAACACACACTTACGTTTTAACGTTTAACTTGAATTGTTCTGCTTTGTTATACTACGTGAAGTGAAGATTGCTTTTGCAGTGAGAGTGAATGCGCCGGAGACTATATAGCGCGCAGCGAGGGCAGGTTAAAACATGCACGCAAAAATCTACGTAAAAAACACACAGGCGACTTTATCTAAGGTATTTCCAGCCTCAGTGTTTTAGCACAACACTGTTAAAAAATAAACAATTAGCACTTAACAAGTTTTCGCATTTTCTAGAACAAATTTTGTCCCTTTATATGAAGTCAATACATTTTGGTTTTACTGGGCGTGTTTTTGCCAAAACGAATGCAGTATCTGAATACGGAGGACAGGTGTGTGGGTTGCTTCTTTTACACTAGGCAGAGTGGCGCCCCGAAGTAGACAACAAAAGGAGGGATGTACCTGCGCTGCGGGATAGAAAACAAAGCGAAATTACAACTTATCTGAGGTACAGACATAGGAACAATCAGCTTCATAACCGAGTCTTTATGTTGTATAAGCGACACATTACAAAGATTAGCCACTTAATACAGTTTACTGAAATTATTAATTAAGAAACGTGCGAAGCAGAGTGCCGAATTATTATAAGTTTTAACTAGAAGTATGTGTGCTGGCCAAATATTACTTTTTACCCGGGTTTTTTTTATTTTATTTAGTTATTTACTGCAATTGGGTTGTCACCTTGTGGCAGTGGTTATTTTACATGTAAACAAAACATGAAATTGGTTATTACTAGATTTAAGTCGGGAGGGCTACATGAGTAGCATGTTGTGGCAACTTGGTTTAGTTGCGAATATTTGCCGGAATGACGGGAGCTGTACGATACATACGGATTTTTTATTTAGATTTTCGCTGATCTATAATGCGTTATAAAATTTAACGTTTTTAGGATTTTTTTAGTTATTTCAGGTACGCGCATTTAAGCAGAAAGTAAATTTTATGAACCATGTTAAATTACCCACTTATTTACTGTTTCAAACTAAATGCACGAATTACATTTATTTTCCATACACTTAGAGAGTCTTCTTGAACGTAAGTATATCGTTATTTTACAAGCTCCGTTAATAAACAACAGAAATCTAACATTTTCCTGAATATTTGTTTATTTGATGGCGGTTTTAATATTATTTTTTGGTTATACTTAGGTTTGTGCGGTTTTATATTTTGCTTTTTAGGAAATAAATGCCTTGCTTACATTATTTTCTACATGTATTTTACCGAAGTTTTGCGGAAACTTAATCAATTAGATATACACAGAGTAACAATTGGTATTATATAACGTAATTGTGCATCCAGTTGATCATTTACCCGGAGTTGTACTAGGATGCAGGTCAGCAAACACAAAATCCAGTTCCAGAAATGTTTTCAACAGGGGAAAAATTTGGTACTGTACTAATGTATCGAGTCAGGAGAGTACTTTGAAGGAGACTAGATTTGTAATAGTATAAATCTTAATAAGCCATTAAAAATAATTCCGGTTATATTTGGGTCCCCATGGTATGTCGGTAATTATGGGTTATCATTAACAGAATGTATTATCGTTACAAGTTACAGTTCCCAAGAAGTTTCTCCCTTAACCCTTTACACATCACTACAAAACTGTTTAATTGCATAAAAATCCCTAATTTCTGGTTATTTAACGACGTTTGTATACTAGTGAATGATACGGACGTGACAACACATGGATCAGAGCAGATACACTGCTTACACAGAGCGTTGGTACGGATATATTTGAGTGGTCCGGCCGCTCTCTTTGCTCAAACGATCGCAGTACCTACTGATAATAGGGCTGGGTGGGTTTCACAGCTGGTCTGGACAGTTTAAAAAAGGATAAATATTTTAAAGCTGTCGGCAGTTGAAAAATTATGCGTGACTACAATAACAGAACTATCTTGACTTGTACTTGTTGCGACGATCGGCAGATAATAAACTGTAAAGAATTTTAAAATAGGTCATTAGTGAGTATACAAAAACTAACAAGTTTACTAAAATTATTTCAGAAGTGCGCAAAGCACGATGCTAAGTTGAATGAGATGTTTTTAGGTTGTAGCTGTTTGTGATTAGAAAGGAGTTTATCGGCGTTTTGCGGAAACTGCGGGATACTCTGCGTTTGGTTAAATACTCAGCAGTCTGCGCATTAACTTAGAATATGTACTGCAGTTTAGTGTAGAGGCTACGTGTGGTTACGCATTGAGTGAAGAGAATTGTATTACAAATTCTTCTTTTTTAGTTTACGTTGCTCATATGGTTTCAAGTGGGGAGAGAGGTTCGGATAGAAAATATTAATGTTATTACTCATTTATAAAGAAATTCCACAGTTTTTTTACAAATTGAACGACAAACATGACACCGAGATATTGTAAAATAATTTTGACTTCGTCTTCCTTTATCTGAAGTTTTAGAGCGGTCGAAATTACAAACAGGCCGTAGCAGGCCTAAGAGCGTGTATTTTGCTACATTCAGTGCTATTAAGGCGATGTAATGGAAGGAAGGTCAGTCCGGCATTCAGTATCACATGACTAGACATTAGCACCCTCACGAACAGCAGTCCCATTGCTTCAGTCGCCATTGAAGGAGCAGATATGTTCGTGATGCTTTAAATTATGCTACAATGTGTAAACGTATATGTAGTATACCCACAATTTACTAAATACCGCATAACAGATCTTACTTTCACTCTTCCTTAGGGGATTTGACGGGATGACATCCCCATTCCTTTACTGTGAGGGTTTAAACATAAAATGTTTAGCGAACTATCTAAGTTACGTATGAGCCCCTTTTTCAATGGATTAATCAGGGTACACATGTGATGAAAAATGCAGTTCCTAATCTTGTATGGTGAGGGTACATACCTAGACAGGTTCTTCGGGAGCAGGCTGGTAGTTTGTTAGCAGCGTTCCTGAACCCTGAATGAGAGAATTAATTTTTTTTTAATACTTTTTAAAGGTCCATCGGGAATGGAGGCGTAGCTCCACTCTTTCATCATTTCGGTATTGTATGGAACTGAGTTGGTTGCTTTACGCGCCGGTTTCCGTGCGTCTGGATGAAGCAGTTTTCTGTACCACCGTGTAGGAGTCTGGGTGGGCGCGGCGAACACTAGTCTGGATAGTTTTGAAAAAGAAAATTTTTAACCCTAATGGCAAAAAGAAATAGCTTGTAATTGCGTATGCATTTTGTTTTTACAAATTACTTTTATGAAATTGTGTTAGAAGCTGTGTTACTTTAAAAACGTAACACAAATAGGATAAAGGCGACAGCGATGAAAAGAACACGAGACAGAGTTTTCGTTATTGCATTATAACGGGCATTGCCTGCAGCACAGATTTATAGCTTGAAAATAGACATTTAATTAACGATTTGATTCTGCTTAAATTGAAACGAAGGCACACTTTAGAGATTTAAGTTATGCCCAAGAAAATATGACGACAGCCGATGAATAGGATACTATAAAGTAGTGTTTATTTTTATTTGTAAGGCATATAATTATGTAATTTTTAATTTGCGTGTTCCTTATTTTTAGGTGAGATACAAGCCGACTGTGCGAGCCGATAATACTGTTATGCGCAGTTTTTTTAGTATAAAATATTGAGTTTTTTTACTGTTGCTTTTTACCGAAATGTTTTTTTCTATATTACTATATGTACGGGATTTGCGTTAATTTCTTAGACATAGCTTTGCGTGCATGTTTTTATACTAAACAGCTATATTTTTTGCTTTCGAAAAAGGAAGTAATGCATCAGTATGACCTAGTGCATAGTTTTTTTTATTTTAGTAGATTAACATTATATAATAAAATCAAAGTTATACAGAGACATAACATTTTAAACGCAACGTGTTTCTTTTGAAGAGGAAAGTACTGTGCAGTAGGCATATTATGTTGCTAATTGTATGCAATAAACAATGAGTACGCAATAGACTAGGAACGTTAAAACTAAAACAGAGACATCTATTCATAGGGCACAAGAGTTTGAGGCTAGGAATGGGCGGGGTTTAGTCCTATTTCTATATTACACATACAACTGCACCTTTAGTAGATGTAATCAGACCACTCCGAAGTATTTACAAACAGTTGAAAATGGCAAGACTTCCTGCCGGAAAGCAAGGGGCTCTCTGGAGTGCGGAAACATTTTTTGCATATATATATATATAGGCAGGATTCATCCTTTCATACTTCTCTCTGTAATTACGTGAAGCCCCTTGGTGTCGAAACATGTAGATTAATTACAATTAGCGGTTTCTACCTAAACACTGTATTTCCTTGGTTCGGTTTATTGTTACTTAAAAAAATAAATATTATAAAATGCTACTAATTTTTTGAGAAAGTCTCCTTGATTGTTTCTGGTGGTTTAAACGTTTATTTAACAACGGTGTCAGTAGCTCAGACTATAGAGTGCCGAATGGTTTGTGAAGCGTTGGATGGGTAGCGAAAGTGGTGTGATTTTGAGGTACTACTCCGACAGATACTGGAAGATAAACAAGACAGACACTTCTGTATAAAGTAACACTGAAGAGCGTTCGCGTAACCATTCTTGCCGTGGGAAAGCAATAAGCATTACATACACTCTGTGTGGGGGGGGCTTAGTTATTCAGCATGCAATGGCCATGTGCCATATTATATAGTTGTCTGTGGTCTGTTCGGCTGTACCATATTTTTTCACATTACCTCATGAAAGGCACGATTTTCGGGAAAAAGTTACTGAAAATAAAATGCGTTTTCATTTTCTCTACAAATTTGGTCTGAAATATTTCCCATTATAAGAAGAATTAGCGAGATACTATCGTAAATGTATATCGGTCTTCATGTGAGTGACCGTTATTCTTGTCAGATTTTAATGAAACCCAAATTTTCTCGACAGATTTTCGAAAAAACTCAAGTAAAAAATTTCACGAAAATCTATCGCTTGGGAGCAAACTTGTTTCATGCTGACGGACGGATGGACGGAGAGATATGACAAAGCTAATAGTCGCTTTTCTCTATTCTCCAAACGTGCCTAAAATGGTAAAGGTCTGTCCACGCTAATGACATATAGGAGAAGCAGAAGTATAAATCCCCTTACTCTTAACCTCGGGACTAAATGTTGAAGAATTGTGCCTTCACGCCTCGCCCGTTTTACCACCGGGAGATTACCACGGTACCAATTGCGCAGGGTGCTGGGTGGACCTCAGAGCCGGTCTGGACGTTTTGGAGAAAAATAACTTTTCCATGGTGTAAATAGAACCCCGGTATATTCGGTCCGTACCCAGTCGCTATACGGAATAAGTTAACCCGGGTCCACAATCCTGAAATAACTGAGGAAAATCAAGAAGCGACTCAGGCATGCACATGTCGATAACACGATTACCATTGAAAGGTATTTCTACGACAAGCAGGATCGACCATTTTTGGGGCTGGCATTACGACGCACCCCGCCCCAAATTATGTGCCAGAGGATTGAACCTACGTAACGAATGTTTGCGTCATCAACCGCACCGCTTTTGAACTATCACTTTCAGAGAACCGGCAAGAATATTCTATTACACAGAGTCGCAGGAACATCAGAAATACTATTACGATCACGCCTACTGGGATGTGAAGCCGTGTAGTGAAGTAGGGAAAAGAGGTTATGAAGTTCTCAATGATCCTCTTTCCTCCAACTTCACCTCCTGAAGTTGGAGGTTGCAGCAGGTGAAGTTGTTACAAAGAATTGATTGTTCATTTTACAGCATTTTAAGCATTGTATCCTTCAAAGTGTTCCCCTCTACTGATGATACAACTTTCCCAACGTTCCTTCCATTGTTGGAATGCTTCCTGGAACTCAATTTCTGTGATGGCGAGCAGTTCTCTTATCGCATTTTCCTAAATCTCCTCTAGGATTTGGAAACGACGTTCTTTCAAAGTGTTTTAAGTTTGGGAAACAGAAAAAAAGCTGTTGGGACTAAGTTCGTACAATACGTTGGATTGTGGTAAAACGGATATCCGACGTTTTGCCAGATAAATGCGGATGAGGAGCGACGCGTCAGCCAGTGTATAGTCGTGGTGCAACATCCAAGTCTGGTTTTCCCAAAATTCAGTCCTCTTCCTGCGCAGAGAATCCCTCAAACGCGCTAGGATTTCTTGGCATAACTGTTTACCATCTGACCACGTGGTAAAAATTGATGATGGACAATGCCTTTCCAAACAAAGAACACAACCAATATCACCTTGATCTTTGACCTACCCATCCGTACCTTTTTTGTCTTGGAGACCCTTTCCCAATCCACTGCGACGATTGCATCTTGGTTTAAAAATTATACGCATACACCCATGTCTCATCGCCTGTTACGATGTTTTTAAGAAGGTTTTCATTGCCATTTGCATTGGCAAGCAGTTCCTGACTGATTTCAACACGGTTATCCTTCTCATCATCAGTCAAAAAACGCGGCAAGAATTTTGCACTGACGCGAGGCATCTGAATTTTTGTAGTAAAATTTGATGGCAAGATACTATGCTGATGCCCACTTCCACAGCAACTTCTCGGACAGTTAAACGATTTCCACGAATCACAGCATGAACTCCATTGACATGTTTGTCGTTAGTTGATGTGGATGTCGTCCAGGCCTGGGATCTTCATCGGCCGAAATTCTACCTTCTTTAAAACGTTTAAACCACTCAGAACACTGCGTTCGGCTCATACAGCCCTCCCCGTGTGCTTGGTTAAGCAAATGGAATGTCTCTGTAAAATTTCTAACATGTTTGCAGCAAAATTTCACACACAAACGTTCCTCAAGCGCTTTCATTGTCACATTGTCACTAATCCGATGAACAGCTTGTGCTCGAACTCACTTCAGCGGATGTAGCTCGACGACTAGTACTCACAGCGAAACGGGAAAATGGCAGTTTGTTGTCAAAACGTGAGGCTAGGTGTGCTCAGTAGCAGCAGCGCGCTCTGTGCTGGTAGGCGCGCTGTTTAAAATGCTCGGTCTCTTTTCGAACACGCCTCGTCAGACACTAAACGACGTACGCAACACTCACGTGCACAAAGGTCTGGCGTAAGTCGAATTCTGTGCAATTCGGAATCGCGTGTGCATACGATCAACTATATAAGTATAAAATTTCACCCTAGAACAGGCCACGAAGGCCCAGAGGGTGAGAGGTGCAGTTGTATAGTTGTATTATTTCTTCAACCTCGCCGTCAGATGGGGTGAGTATTCAACGCCACGCCTTGGCTGTTTTACCACCGGGAAAGACCCGCTACCCATTGTATGGAAGGTGGGTGGGCCCTAGGGCCGGTCTGGTAGGATGCGGAAAATCTGCTCTCTGGCGTTTAGATCAGACGCTTCTTTGCCACCTCTCACTGCTAAGGGCAGGGTTCGTGCCTGGGCTAATCCGTGTCAGACTTGTGTTCGATAACGTGGCAGTGGGACACGTTTTCTCACAGTACTTCCGTTTTACTGTCACGACCACTCCATCAAATCCTCTATACTCAAGTTTCATTCACCCATCAGCAAAGCTACACGTTCTTTGTGTAAATGACGGGTATGTAAACAAATAGGGCGGATTACCTAATCATGCTAGACAGTGTGGCGCCTTAACCTAACACAAACCTATGATAAGTAAGCAAATATGTCGGCGGTCACGTGATGTAAATAAATAACGTAGTATGTAAACTACATGACGGATGACAGTTTGGCGACCGGCAAAATCTTGAATGAGCACTAACTTAATTCTAAAGTCTGCCATTTTACCATATGGCCACTAGAGACGTAATTTTAAAATTGTTTAACGAAATTTGAAGTCCACCATTTCACATACGGCTACCAGGACGCTATTTAAATTTGTTTTAACCTAAATTTAAAGTTCGTAATTATACAATATGGCTAGCAGCAGGCTAATTTTAAATTAAAACCTAACTTAAACTTTATATGATTTTGTGTATTTGAAAGGAGTTGACTGAAGCGGTAAGATTCCGGACTCATAATTGAGAGATTGTAGGTTCGAATCCTGCTGCTTTAACCATCTCTTTTTAAAGGACCCTTTCCCAGGTATATAACAATAAGGAAAATGCACACAATTTTCAACTTACAAGCATATATAAAATGAAGGATTTTTATTCTTTCAGTGCCATAATTACATAAATATAAGTGATTAAAAATAGTTTTATTAAATTATCCACACTTATAAGCATTTAGTTATCATCAGAAAGAGACTTTTTATACTTTAGTTCATTCCACAATCTATTGAAATCAATGGCATTTATGTTTGAAGGTTTACAAAGGATTAGGATTCAAACCCCTTATTGCGCCACTTTACAAGTTCGTCTTGGAGCCTGCCGTACTTGATCACTTCTCTGTCTATGCAAGCACTTGCCAAGTCCATCAGCTGTGCTAATCTTTTTCACTTAGATGCACGTGAGTGTTCTCATTCGTGATGGGGATATACCGTCCACAGTGTCCTGTGGACGGTATATGTGTTGCGAGTCACCAAGTTCGTGCACTTTGTTTTTGTGTATATCACTCTTTAATGTCACGAGAATAAACCACTGCATTTCGTTTAAAACTGTGTAACCAGAAGGAGTTCCAATTTTTTACTTCTTGTTTGAGGTTATTAGTGAGGTAGATGGAGACGTACATTGTTGCTCGCTGAGGTAGTAGGTACGACGAAGTAACCCCCACGCAGTCATCTCGAATACCTTAATGGAATACAGGCTGAGCAGGGCACTTTGCATACTGCTGAGTAAGGATGTAAAATTTGAGCTAATGAGCTAATGAATAGGCCGTCCGCGATGCACAAACTTGTTTAGACTTGTGACATGCAAACGTGCAGCTGATGGCTGGCAGACTATGTCGGCGAGTGGAGATCATCCTAGCTGAGTGGTATCAACAAATTTACGCTCAATAAGCCCGCTGATAAATTGTGCTTTTGAGGGCCGAAGTAATAGATTGCAACAGCATATGATGCCTCACGATGTACCACAGTTTCCAGCTCTGAATATAGTACATCACCATCATTCCAATTACACCATTGGTCAAAGGCTTGATTCATTCTGGCGTTAAACTTTGGTACTTCCTCCCAGCCATACGGTCGCTTAAAGACATATGATGAGATCCTGTTACTGTGGGACTCGAGAGCTGCCAACTCCTTGAACATGATGTCACCATCTCGCCCTTCCAAGTACGTGAAATCAATCACTAAGAGAGACATTGTTGATTGAGAGAATGTGACTGTACGTACCTTATTTATATCCATGCTTTGCACGAATGCTGCTTCGCCAATCGGCCACAAGCGGGACACTCTCCCAACTGAGCGCGAAATATGCTCAATACCCTTTCATCATTGCAGGTTTAGCGACCAGGAATAAACATGTTGACGAATGACGTCATGGATAGTCCCCCCGCTCTGTGGAGGGCGTACAGGCAGCAGTAATGTCCACAAACATTCGATGTAAAACCCTGTAGTCTGTGGCGGTTAAATGTCCAAGAAATTGAGTGACGCTATAAGTATGCCATGATTTCAAGCATGAATGGTGGTAGACCTACAAATAAAAAAATTCGGCGTACCCAGTCTGAAAAACAGACAACTACACAGTCTGAACCGGGCACGTAATGCTTATCAAGGTTAATGACAATTTTTGACGTGTCAGGTCAAAACCTAATACGTGGAAATCCTTGATGAACATTTCCGGTGTAATCATATGAGCACGGTCATCGTAATAAATACTCGTACTTGAAAATAGTGTTTCGTAAGCCCTGGTAACCCCAAACGGTGAAGACCAATCCTCTGCGAGTGGTTCGGAAGGGTGCTGAACTCCAATTACGTACATAACAAGATATGTCATATCATAATGATGAAAGTGGAATTGATCGGTACTGGCAGAACCAACGAATGCTGTGTTCTTAACCAAAGCTACGAGAATTCTTTCGGGAATTGGTCCAAGGAATGCATTATCTATAGAGACTTGCTGGACCACAGAATTCACTGTAAACGTTTTAATCTTATTATTTGTAAGAGAATAATGTGCTTTAGGCTTCATAGCCGAAACAGCGTGAGGTAGAAGAGGGGGCTTCATTTCGAACTGAGTGATAAAAAGAGTAGCGTCTAAAATTCTGATACCTAATTTTACATCGCCTGAAGGTGCCAACAGATAGAAAGATTCTGTCGCACGTGTAAGGTTAATTTTCACGTCAATACCGATAATTAAAATTTTATCGGAATTGAACAATTCAGCATGGAGCCTACCATGTAATTCAATAGTATTGCTTTTGCCAATGTACTTTAAAAGTGTAGCGTAACCACTTTCGTCTTTTTCTCCAGACGAATCGAGGTACCAGAAACTGGAAACGAGATGCGTGCCGGACGCGTCAGAACAGTAGCTGAAGAGTTTTCGAGGTACGCCTTGTAATGGTAGTTTGTCTCATTAAGAATAACAGGTTTAGCTTTTAGCGAGACACTTAGAGAACTAAACATGGAATGTTAAATGGTTATTGAAACACCGAACTGCGTTTGACTCTGTACTACTTAGATCTGATCCATCAGTTTTACCAGTTTGAGGCGTAAGAGTAGACGCACAGAATTTAAATCAATGTAGCAATCACTATGGCCCGAGCAATTAAATTTGAAGTGTTCAAAGTTGTCTGCTGGCGCAATTGGTTTGTAAGTAACGGTGCGACTATTTAAGACAGATGTTTGTGCGCTACGCCTGAAGAAGATGTCAAGCATCGACTTTAAACATTCCATTACTTCTATGTGAAAATATTCTTCAACTTTCCGCGTTTATTCTGAGACAACGCTTTCGACTTACGATTCAATTTTAAACCCAAGCCGGACCCCGTCATCTTTTTAATTTTTAGTTCATGGTTGTCCTTCGCTTCAATAAAACTATTTCTGAATATAACACCCACAGGCTGTTCCGGCTTCCTATAAAGAAAATTAGTTATTATATTGGAACAAGTTTTCAACGCCTCTTTTCCAACTGCCTTAGCCCCTGAATACAACAGAGGTATGACAAAACGGGAGTCCACTGAAGGATCATATACCGTTGCCCCTCTGCACCCTGAAACTTACCCTATAAACATGTCCTATTTCACAAACACCACCACCAACAACACCGCTTTGATTTGCGTATTACCATGTATATCGATCCATTGTAACTACCATACTGAAACCTATAAGCCGAGGACTTATTTTTAAAGTGTAATACAACCAGACATGGAATATCGCTATCTTCAAACAGCACGTCTTCACAATTCTTTGTGAATAAACGAATGGTTATCGAATCTATGAACGATTGCTTTATAGGTCTATACAGAGGGTAGTTGAATCTATGATAGCAAGTTTTCGTTGGGAAGTGTAGGGTTGTTAAACGTCTAACGTAAGAATCACCAAACAAATTTGGTTCTATACTAACTGTGGAAACAAAAACCGGCTCGGGTATAACAAAATTAGTTTAATTTTTTTAACCGAAATGTTATTCTGGAGGAATGGCAATTAGCAAGGTTCATAATGTTTTTGCTAAATCTTCAATTCCATTATATAGGCGTCAGGGGAAGTAAAATATTGCATTTTGAACAATCCTAATGGAATTTTCCCCGTAGCACGAATTAAACAACTCTTTACTCTGCCATTCATATTTATTAATGTAGTCGTTAAATGTATGGCTAAAGCTTTCCTTTTCAGACGGCTCCAACAAATCGGGTATATTCGTGAGAAATGAAACACAGATTCACAGTGTTTTACAGGAAAGTTGATTTCCCCCTAATCTAAACGAATTGTGTTGTGCAGGAAGCGCATCTTGTGTCTTTATGATAATATATTTCGACTAGATCAACTTCCCATGTGTCAGGTTGTAACTTGAGACGAGTGGCTAATTTGGATCCAAAATTTGCCATTGTGTTGGCCGCAAAATAATAACTCACTGATGGTAATGTAATGTATTCTAAAAATGGTCTATTATATTTTCTTGATATAGGAGGCGTTTACACAAGTGTTGAAGGACTCGTCGTTGACAAGATGTTTAATACCGTTCTCCTTACGCATGCGCACTCTTTCATCCATTTGGAACTTGGTTTGGGGTGAAAAAACTGAACATTACAAGCTCACAATTGTAAACCTGGCATTCGATAAGATGGTCCTTCAAGTCTGAGAGTTCCTAAATAGGTTGGGGCACGCGCTGAATAACCCCGACAACCCGAAATATTTCTGTTCAAAATGTTTGTTCGTACCCCTTGGAAACATTTGCTTTTCTTTCGTTTTCCTACCAAGATCACCCATTTCAAAATTAACACGATCTTGAATTTTAGCCCTCAGGATATTCACCTTTCACCACACTAAGTAAATGCGCGGGAGAACACCCATTGTTGAATGGACAGAGTTGTAACCTGTTAAATGTTTATTTATGAAGTTCAAGTAACGGTAAGTGGTATTCTTAGTGAAATATTTACACATCTTTTTAAAGTTGTATTGTCGCTCGACAATGGCGCCCTTTATGTCGGGGTTGTGAGTAGTACGAAAATTTACTCCCTGTCGTTTCAAGTACTGTTGGACATTTGAATTAACAAATTCAGTGCCTCTGACTATCGTAATTGGTTTTATATTTTGACATAAGGATTTTACAGCTGCTGTAATTGAGGTAGCAGTTTTGTCCTTCAGATGTGCGCTCCAGACATAACGTGAAAATGTCTATAAATTTTAAGATTTATTTGTACTTATCGTTGTATTTCGAGACGGAACTTAAATCTATAAGATCCATTTCCCATATGTCATCAATATTTTTTACCGTATATTTGTTTCTATGTAACCTCTTCCTTACAGGTTTATACAAAGTGTACGTTTCTTGACCCGACAGTCATACTTCTACATGCCTTTAATTACATTTACCGGACTTTACTAACTTTGCTACTGAACCGAAACTTGCTGCTCGTTTAGGAACGTAATAAAATTTACTCAGACGTTATTAGTTCAACGATTTTCAAGGTACTTCCTTTTGTAAGTGTTTGTTGCGAACTAAGCCGAGTATATTTAGTCCCATGATGGATTTGATCTTACCTGTAGGGCTATAATTAACTGTATGCGCATTAGACTGCTAGAGTATTTGTTTATATGCTTCTTTATCTTAAATAGTGACCGCATTTTAAAAAGTTTAGACTTTGTCAGCAATTCCCACAAACCCTGAGTTGCCTTGTACTTTCCGCCATTCACAAATACGTGCTTGTAGTTATATTTAAAACTCGACCGTCCTATTTAAAAGAACCGCCAGCATCAACTTGACAGACACAAAACGTAGAGTCCTGCAATAATTTACGTCTCAACACACTTTGAGTTTAGTTTAAATGCATATGTGAAGGATCGGTTTCTGATTCAGAGTAACTTTTCTGTTTTAAACAGAGGCACAGAACCAATTACACGTTTGCGTTTGGGTTTTGTTTTAAATCTCGGTTTAGTATTTCCAGTTTCAATAATGGGATTGGGGATCCGTTCCCGTTTTTTGTTTTAAATTTTCAAGTATGGATATTGATTTAAGCGAACTTGGGTCCTTTTATTATATGTTTAGTCTTGACTTTTAAGTATCTTTTTAACAGGTGGCGGTTATGGTGTCAAGAGTTTCCCACAGTTCCGGAGGAACTAGTATTATACGTTGCAACGTCAACTTGTTATTAATTAGTGCACTTAAGACACCCGACAAAATACTTGAGCAGAGGAACAATACACACGCGTCTTTTAATTAAAATTTTCCGTTATTTTTTAAACTAATCTTTGGGTATATTAATGCAAATAAAAGATTCTTATATTTAATCAATTTACTATTTTCATATTTGGTTCATTATAGAGTGCCATGAAGAATATTTATAGCACACTCGACAAAATTTTTTTATCAAATCGTCGTATGCAGACGCAAGTAACGCGCGTCTGTCTTGGGGATTATCGTCTTTAAGGACATAGAGGAAATGTAGCTGTGACTGCGTCCGGTTCATTACCTCGAAGAGGTGCAAACACTTCCGTAGTTTCTTCGGGATAAATTTTCGTTGTAAACGTCAAAGGAATTTTAATCGATTCGTAAAGTCCAAAAATAAATTTGAGTCTTGCCTATAGGATTCTTAAACACGACGATATACTTGTTACTTAAGGAAACATTGAGCGTCGATTGACCACAGTAAAAGAAGTTTTGTGTAATTAGTAACAGACTAACGTTACGATGATGCGATCTTTTGGTAAATGACTGGCTCATATTTGTAGAATAGGCAGAGTCCATCATATCATCCAACACTATAATCGTAGGCACATTTTCAGGGATTTCAAAATCTTGTAAACCATTCAAAAATGATGTGTTTTTAAGATGATGAGGGGCGTTGTATTCATTATGACACCATACAATATTTTCGAACACGAAGTTCTTATAGCAGATGTAGGTTTGCTGCAAATACTAGGTCCTGCAACGATTAATGTGAATGGATGTTGCAGCTTCGTCATATCATGAAATGAGTTGCGATGCGTAAAACGTCGATATTTACATTTATTCGCCAATAAATAAATAAACATATAAGCTATTCATATCCACATGGAAGAGAGTCGAGTTGTCCATTAGCTGGCGCTTCTTAAAAAAGCTTTGTATACTTTTGCTTCCGGCCCTGAAACAATTACACCACCATTTTTTCGCTTGATCTTCGCGGATTGTGTAAAAGCACCGGTGGGGCTTTTTCCAGAATCATGTCCCTCGAGGTGGTGAAGTTTACAAACTTAGAATTCTCATAATTCAATGTTATATCCTTCATTTTACACTTTGTTTTACGGGCGAAGGGCAAAATACCGAAAACGCAGTTTTTATGGCCACCCAATACAAATTATGTGACGTATGAGCCAGAGCCGTATTCCGCCAACTCATCTCCGATGTCACCCAGATAATTCCATTTTCAATTTTGGGGTCATTACCCTTCTGAATGAAGATGACCGAGTCTGCATCACAGTAAAACACAGACTACCCCAACGTACTCACATACTCGTATAGTCTTAAACGAGCTTGGGTCGTTAAAAAGGCATCAACTGCCAGTTTAACATTTTTTATGCGGCTACGTTGTCCTCAGAATATTTTAAGAGACCCAAGCCATGTAACCGTTCGGGAGTATGAGGTTTGTAACATCACAACCAGGATATGTCAAAAGTTCGTAGATGTATTTCTTAGAGTTTACAATAGTTGTCTGGAACGTTTTCTGATTATGTGCCCATTTAGCACATACTGAGGTCAATTGTAGTTTTGCCAAATTTCTTTGCCCCGCATTTTTGGAAATTGATGCCTTGTCTAGTGCAATTCCCTCTGCGCGTCGGTATACTTCAATGAGAATGTCCTTGTCTTCGTCGCATTTAACCCAGGATCGGTAGCCCGATGATTCTCGTTTCAATTTCTGGAACATGCGTACGTACTCCGCAAACACAACTCTAGAATTGGTGTCATTGTCAAAGCACGTTCCCTCATTTCCCAAAATTCAAACACGTCCACTAGACCATCACCAATCTCTACGACCTTCCGGACCTCATCCACTACACATTTACCAAATACACACCGCTCCTCATCAGTGTGTACACAATTGCTAGGTTCATTGTGTAGGCACCAGCAGAACACAATGGGAACAAACGTATGGAGTTGCTTTTGTTCGGAAAAACCTGATGATACATTTTAATAGGAGCTAGAACAACACCTCTCATAATACCTTCCACATCCAAAGAGTGAGGGGGCAGTCTATACCCAAGTAAACTATCAGGTGACCCAAAGGAAACTTGCCACATTAAAAAATGTAGGGGTACAAAATTATCACGACCACATAGTGGAGCTTGTCCCCTTCCCTGACTCTGTAGTAGGTTTTGGTAGCTTCGGTTATACACCCGTACAAGGCATGTAGAACATTTTTTGGAGAGTTCTTCACATATGGATGCGAGCAAAACTTATTTTCAAGGCCAGGATATTTTCGGAACAGTTATCTAAATTCGCACCCCAAGATCGAAACAACATTATAAACGGCGTTCTAGACTTTCTGCAACCTCGCTTTAGTTTCTTCATACCTGTTATGCAAACTATCCTCGATATTACCAATGGGTTTGTGTCGATTGTGCATGCAAAGACACCCATGCCAAAAGCACCCGAGGTTCTCAAAGACTTCCCTCGTCTCTGCGCATTACCCATCAACTTTCACATTAGGTACCCAAAACAAATGAACTTCCTTCCCATTATCGGCATGAGTAGCATTGTTACGCGTCCGACAAATGTACACCAGCCATTGAAGAGGCTCAACAGAATGGGGTCCCCCACAAGGTAGCCCACTCTCGGTATAATACATTCAGAATCTGGTTTCAGAAACATGGTCCGGAACACCTTGTTGCAAATTGATGATAATGTAACAGCCTGCCGAAACGGGTCCATCTTGAACGATTTCAAAAACAAATTCCGAAAAGCACATCATGCCTGCCTCAGTACATTGACGTCAACCATGTAGTAGGCCAATAGTTCCTCCCTGTTGTTAAAAATTTTGTTTTTTACCCCCTCATACCTAGCCGAATATTGTGCTAGTTCATCACCAGTCATGAACTCTGCCACATAGTACTTGGGTTCGGGACGAGAGCCCACATAATCCAAATTGTTGGCCGTGTTGAATTAGGGATAGTAACCCTTTTTGCATGCCAGGTCTAATGATTTGGACGTTTTCTTGAGACTCATTGCCAAATTGTTAAGCAAATCCAGAAAGTAGTGAATCTTCACAACCATACAAAGAATTTTGGTACCGTCCATTATTATTTGGGGTACCCATCTCAGTTACAGAAACCTCCTGAGCAGAACCTGTGCGTCGTAACCACGAGAGCTGTGTGAAATAACATAAATCTTATCCGCGAATGGTGGCGATTGCCGGAGACAATCTATAAATGGCGTACATGGTCTTTCCAGAACGCATGGATGTTCTTACCACTGTTCACAATCGACACTCAAATAACCCACGGCTTCAAATTTAGAACACATCTGCGCAGCACATATGAGCTTCGGTGCATGCTCAAAGACCCATCAAGTTTTCAAGGTCTAGCGTGCACTCCGTATCGAAGAAAACGTTCAAAAACATGTCTGATAACTTGCTAGGCTTCAGTGAATCCACATAGCAAAAATGGTCTGAAGATAACTTCTTATTACAGTAATTACAAAATTTATTAAAGCATTCGTGTTTCGAATCGGCTGTTACCAAATACTACTATTTCGACATACTTGTCTCCACTGTCAGGTTGGCTTGCCGTTCACTTTGAGTGTTAAATGAATATGGAAACACTTCTCACTGAGAAACCACTAGTAGCATGTACCACACTACTTAGTCTGATCTTTACTACATGGTGGTGTAGTCGTAATGTATCGAACAAAGAGTACGATGCAATGCGATTATCAACTGTAGAGTATATTCCACAAGCTCTTGACGATGCAGTACCACGGTGGAGAATATAAGGTGTACGCACCACAATTAATAGTCCGACCCTAATTGAATTTTAATGTATTTTCACTTATGGGATTTTTGCGTTTTTGTGATTTATCAGCCTAATGTTATTAGAATGGATTTGTCCTGAGGGGGTAAAAGAAACTAGCGGCTCTAAGGAGGCCATTAACGCAAGTGGATTTTGCCTGGGGCGTGAACGGATTTCTAAGTGGGTTTGTGATGTTATCGACCTGAAGGAATTTAAATGGATTTAGCCTGGGGGTAGACACTGATTCTTCAAGTTATTCTTCTACGCGAGGGAGACCACGATCAGTTGCTAACTAGCTCTCAAACAATGTGCGTGAAATTTAACTCCAGTTATCGTTTTTGTCAGTGTGCACGTTCTAAACTGCTGACCCTGAGGCAAACACCAATCCACAGTTTCGATGGTAGTAGTCTAGTCCGCTCTCGCAAGTTTACCAACAAGCCTCACTGGGTCGGTCGTAAAAGATACACATAATGGTTGTTCTAGAATTCGGTGGTGTTTCGTACCTTCGAATCTCACGCATTGGACGCTTATGTGAATAATTGAATAATATTGTAGTACAAGGTAATTGGTACTAAATATTTCAAGGTGGAAACACACTGGTTTTGGTTGGTGAATGAAATTTTTACAATGAACAGTGATAAAGTGTTGTGTGGCTCATTCGGTCTGTACCCGAGTTTTGGGGCCTGTATCCTAAACTATGTAAAGGGAATTCATTTCTGTGTTGTGTAGTGAAAGGTTACGCAGATTATGTTGAAAAATTGAAATGCCGATAAAGATTGCATTTTGAAGTTGCTCACAAAACACAGTTTAAAGTTGGTTACAGAACACCACTTTCAGTTAACGTTTGGCGGTGAATGTTACAATACCGTACGAAGGAAGACAATTTCGAAACCTACAATCGGAACTTGTATTTGGAGAAAGTGTATTGACGAAAATACAGCCGTATTCTCTGGCTTACGGAATAGTGTCAATGCGGGTTTTACATGTATAACTAATGAAGTAATAACGTCAAGGCATGAATTGTCTTCGAACGTTACACCTGTGATTTGTACCGAACTAAAAAGCTGGCAGCATGCACGGTACTGTTCCTTGTATCGTAAAAGACCTATCCTTTCTACATATTATAGTGCACAAAAAAATCTCGTTCGTTCGTAGAAGCTCAGCGTTGCAAATTATGCATAAAAGACAGGTCCGCAAGTTTAACATCACGATGTGTTAATAAGTTACAAAGTTTACTCACCACCTAATCAAAGATTAAGTGTAAAAACAGAATTAGTATTTCAAAATTTACGCGTTTTTAATCACAGCGCAGACATTCTTCTTTCGGGTACCAAACCACACAATGCTGATTAATTAATGTAAGTGTAAAAAATAAAAGGGGGTTACTTGCATTGGATATGCTTGCAAATTGAAAATTGAATTTATTTATATTTCATTATAACATACCTGGGATGGGATCCTTTAAAAAAGAGATGATTAACGTAGCAGGATTCGAACCTACAATCTTTCAATTATGAGTCCGGAGTCTTACCCCCTCAACAAACTCTTTTAAAATATATAAGGCCATATACCAATTAAGTTAGGTTTCAAAATAATATTTAAATTTAACGCGGTGGCAACCATAATGTAAAATGGGGGACTTTAATGTTAGGTTTAATTTCAGAATGCCACGCCGGGAGACATTAAAAACGGCGGCAGGCGGAATTTATTTTCAAAGTCAGGTTAAACAAATTAAAAAATGTCGCGCTAGTAGTCAAATTGTAAAATGGCGGAATTTAAACTTAGGTTAGCGCTCATTCAAAATGGCGGCAGGCGCCAAGCTGTCTGATCCTACAAGGCGCCACACTGTCTGGCATAATTAGGTCATCCGCCACATTTGTTTACATCAAGTGATTTCCGCCATATTTGTAAATATATCAAAAGTTAAACTTAGGTTAATGCGCCATACTGTCGGATACTACATGGCCCCACACCGTATTAATCAGTTCATCCGCCATATTTGTTTATATGTGACGTCATTTGCTTACATATCAGAGGTTAAAGTTAGGTTAACGCGCCACATTGTCTGCCATAATTAGGTCATCCGCCGTGTTTGTTTACATATTAAGGCCACCCGCCATATTTGTTTATATTTAACGTCATAAGTTTACATCACTTGACCGCCATAGGCAACGTCGTTCTCCATATTTGTTTACATATGACGTCACTTCAGGTCCAGACGTCATTGGCACCTCCGCCAAGTTTGTTTACACACGTGACTACCACGTCACTTCCGACTGTCAAACGGGAACCCTTGCTACTCTCATTTAACCAGAAGATTCCACACCGTTTTAACTACAGCTGGTCCAGTCTACAACTGGTCCACATTCTCAGCATTCGCGTACCCAGAGGGGAGTAGGTTCACTGCTGGGCTGCAGTCTTTCCCAAACCGAAATATGAGTGTTGTTCAGAATTTTTTATTCGGAAACTATTGAGAACTATTCAGAACGGGCAAAATATTGGAACCTTTGTTAAAGCTCTCTTTGTGGATCCATCCAGCCTTGTGACAAGTTGCTATTGTACCTGGTGGAGGGCTATCCAGAAGTTCAGCATTTATGTTATACGTAAGGGTGACATTCATGAAGGTTAAAAATGTCACTAGTGAACTCCTCTCTTCTGAAGACAAAGTGATACTTCGCTTATGCTTAAGGGTGGTAACTTTGCGTACTTAATGCTGAACGACAGGAGACCCCTTTTCTTCATAGTTAAATAAGCGATGGGGCAAAAGTTAATTGCCTGCAGCATTGTTTAGGAATGTCGAAAAATTTTGCGACCATCTATTTTAGTGAATCTCGTTACTCTTATTGCCGAAATAAGTTGGGGTTTGTGCAACCTTTGCTAAGGATGGCGGCACATAAATTTACGCAACCACTTCCAAACTGCTCTTCCTTACTCTACTGACGATGTAATCCTAAGAGCATTTTTTATGACAAGTTCAAAAGCAATTCGTGTAATACTTCTTATTCGAAAACCTTCGATTTTTTAATGCCACTTCCTCACTTTTAACAGCCTTTAGAGCATTCACCATTTCCATTTTGTTTCACATTTTACACTTTAATCGATCCATATACATCGCAGAACTCTGAGTCACTGGAAAAAAACGTGACGAAATGCTGTGCCTAATATCTTCTCCGGCTTCCCCGGACGATATTAGGACTAAACGTGGGAGCGATATTTGGAACACCAGAAGAAATGATAGCAGTATGCCAATTGTTAATAGTGACTAGCAGTTAAATTGAATTTAAATTGCATTTACTGCCACCTGAATTAGTGTTATTTTGGAAGAGTGTGTGTTATATATGCTTAATCTTAAAGCATACCTTGCCTGTTGCAAATAGGGTACGAAGAAATATGCTGACAATATTTCGAAATTGCGAAACACAACAGAAGCAAATACAAACCACTTACCATCACTACAAAAACCAAGGTGAAACAGAAGATAGTTTTACATATCGTGCTACAAGTTTCATGTCCAACTGTAAATGGTGCGAGTTACCATGGTCAATAGCGGGGGGGGGGATTTAGGAAGGGGGATGAAATTCGGCACACGCCAATTACAATGAAATATTTAAAAATAAAGATCTAGCAAAACCTTACAAATATGATTTTTTAGTTAGTTTCAGTTTTCTCTGTAACCTAACTAGATGTCGGCTGGGAGATTTTGATATCAATGGCATAACATAATTTTTAAAGTGAAACATTAATTGTATATAGCCGCAGGGTCACCCCTAAAAGAAAAGTGCTGGTTGCGCCTATGATTCTCAACCACATGATTTTAACTTCGGCGAGGCTGAAGAGCAGGCCACTGTTTGGAGATCACCAATGATAAAGTGTCAAAGAAGTATTTAAGACCAATTTTTGAGACCGAACGCTGTTAGTCATCTGGGCTTCGACAAAAGACGAGACTGGTGTATGCGTTGTACAATTCTCCATTCCCTTGTCTCTGATTACTTAGGAAACAATCATATGTTGAATTGATAGTCTGAGTTAGGCAGGACCCATTTATGAAGGGGAACAGCTGGATGTGTGACAGTGGTAAATACGTTCATCCTAAAACCTGCCATAAAGGCCAACAACATTAGTTTTTCTTTAAATTCGGCGCTAGATGAATGGGTGGTTAAAGCTACGCCAAGGCCGCTTTACCCCCGGGAAAGATACCCTGTACCCAATGTACATAAGGCTGGGTCGGTCTTGAAGGGTGCGGAAAATCTCGTCCGCACAGGGATTCGATCCCCGGAACGTCCAGCCCGTAGAAAATCGTTTTTCCGTCCGCGCTATGTAGATCTCTTTCTTAAGTAAGTATATAATATAATGTAGAGTGCAAGTGTAGCTAAAAGTGTTTTACTGGGACAGTTTGGGATACTGCTTTGCGGGCTTAGACGGCGGGAGAACATAGGAGATCTCATTTGGAACAACTTTTGTGAATTCAGCATGTAATAAAGAAATTTACGCCTTTTGTGCACATATTATTCAAGCGTTAACTGACTTCCGGATTTTCCTATGTACGGCGTCGAATAGTAGGACTGGTGAAAAATGACGTAGAAGAACGCGGTCGTGGCCTAATTTCAGGCACCATGGCGGCAAATGTTTGAAGTGATGGAGGAAACCCACGAAAAACTTAAGTCGGGACAACAAATCTCCAATAGGACAGTGAAGGACAGTGCTGCCCTCTTGCAGCGGCTTTCGGTACGACGAATGGGAAAGCAAGATTCGAAGAACGTATTCGAAAAATGGGTGTACTATATATAGAACCCCTTTCTATTTTTGTTAATGTATGAAAAGTGAAAGAAAATTTGGCCTCGTTTATGTGTGTGTATGACGCGAAATCCGCATTTCGACGCCAAGGCCCAGCCTTGACTTATATCAGCCAAGGTTACGCACGCACTTCGGCTGCTTCAAATGATGCAGCGCAGCATGTGAAGAAGCTAGAAAGGTAAACAGCAGCGCTTAAAGCTACAGGTACTTTCCAGGACTCAGTTCTGCAAACGCTAAGGCTGGGAGAGTGTAGGGTAGTGTGAGTTAGACTAGTTTGACTGGCATTCCTTAGAGCAGTGTTTCTCAACCTTTGTGAGACCGCAGCCCAGTAAACTCTTTTTTCGTAAGACGAGGGCCCGGTCCCAACAGATATACTCGTCAGTACCTTTCCAATTTTTTTAAGTTCATAATTAATTATGGCATAATCATAAAGAGTATTAGCACAATTAGTACAATTATGTGTACGGTGTGGCATGTTGACAAATATAAAATTACACTTATATTAGTTATAAATTCCAGGAGAATCTCTCGCGTCCCGGAGTTTGAGAAACACTGCCTTAGAGGTCGCAAAGCTCAGTCTCGAAATGTAAAGAAATCTTATAAAAAAGGGTGGAAATTACACATGACACCTTACTTCCCGTACATTAGTGAAAGGCAGCCCACATAGCAGTCCAACGAGGGGCTCATAAACTCTTGTTTGCGTTTAGCTTACGTAATATTATAAAGAAAGGAAATAAATAAAACTAAAAATAAATGTCTTAACACCCGGAAAAGTTTGTATGTTCCATATCAATGTATAAAATAAATATTTAAATTTACTTATTAGGTCAACAGAGACGAGATAACACGGGAATGGAGAAAACTACATAAAGAGGAGGTTAACGATCTGTACTCCACACCAAATATTATTCGGGTGATCAAATCGAGAAGAATGATAGGCGGGGCATATAACACGTATGGGGGACAGAAAAGGTGCATATAAGGTTTTGTTGGGGAAACGTGAGTGAAAAAGACCACTTGGGTGACCCAGGTGTAGATGGGAGGATAATAGTAATATGAATCTTCAGGAAGTGGAATGGGTGCATAGACAGGATTGATCTGGCTCACGATAGGACAGGTGGCGTTCTAGTAAGCGCGGCAATAAATATGAAGCCGACCGTTCTAGTTTCGAACCCGGGAATCCTTGAGATGTAAGGGTTTTATTTAAAACTCATATTTTTTTACGGTTTGCGTCGGCAAGCCATCGTTTGTTCTGCTCACTTTGCTAATTCCGGCCTTGAGATCTTTGCTTAGCAACCGTTGTTGCAGGTGTGCGGGGATCGTATTGCAGAACGGATATCAGGTTGCCAACACAATAACTGACGTTTGGCGAATGCGTTATCCACGGGATCACTGCAGAAATATCAAGGCAGCGAGCAGGATGTAAATGTGTGTGCTCTGGTGAACATTAAGGGTTTTGAATTCAAAAAAAGAGGCTGTTTTCTGTAACTTCGATCTGACGTATCTTCCCTGCCGTCCCCATCCCCCGCCCCCCAATATTCCATGTGACGTGGAGTATCACTAGAAAGGCCGGATCCAAACCTTCGGGTTCCATAAACTGAGAACCGGTTAGCTTCTCAAGGACTCTGCTCCATTCAGAAAGTATGTTAGTAAAATATTACTTATCGTGTACTATTAATTAACGTAATTAATAATATTGGATAAAATGTACTTTAGCGGTGTGCATTTGTTTGTTTACTACATAAATTTAAACATCCGGAAATCTTTTACCGAACAAGTAATTCAGATTACTGTAAAACTTTCTAAAGTCACAGGACGTCCCTCTTGAAGCCTAACAACAACAAATAAGAGAATTTTCATTTTTATCCGATAGTACTAGAAATTAATTTTAATTATTTAGTTTCAAACCCATGTTTTTTCCTACTTTTACATAGAGCCTGCATCTATTAAAAAAAGAGTTTCATAATTTCGACTCATTTTAACTTATTAAGATTTTAAAGTTGACATCTCAAGTATATAACGTACCGAAACGAACAATGAGTTAATGTAGTTTACATGCTGACTTCTATTTATTAACTTGATTTCGCTTGATGATGGCTTTTTGTACTTCAGTCGAAACATGTTGCACATAAAAGCTATAGAATGTAACGTAAAACTTATTTGTGAATGACAGACTTCGCCATTTACTTCGTAATCCTCTTGACGACGGGGCACGAGATGGTGCAGTTGGTCGAGGCACTGCGCTACAAGCCGGAAGGTCGCGGGTTCTATTCCCGATGGTGTCACTCGGATTTTTCGACATAGTTCTTCTTGCCGCACTATGGACCTGGGGTCGACTCAGCCTCTAACAGAAAGGTAACGGCGGCCGGTGCGTTGGGCCGTGCCGTTTCTCTTGAAATATGAGAACCTCAACTTCCTGGTACTCTCTGGGTCTGTACAAGGACTGTTTTATCTGTACGTTTACCCCTTGAAGGCGTAGTGGTTACTTTGTGTACCTTTAAATTTAACATTAAAAATTTTACATTTATGATTTGCCAGGTATCATAATAAATAGCGGTTATTTCCAAACGCAACTTAATCGATCGTTCACTGCGCAGTGCCTGAATATTTAAGTATAGTTCAAGTTTCTTTGCGTCTCTACCTTTTAAATTGAAGATTATTCCATTCAAATGCTAACACTTGCTACTAATCCGTCAAGTTCTGTAACTTTCGAACTCTCCATAGCACATTCTGAGGAAGTAACTTTAAAATAAACCGCCACTTGTTTCCATAATGCTACATTATCCAATTAATGATAAAAATCACCTACAGTCAGTGAATGCGGAGGAAATGCATCGTTAAACAATCAACGAAACAGTCTAGTTACGTATAATGTTTAGGTATTTCCTTCCTCCCTTGTTATGCATTACGCAATGTGTAGAGCATCCATTCAGTAACCGATACAATGCACGCCAGACGCAAAGAAATTCCATGACGTAATTCTAACACAAGCCTCAATATGGCGACAGGATGAAACAACTTCACATAATGCTGCTTACTGCATGTCCTTCCAGAAAGGTCCCCTCAGGGTTAACGGAGACCGTAAGTTCACGCTAGTGACAATGACAATTTCACAGACATCAAAAGGCAGAAAAGGCATCGATTTTGGTGAAGCAACTTAAAGTGTATGAAATGACAAGGATAATGCGTTACATTATCCAAGAACCGTTACACGTGACCGTATATGCCATACTAATGAAACGCAAACACCGCTGAATATTTAAACAAGTCAGGCAATAGGGGTATAACGTAACACAGCGGCGAATTCGTAGAACCACTGTTGCAGTGGAAAAGCAATAATTATTACATATTCTGAGTGTGTGTACAGCCTTATGTAGCCCTCATGCAATGCGCGTGTACCGTATTACAGTTATCTGTAGCCTGTCGGTGACAGCAACATTTCTCCAGATAATCTCATAAACAACATGATTTTCGAAAAAAAAGTTATTGAATGAAAAATGTGGTTTGATTTTCTTTACGGTTTTGTACGAAACATGTCTCATTCTAAGAAGAAGTGACTAGATATGATCAAAAGTGTATATTGACCTTCATGCAAAGTAACTGTTATTCTTGTCATATTTTAATGAAACTTGAATTCTCTCGACATATTTTCGAAAAGTTTTCATATATCAAATTTCATGGAAATCCGTCCAGTGAGTTGTTCCATGCGCATAGAAAGAAGGACAGCCTTGACGAAATTAATGGTCGCATTTTTAAGTTTTGCAAATGTGCCTGAAAACTCTATATGAGAATACAACAGTACAATCAGTAGCCCGCCGCCCATGTGTTGTACGTTGTACACTTTTACAACATGCAGGAGGTGCGCTATGTTGAAATGTGGCCTTAGACAAGTGGCAGTTGGATGGACCTGGAAAAAGAACACACTTGTTTACTGTAACACGCTTACAACCCCCCCCCCCCAAATAAATAAAAAAAAACCTTTCAAAACCACTCATGGACTAACAGAATCGAGTCATCCCAGTATAAGCAGAAAAAATGGGGCGCGA
>Ga0131853_10003460_pt1 | contig 28290 bp, 29 predicted proteins | sample TergutLab28metaG_FD_92764 | JGI IMG/M metagenome (GOLD analysis project Ga0131853, IMG submission 92764) | Labiotermes labralis P1 segment gut microbial communities from Petit-Saut dam, French Guiana - Lab288 P1 (version 2) (version 2) | ecosystem: Host-associated > Arthropoda: Insects >...
AGACAAAAGCATTGTTTCACATACGGTCATGCGAAATAACAGCAGCCGGTTGGCGGATATCGTTTTTGATGATGCGGTTCGGAATAATCCAAATGCAACACCATTGTTTCATAGTGACCGCGGTGTTCAGTATACACGCCAAGTGTTTCAAGACAAGCTCGAAGCAAGCGGCATGATACAAAGTATGTCGCGTGTGGGGCGCTGCATCGACAACAGCCCGATGGAATCATTTTGGAGCATTATTAAGACCGAGATGTACCATCGTGCTAAGTTTCCGAATTACGCCAGCCTTAAATCCGCCATTGATGAGTACATCATATTCTACAACAACCATCGCTATCAAGAAAAGCTCGGCTGGCTTGCACCGCTTGAATTGCGGCGTATGTTAGCGATGCGATAGCGGCAATTCGGTTTTCCCGCTTGTTTTTGATATTTTAGCTGTCTACTTGACAGGGGGCGCGGCAACTTGTCGGCAAGTATAGCCGTACAGATACATAAAGAAAATCAACTGAACCGTTTTTGCTTTCTTTGTCTTTCAATATCTTTTCTTGCATTATTATTCCTCCGCGAATAATATTGATGGAATGTATTAAATATACAATGTTCCCGAGCAAAAAGAAAATAACCACAGGGCAGCATATATGCTTGTAGTTATTTTTATTAGGTTGTAGCCACTCGTTATTCCGCAAACTATTTTTTGCCGCGGAAGCCATTTCATATATAAAACGACTCTCTTCACTGTTGCAGTCATCTATGAGACGAGCGAACTCTAAATGATATTCCGATTGATCGTTGATTTGGTTCCCAATCAATAGAGTGTCTGCTGTAACACCAAGTGTATTCGCAATCAAAACAAGCGTTGTAAGGTTTGCTTGGTCGCAGTTTCGATATGGCTTATATACGGCACAGACATATTGATCTGTTCCGCAAGTTCAGCTTGTGACATTTGCTTTAATTTGCGAGCACCTTTAATTCTTCGACCAATGAGTTTGAAATTAAGTGACATAAAAAATCCTCCAATTGTGAATGTTTTTCTAAAATACACAATAGAGGATGTTTTTTAACTGATAATATGCTATTCAACCACTTTACCCGAAATCGTCCCTGCGCTAAAGCAAGCAATATAAGAACATCTCTTGGATGCTTCCGAATATGTCGATAACAATTTTATAATGTGCTTATGTTGTGGACTTATGCACATTATATCATGGATAAGTCGCTTGGCCAACTCTCTACAAATAGCACACACCAACCGCTTTATCTGTTGGCGTTATCGGCAGCACATCGTCTGCCATGCAAACAACACATCCCTCACCGCGTTTCGTATCAGCAATTTTGTCAAGCTGTTTGAAAGCAGTAATATCACTCTTGTCGCAACTGATGTGTTTTTTTGCTTCAATGGGAAAAAGAACGCCGTTGCGCTTGATGAGTAAGTCAATCTCATTGCCATCTTTGTCACGGAAAAAATAGAAATTCATGTTGGGCGTTATGCCATCCTTGTTAGTCCATGACTTTATTATTTCGCCGATGACAAAGGTTTCAAACATAGCTCCCGCCATCGCGCCATTTTGCAGGACTTGTGCGCTGTCCCAACCAACCAAATAGCTTGCAAGCCCCGTATCTAAGAAATACACTTTTGGAGTTTTGATTAAGCGTTTGAGGACATTATTGTAGTATGGCTTTAAGACATAAACTATGTTTGATGCAACCAAAATCGAAAGCCATTTCTCGGCAGTCGGTTGGCTGATGCCGGTATCTTTTGCTATATCGGCGATGTTAAGCAGTTGACCCGTTCGAGCCGCCATCGCAACCATAAATTTTTCGAATTGCAGTAAATCACCGACTTGCGATAATTTTGAAACGTCACGATCAAGATAAGTGCGGATATAGGTTGAGTAAAAGCGCGACCAGTTAGGATTTTGCCCCACGATTTCGGGGAAGAATCCACGCCAAATATGTTCCCATATTTCGTTATATTTGAGTGGCTTGGGATTACGACTTTTCAAAAAATCCTTCGTTGGAATAAACTCGTCACGACAGTCATCACCGAGAATTTCACGTATAGACAGACCATACAAGTCGATTAAATTGATTCGGCCCGCTAAACTTTCGGTTACACCTTGCATCATTTCATAGCGTTGAGAGCCGGAGAGTAAGAATGCTCCTTTTTCGCCTGTTTTGTCTATTCGCATTTTGATATACGGAAACAAGGTCGGCGCATACTGAATTTCATCAATAAATACCGGCGGCGGAAATTGCTCGAAAAACTCCTCTGGCTGTTCTTTTGCTATCCGCTGTAATCTTGTGTCGTCTAACGATAATTCCGTGTGATCGGTAAACAGAGTTTTTAGCACCGTTGATTTACCAACTTGTCGCGCGCCAGTTACGCATAAAGCTCCCTTTTCATTGACTGCGGATTTTAATACATCCTCGATATGGCGTTTGATATACATAACAAAACCCCTTCCGTCTAATTCATAACACCATTTTTATTATAGCCGACATTTTGCATTTTGTCAACGCTTTTTCATTACTAAATATGCTTGCTCACGGCAAGCTACTATTTTTGACAAATTTACTGCTATTATACATTATTGCAGTAAATTTGTTAAGCGTTGGACTGATAAGTGCAAAATGAGCACTGTATTTGACTGTTTGAGATAAAAACGCATATATTTTAGGGATTGTTGTAAATCATTTCGCCGTAAACCTTGTGTTTATGCTGCTCTCTGTTACCTTCCCAATGAATGTATGACCACAGAATGGTATCGCGGGCAGGGGTACGATTTCACCATTACATCTACCACACAGCTTGACCAGAAATATACGCCGGGGCGCAATGTTTTCGAGGAAATTTCGCGTGTAGTAGACGATATTTTTACCACGTATATTACCCGGCCCGGCATTCGCCAACCATTGTTTGCTCAGTATTGTGACGGACGGCGCGTCAGTTGTCCCAACTGGATGAGCCAATGGGGGTCAAAGGATTTGGGGGATCGCGGATTTGCTGCCATTGATATCTTGCGGCGATTCTACGGTTCTGACATTTATTTGCAGCAAGCCGAACAAGTTGCCGGTATTCCCCTGTCGTGGCCGGGCACGCCGCTGCAAACAGGGTCGAGCGGACAGTATGTGCGTGTGATACAAGAGCAGCTCAACCGAATCGGTGACAATTTCCCGGCCATCCCCAAATTACGTGTCGACGGCGTTTTCGGACCGGCAACGCGTGAAGCCGTCGAAACATTTCAGCACATTTTCCATATGCCGTCAGACGGTATTGTCAACTTCGCGACATGGTATCGCATTTCGCACATTTATGTAGCGGTGACGCGCAAAGCGGCGGGATTACCAAGGCACTAGAGCCGTCGAATAGTGAACCGCGCGCATACATGAGGTGCGATAAGAGGTTAACGCCTGCGACATATTCGTATGTTGTGAATTAGTTATGAACTAAACTGAAAATTCCCCTTGAAATCTCCCCATGTTTGTGCTATAATAGAGGCACCACAGAAAGAAAGGGGCTTTGCGCTATGAAAATCGAAATTCACGACCGCAATACCATGAACCCCACCGGTGTGCATGAGTATGCCGAAAAGAAAGTGGGAAAGCTCAATCGCTATTTCCACAAAGACATTGAGGCGCGTGTGGTTATGACCAAAGAGCGCGCACAGCAAAAATGCGAAATCACCATCAATGTTGACGGACTCTACTTTCGCTCAACCGTTGGCACAACTGACATGTATGCATCGGTTGATGCATGTGTCGCGCACATTGAACGGCAAATTCGCAAGCATCGCACTAAGCTTGAGAAACGTCTCAAAGCAATTGAGCCGCACGAAGATTATGATTTGGCTGTTGATGATAGTGACGCATTCAGCGTGCTGCGGCGCAAGACGTTCAACATGAAGCCAATGACATCAGAGGAAGCCATTTTGCAAATGCAGCTGTTGTCGCACGCTTTCTTTATGTTCCGCGACAGTGACAGCGGCGGAGCGGTGTCGGTCGTGTACAGCCGTAACGACGGCGGATACGGCGTCATTTCTGAGGCATAATAGAGGAGTAACGTATGAGATGTCCCTTTTGTAGTTTTGCTGAGAGCAAAGTCATTGATACACGCCCCAACGAAGAAAATGAGACCATTCGGCGGCGGCGTGAGTGTTTGTCATGTATGCGGCGGTTTACGACGTATGAAACCATTGAGCAAATTCCGTTGCTCGTCGTCAAGAAAGACGGCACACGGCAAGCCTTTGACCGCAACAAAGTGCTCAATTCGCTGATTCAGGCGTGCGACAAGCGAACCATCACGCTGCAAGAGCAAGAGCAAATGATTGATGAAGTTGAGCAAAAACTGCAAAATGAGCTGACGCGCGAGGTTACCAGCCGCCGTATCGGCATGATGGTTATGGAGCAACTTCGCAGTCGTGATCAAGTAGCCTATGTGCGATTTGCCTCGGTATATCGTCAGTTTACCGATGTCAGCGATTTTGTTGACGAGTTACGGACATTGCTGACGGAAAATAGTTAGGCGGGTTTGCCTGTCATGCGTTTGTGCCTAGTGTACGGCTGCTGTTCGATCGTCTCACACCATGACAAAATATAAATTTCGCTCTGGCCAACCGGCCGTCTACTCGGCTACAATAATTCCCCTGCTTGGTGCGTGTCGGGTTCTTAAAAACCCACATTCCGTTAAAGGGATTCTTATCTCCCGTTGTGGTTTGCAGGCCTCCCGCGCGCTTGCGTGCGGACGTTGGAAGCAGTAAAGCATCGGGGCGGAAACCCACCTGCCATTTGGTGCAGGTTTTTAACGGGCCCGCACGGCCAAAGCGGGGGAATTATTGTAGCCGAGTAGACGGCCGCCAAAAATGGAGTGCGCGTAAACGACACCTCCCTCAAAGAGAAGGATGCGAGAGCGTGTCCCCCTCTGTTCGACCTTTCGCCTATGGTGAAAGCCGATAGTTTCGGAGAAACAGGGGGCGTATTATACATACTAAGACATTAAAAAGGACGGCTTACGCCGTCCTTAATATTTACTCTTCGTCGTCTAAATCCTCATCCTCTTCTTCCAATCGCGTCATAAACACCTCATATACGCGCTGCATCTCATCCTCTTCTTCAATGGTGGCAAGAATTTGCTCATCCTCTTCTTCCTCGACGCGCAAAATGAAAATCTCCACTTCTTCGCTGTCGGGATCATTGTCGGCGGACGTAAAAGCCATATACTCGATATCGTCCACGATAGCTGTGTCCAAATACTCTAATTCAATCTCATTGCCATCTTCGTCCTCAATGGTGACAAAGGTACTGCCAAAATCTTCGCTCATCGTTGTATCTCCTTTTCATATGCACTATATGCGTTGCCAAATTCGTCCTCAACCCATGTGGTCACGTCATACCCTGTAAACTTTTGTGCGGTTTCGCGCTGGATAACGGTGGCGATGCCTGCATTGATGATCAGTCGCCGACACATGGGACAGGAAGACGTGCCGGGTACAGGTTCGCCCGTCGCAGGATCTACACAAACTGAATACATTATCGCGCCCAACATTTGCTCACGACTGGCCGCAACAATGGCGTTAGCCTCGGCGTGTACACCGCGGCATATTTCATAACGTTCGCCCCGCGGAATTTTCAACTCATCCCGCAAGCATGCGCCATGCTCATTACAGTTGATGCGTCCACGCGGCGCGCCGTTATAGCCGGTTGCGATAATTACATCGTTTTTGACAATAATCGAACCAAAATGCCGGCGTAAGCAAGTGCTACGCTTGGCAACTGTCTGTGCGATGTCGAGGTAGTAGTTGTGCTTGTCGGGTCTTGACATTATGCCAATTTCGCCGTGCTCACTTTAATGCCCGGGCCCATTGTTGAGGCGACGACACAACTCTTGATATACTGTCCTTTTGCCGCTGCCGGCTTGGCTTTGATGACAGCGCCCATCAGTGTGTTAAAATTATCGGCGAGCTTTTCAGCGCCGAATGATATTTTTCCGATAGGGCAGTGGATGATATTGGTCTTGTCTAAACGATATTCGACTTTACCGGCTTTGATGTCATTGATGGCTTTGGTCACATCTGCCGAGACTGTACCGGCTTTTGGGTTTGGCATCAAGCCTTTAGGGCCCAGTACTTTACCCAGTTTACCGACCGTGCCCATCATATCGGGTGTTGCCACTACGATGTCAAAGTCGAAAAAGTTTTCCTTCAGAATTCTGTCGGCCAACTCGTCGCCACCGACAATGTCTGCACCTGCCGCTTCGGCTTCGCGCACTTTTTCGCCTTTGGCGAATACCAACACGCGCAGCACTTTACCTGTACCGTGTGGCAAGACAACGCTGCCGCGCACTTGCTGGTCGGCGTGGCGTGAGTCAACGCCCAATTTAACATGCAGTTCAACAGTTTCGTCAAACTTTGCTTTGGCTGTTTTCAATGCCAACTCAAAAGCCTCGGTCGGCTCGTATTGCACTGTGCGATCCACTAACTTCGCACTGTCAACGTATTTTTTACCACGAAACATATACTCTACCTCCCTTAACCTTCGACTTCAATGCCCATGCTGCGCGCCGTGCCTGCAATCATGCGGGCGGCGGCATCAACATCGTTGGCGTTGAGGTCGGCCATTTTTGTTTCAGCAATTTTTTTGGCGTCGTCCATTGTGATTTTGCCCACTTTTTCAGTGTTGGGACGACCTGACGCTTTGTCAAGCCCGGCTGCTTTTTTAATCAGAACAGGTGCGGGCGGCGTTTTGGTGATAAAGCTGAATGAACGGTCGGCGTAGACCGTGATGACAACGGGGATAATCATACCCATGTCGTTCTTGGTGCGCTCGTTGAAATCTTTAGTAAAAGCAACGATATTAACACCGTGCTGACCTAATGCCGGGCCAACGGGCGGCGCGGGCGTCGCTTTGCCCGCCGGAATCTGCAGCTTAATGTAGCCTGCTATTTTTTGTGCCATGGTGTGTCACCTCAGTTAATATTTAGTTGGTTTTGGACAAACCCATGCCCCTACGGGGACGCCCCCTTTCCAAAAGTGGGGGGGAGCGTGTCCTCTTTGCCCCCTTTGAAAGGAGGTACTCGCTCTACGTCGTAGCCAATTCTACTTGATCAAACTCCACTTCCACAGGTGTTTCGCGTCCGAACATGGATACCAGTACGCGAACCTTGTTGCGGCTCATAGAAATCTCGTCAACAAGGCCGAAATAGCCGTCTAGCGGACCATCGGTAATGCGCACATTGTCGCCCTCTTTATATTCAAGGACAATTTCGTGCGTTTCGATGCCCAGACTGCGTATCTCTGCTTCAGTGAGGGGAATGGGTTTAGACGCCGGACCGACAAAGCTGGTTACGCCGCGTGTGTTGCGGACAACGTGCCAACTCTCGTCAGTCAAAATCATTTTGACAAACAGATAGCCTTGATATTTTTTGCGCTCGACTGTCTTTTTCTCGGAATTTACAATTTCCGTGACGGTTTCCATCGGAATACGCGTTTCTAAAATCAAATCGCCCATCCCGCGGGTCGCCACCGTTTTTTCAAGAGTCGCCGCCGCAGTGTTTTCATAGCCGGAGTACGTGTGCACAACATACCATTTTGCCGACTCATTTGTACCTTGCCGCGCCATCAGAACCGCAAAATCCATTCAATGGCGTTTTCCCACACCAAGTCAATCGCGCCGATAATCACGCCGACGATTAACATCATGAGAAGCACGATGCCGGTGTTATTGATGACTTGCGGCAGCGTGGGCCATGTGACCTTTTTCAGTTCGGAGCGCATTTCGCGAAACCATTTGCCAACGCGGCTCAAGAGGCCGACTTTCTTTGTTTCAGACATACGTCACCTACCTACTTCGTTTCTTTATGGGGTGTGTGCTTGCGGCAGAAACGGCAGTATTTGCTCATTTCAATCCGGTCGGGGTCATTTTTCTTGTTTTTCTTTGTGTCATAGTTGCGCTGTTTGCACGCAGAACAACAGAGTGTGATTTTCTCACGCATTGTCGGCACCTCCTTAATTATTTGGCGCATCGTGTCACAAAAATTCGCAGCACTTCGCCATGCCTCCCTGCGTCTCTTTACAATTATAGGTATCCTTTTTTATGCACGAAAAAAGAGCCTATTGGCAGGTAACGAAAAGTGTATCATGAATGCAAATGCTTGTCAAGTCCTGTAACGCAAAATTTTCTTGACAAATCGCACTATGCATATTATTATTGACGCAAGATGCATTGCCTAATTTGATTTTTTAGGAAGTCTTGCAAATGAAACGTATAACGAAAACATGAATAGTTCACTACGGTTGGGGGCGGCATCAAATGGGAGATAACTTTATTGATGGTCAGTTTAGACAAAGCGTTGCTGTCCTCAATCAACGATGGCATGGGATAAACGCTCTTAGTTTCAGTTTTTAGATCGTGAGGTGATTTTCGTGAAATATACGCTATTATCAGTGGTCGCGCTATGTTTTTTAATGATGCTATTCGCCTGCGCCGAGCATTGATTTTATAGAAGATGCCGATATGCATTCAGCCTAAGCGATTACTAGACAGCACAGTCAGAGCAGGCAAAGAAAATAACCTCTCCAAGAGCGCGGCACACCCCGCGCTCTTTTTGTGTAACCAAAAATTTGCTTGTTTTTGTATGTAAATTGGTGTATACTATATAGGTGTGTGTATGAACGCACTGTAATGGAGGACAAATATAATGAAATTACTTACTGCCATTTTTGGCAATCATAGCAGCCGCGAGCTCAAACGCATAATGCCGATTGTCGACGCTGTTGAAGCGCTTGAACCTGAAATACAAAAGCTGTCAGATGCCGAATTGCGCGCAAAAACCGACGAATTTAAGCAACGCATTCAAGATGGCGAAACAACTGACCAACTGTTGCCGGAGGCCTTTGCCGTTTGTCGTGAGGCGTCGGTGCGAGTGCTGGGGAAGCGGCACTTCCGTGTGCAAATTATCGGTGGTATTGTGCTGCATCAAGGCCGCATCGCCGAGATGAAAACGGGTGAGGGCAAGACGTTGCTGGCAACGCTGCCGGTTTATCTCAACGCTTTGACAGGTGATGGCGTGCATGTTGTTACCGTCAACGATTATTTGGCAAAATTTCAAGGCGAAGACATGGGTAGGCTCTACCGCTTCCTTGGGCTGGAAATTGGCTTGATTATCCACGGCGTGAGTAACGACGATCGTAAGAAAGCGTATCTGGCCGATGTTACTTATGGCACAAATAACGAATTCGGCTTCGATTACCTGCGCGACAACATGGCCATTTATAAGGACAACATGGTGCAGCGCGGCCATGCTTTCGCCGTCGTTGACGAAGTTGACTCAATTTTAGTTGACGAAGCGCGTACGCCGTTGATTATCAGCGGGCAGGGCGAGAAATCGACGATATTATATGAGCAGGCGGACAGATTCGCCGCCGGGTTGCGCAAATTCACTGTCGTCAAACTCGAAAGCAAAGAAGAGCACGACGATATGGATGGTGACTATATCGTAGATGAAAAAGCCCGTACGGCTACGCTGACCCCGAGCGGCATCGCCAAAGCCGAAAAGAAGTTTGATGTCGAAAATCTCAACGACGGCGAAAACACCACGCTGCTGCACCATATCAACATGGCCATTCGTGCCCGCGGTGTCATGCGCCGCGACACCGACTACGTCGTCAAAGACGGCGAAGTTATCATTGTTGATGAATTTACAGGCCGCCTGATGTTTGGACGCCGCTACTCCGAGGGGCTGCACCAAGCCATTGAAGCCAAAGAGGGCGTTAAAGTTGAACACGAGAGCAAGACATTGGCGACCATTACCTTCCAAAATTATTTCCGTCTCTACCGCAAGCTGTCGGGCATGACGGGCACGGCATTGACCGAGGCCGAGGAATTTCAGCAAATTTACAAGCTTGATGTCATTGAAATCCCCACCAACAAACCCATGATTCGCCAAGATATGTCTGATGCTATCTACAAAAATCAAGCCGGAAAATTGCGTGCCATCATTGCGCAGATTGAAGAATGCCACGCCAAAGGACAGCCTGTTTTGGTCGGTACCGTCAGTATTGAGAAAAGTGAAATTGTCGCCAAAGCCTTGAAACAGCGCGGCATCAAACATGTTGTCCTCAACGCCAAGCACCACGAAAAAGAGGCTGAAATCGTCGCCCAGGCCGGCCATTACGGCGCTGTTACAATTGCCACCAATATGGCGGGTCGTGGTACCGATATTATTTTGGGCGGCAACAGCGAGTATTCGGCGCGTGCCGATTTGCGAAAAGAATTGACTAAATTAAATCTGCCCGAGGAAGTTTACATTGAGGCGACAGGTTTTGCCGAAACCGACAACGAAGACATCCTCAAAGCCCGCGGCTATTACCAAGAACGGCTGGAGTTCCACAAGGAAGATATGAAAGACGCCGCCGAGCAAGTTTGCAAAGCCGGCGGGCTGTTTATCATCGGTACCGAGCGGCATGAAAGCCGCCGTATCGACAACCAATTGCGCGGCCGTGCCGGCCGTCAAGGTGACGCGGGCGCGTCAAGGTTTTATCTGGCGATGGATGATGACCTCATGCGCCTTTTCGGCGGTGAACGCATGGGCTCGATTATGGAACGCTTTGGCTTCGATGAGGACACGCCGATTGAGCAAAAAATGATTTCCAATCGCTTGGAAAATGCGCAAAAAACCGTCGAATCGCGCAACTTCCAAACGCGGAAACACGTACTTGAGTACGATGATGTCATGAACCGCCAGCGCGAAATCATCTATGATCAGCGTAAAAAAGTGCTCGACGGGGAAGATCTGCGTGGCAATATGGAAACCATGACACGTGACTGGATTGAGAGGCAGTGTCAAATCCATGTTGCGTCGAGCGGCTATTTTGACAGCGGGGAGGAATTATCGCTGACATTATTGCAATTTGACAACGTTGTCTACAAAAAAGGCGCGGTGACAATGGAGCAATTTGACCTCAACCGCGATGGTGCCGCAGATGTTGCCGAAGTTGTGACCGAAGCGGCGATGGCGGCCTATGCTGCCAAAGAAGAACGCCTGACGCCGCAGCTGATGCGTGAATTAGAGCGTGTCGTACTGCTCAAAACAGTTGATCGCCATTGGATGGATCACATCGACGCTATGGACGAGTTGCGCAAAGGTATCGGCTTGCGCGCCTATGCCCAAACTGATCCCATCGTGGCGTACAAAAACGAAGGCTTCGAGATGTTCGATGGCATGATAAACGCCATCCGCGAGGATGTCGTGCGTTCGGTATTTACGGCAGAGCTGCGTACGCCCGAAGCCCCAAAGCGTGAGCAAGTCGCCAAGGTTACCGGTGAAAGCCTTGGCGGTGACAGCAAAAAACCAAAGGGCACAACGGTACGCAAATCACAAAAAATCGGCCCCAACGACCCTTGTCCCTGCGGTAGCGGTCAGAAATATAAGAAGTGCTGTAAATCAGTAGAGCAATAATGTAGGGGCAGTGCGCCGCTTGCACAAGTAAGAATAAATAATGGGGTGTAGAAAGTCTACGCCCTACACCAATCGGAGGTATCATCATATGTTTTTATTTTGGGAGCACCCCATTGGCTTATTGCTGATGCTTGTATCGGCGGTTTTGGCCGGTGCGGCGCAGCTCGGTGTCCACCGTGCGTACAACAAGTATGCAAAAGTACCAACCCGCGGCAATCGCACGGGTGCTGAAGTGGCGGCTGACATCGTCGCTGGCACTGATGTCAGAGTCACGCGCAGCAGTCACGGGCATTTGAGTGACCATTACGACCCACGCAGTAACACCATTGCGTTGTCTAATGAGGTGTATGACGGCACAAGCGTCGCCGCGTTAGGCATTGCAGCACATGAGGCTGGGCATGCATTGCAGCATAGCAGTGGTTATGTTCCCATTACGTTGCGCAACGGCATTTTGCCGCTGGCGCGACTTGGGTCAATGGCCTCAATGCCGTTGATTATTGCCGGTATATTTTTCGGTGTCGGCTTTGAGTGGCTCATCAACTTGGGCATTGTCTTCTTTATCACCACCCTGGCATTCCAACTGGTGACATTGCCGGTCGAGTTTAATGCGTCAAGTCGCGCTGTGCGCATTCTGTGTGCTGATGGCTATTTGCAGCCCGATGAATTGGCTGGAGCCAAAGCCGTCCTCCGTGCCGCTGCTATGACATATGTCGCCGCTATCGCTGTCGCTATATTGCAACTGATACGGTTATTGCTAATGGCCAACCGCAGGAGATAACGATGGATACAATCGAGATCATAGGCCTTATCGGCGGCATTTTCGTCGTCGCCGCCTTTTTATTTACCAAGGAGCGTCCCATCCGAATTGTAAGTAGCTTTGCTGCCGTGATTTTCATCATCTACGGCATCCTTGCCGGCGCGTGGAGTATCTGGATACTGAACTCGGTGTTGTTGGTCATCCAAACAGTCCGACTGGTTCGGTTGCATATTGAAGACAAAAGGAGCAAAAACCCGTAAGGCGAACTGCGCCCGCATACCAAAAAAATCCGTATATATACAAATAACACCCAACCGCCTGACTGTCGTGTCGAGCGGTTGGGTGTCTGCATATGATAGTACATAAGCGTGTGGAGGTGGCCTCATGACATTCGCCATCGTCGGCGGCGATGCCCGTCAAGTCAAACTGGCGCAAATTTTAGCCGAACAGTATACCGTGTTGGCATTTGGGTTGGACGAAATGCCGCCCGTGTCGCCTGTCATATACACGCAATCTTTGCAAGAATGTGTCAACCAAACCGTTGACTGCGTTGTATTGCCCATCCCACTGACAACCTGTGACGGCTTACTCAACATGCCACTCATGGCGCGCGCGCTGCCTGTTGAGCATCTGCTCAACGCTATGACAGCCGGGCAAATTATTGCTGCCGGCATTATTCCGCAGGAATTCATGCAAGCCGCCAAAGCCAAAGGCGTTCATGTCAGTGATTATGCTAAGCGTGAAGAACTCGCCGTTACAAATGCCGTGCCGACTGCCGAAGCCGCGTTGCAAATCGCCATGGAGCGAATGACTATTACCATCGATGGCTGCAAAGCTCTCGTCATCGGCTACGGCCGTATCGGAAAAATCTTAGCGCGGCAACTTGCCGCGCTCGGCGCAAACGTCAGCGTCTCGGCGCGAAAATTGTCCGACATGACATGGATAACGGTCAGTGGATTCCGCGCGCTGCACACCGTGCAATTAACGCCGTACGTTGGTGAATTTGACGTTATTTTTAACACCGTGCCGTATGCTGTTATGGACGAGACCGACATCAAACAAACGCAGGCCCCCTGTTTGCTCATCGACCTGGCCAGCGCACCGGGCGGCATTGATATTGACGCCGCTAAACGCAATGGGCGGCAATGTATTTGGGCACTTGCATTGCCCGGCAAACATTCACCCGATACGGCGGCATGGAACTTAAGCCGAACACTGCATTATATTATAGATGAAATGAGGGTTGAAGTATGAGCCGAATCGGGTGGGCAGTCTGCGGGTCGTTTTGTACGCTGGCAGGCATTTTGCCGGTCATTGAACAGTTGGTAAGTGCGGGGCACGAAGTAACGCCCATTTTATCCGAAGCTGTACGGGATACCGACACGCGCTTTATCCGTGCTGAGGCATTTCGCGCAACCATCGAGTGCACGTGTGGGCATAGAGCGATTGATTCTCTGGTAACCGCCGAGCCTATCGGCCCGCGCAAACTTTTTGATGCCATTGTCGTTGCGCCCTGCACCGGCAACACTTTGGCAAAACTGGCAAACGGCATTTCCGACGGTACGGTAACATTGGCTTGCAAGGCACATTTGCGCAATGGACGCCCACTTATAATCGCTGTGTCGACGAATGATGCGCTGGCAGCCAACGCTACTAATTTGGGGCAGCTTTTGGCGCGGCGGCACGTCTATTTTGTGCCGCTTGGCCAAGACGATCCGCCGGAAAAACCTTGCTCTTGCGTTGCCGACTTCACAAAAATTCCCGAAACGATCAACGATGCCCTTCGCGGCGAACAAGCACAGCCGCTGTTGGTGTAGGTATGCAGCTCTCTGTGGTCAATGCGGCGGGAATGGATGGTTAACCCGATACCTGTCAAAAAATTATTCATGAGTGTTCAAACACACCCTTGCCCTCCACATCATTCTATGATATAATTCGACAAAACAACAGATTGCGGGTGAAGAAACATGGTCGCGAAAATTTCAACGCTCGGTGTGCAAGGCATTCACGGCTACCGTATTGACGTCGAATGCTTTTTGTCGGGCGGATTGCCTAACTTCGACGTCGTCGGATTGCCCGATGCTGCCGTCAAAGAGTCACGTGAACGCATCCGTGCCGCTGCGCGCTGTTGCGGCTATGATTTCCCTGCGCGCCGCATCGTTATGAACCTCGCCCCCGCCGACACTAAGAAAAGCGGTTCGCTCTACGACCTGCCCATGTTGCTCAGCTTACTGCAATGTCAAGATGTCATTGGTGAACTCCCCGATAACGTCTACTTTTTGGGGGAGTTGTCACTTGAAGGACAACTGAGAGGCGGGCAGGGCGTATTGCCAATGGCGATGGCGTGCCCTAAGGGTGCAAGCTTATTTGTACCGACGTCAAACGCCGCCGAGGCCGCGCTCTGTCGCCATTTGAAAGTCTACGCCGCCAATCATGTGCGGCAAATCATTGACCATCTCAACGACGAAAAATATATTCCGCCCTATATCCCTAGTGAAGCGATTGCCGATGATGACAGTGCTGTTTTCGTGCCGGATTTTGCCGATGTGCGCGGCCAAGAAGCCGCTAAACGTGCGTTAGAAATCGCGGCAGCCGGCGGGCACAGCGTTTTATTGGAAGGGCCGCCCGGCGCGGGCAAGTCAATGCTGACGACACGCCTGCCGTCCATTTTACCGCCGCTGAGCTATCAAGAAGCCCTTGAGGTCACAGCAATCTATTCCGTCGCCGGACGTCTGCCCGACGGCAAGCCCATCCTGCACAACCGCCCTTTCCGTTCACCGCATCATACAAGCAGTGATGTCAGCTTGGTTGGCGGTGGCACGTACCCCAAGCCCGGCGAAATCTCACTCGCTCACCACGGCGTGCTGTTTTTAGATGAATTGCCCGAATTCTCTCGCTCGGCACTGGAAGTTCTGCGACAACCGCTCGAAAGCGGCGTGGCGCACATTTCGCGTATCAGCAGTTCACTGAGCTATCCCTGTCGTTTTATGCTTGCTGCGGCAATGAATCCTTGCCCCTGCGGTTTCTACGGCTTTGAAAATGACAAATGCACCTGCTCGCAGCGCAAAATAGAAGTTTATCGCGGCCGCATCTCAGGGCCATTGCTCGATAGACTGGATTTGCGTATTCCCGTGCCACCGGTCAAGTTTGACGAGTTGCAGCAAGTCCGCCCCGCCGAATCCTCGGCCGCTGTCCGTGAACGTGTGGTAGCGGCGCGCGAATGCCAACGCATACGCTTCAACGGAAAAGCCATGACAAACAGCTTGCTCGAAGGCCAGCAATTGCGCAAAGAATGCGCGCTGGAAGAAGACGCAAAAGCATTGTTGCGCAACGCATTCCAGCGCTTCCGGCTATCCGGCCGTAGTCATGCAAGAATTCTGCGTGTCGCCCGCACCATCGCCGACCTCGACGGTGCCGAACGCATAGATAAGCGGCATCTCGCCGAATCATTGCAGTTTAGGGGCTGGGGCGAAAGAGCCGCTGTACATGAGGCGTGACAAGGGCGGCGAGATAGAGACTAGATGCGAATAACCCCATAAGACATGACTTGACTTTGTCTTATGGGGTTATTCGTGTTGAAAGTGTTTATGCGATTGGCTATTTGTATAGTCTTCATTCCTGCATCTTTTTACCATTGCTCTTATTTTACTTCGAACTTATATCCCACGCCCCAAACTGTCTTTAATGCCCACTGTTCGCTCGCGCCCTCTAGTTTTTCTCGCAAGCGTTTGATATGCACATCTACCGTGCGTGAGTCGCCAAAGTAGTCGAACCCCCAAATACCGTCAAGCAGCTGCGTGCGCGTAAACACACGGTTGGGCGAGGAAGCCAGGAAACGCAACAGCTCCAACTCTTTGGGCGGTACGTCAATCAATACGCCCTTGATTTTTAATTCAAAGGAGTTCATGTCAATGTACAGGTTATCGAACTCAATCGGCTTGCCGTCGGCGTTTGGCGACGAGCGCCGCAATACCGCGCGGACACGCGCCAACAGCTCTTTGGCGTCAAACGGTTTGGTAATGTAGTCGTCGGCACCCAGCTCCAACCCTTTGACCTTGTCGTAGCTTTCACCTTTGGCTGTCAGCATAATAACAGGTGCCTGGCTGGTTTCCCGTATTTCGCGGCAAATATCCCAGCCGTCCCGCTCAGGCAGCATGATGTCGAGCAGCACAAGGTCGGGCGTTAAGTCATAGAATGCGTCCAATCCCAATTTGCCGTCTTGTGCAACGTCGACTTGATAGTGCTCTTTTTCCAGATAAAGCCGTATCAGTTGTGCGATGTTGGTGTCGTCCTCAATGATAAGAATACGTGTTGACATAGTTTATGTCCTCCCCCGAATGTCTTCGCCACAAAAAGCTAATGAAGAATACAGCCCGCGTAAACGGCTTACAAGTGATGCCGGATATCGTGCAGCAAGCTCCTCAGGCTTTAAATTGGTATTGATTACTGTAGGCTTATAAAGGCGTGAGTTTATCAAAGTGTATAGTGCCGACTGTGAAAATGCCGTGTTCATTTCCGTTCCCAAGTCATCTAAAATAAGCAAGTCACAACCTAAATACTTCGCGCTGCCTTGTGCGGTATCTTGGTTGTTAAACTTCTCGCGTTCCATCATCGCGATAATTGACACCGCCGTGTCGTATACTACCGAAAACCCTTTGCTGGTGACAACGCCGCCAATCGCGGCGGATAAAAATGTCTTGCCAAGCCCCGGGGCGCCCGTCATTAGAATATTGCCTGATTTCAGAGAAAAGCTTTCAGCATAGTCACGGCAATACGCTAAATTTGCCTGCGCAAGTTTACGAGGGATCTGCCCGTCGCTGTCGCGCGCATCATTATATAAGTCAAGTCGAAACGTCTCAAATGTTTGCCCATGCAAGTCGAGCATGGTTGAAAGCCGCTCTTTCTCCAATTGAGCTGACAAGGCTACCAAACAGCGGCAAGGTTTGCCGTTGACATAGCCGTCGTCTTGACACTCGGCGCAATAAATAACGGTGTCAAGTACGTCCTCAGCGTATCCGTGTTGATGCAGCAGAGTGCGCCGCTTATCTTTGAGTAAAAAGTACTCTTGCCGCAAGGTCTCTGTTTCGGCAATTTGTCCACTGAGCGGAAACAATCGTGCCACAGTGCGCGCCAGCGCGCTGTCGATGGATTTTAACTCATGGATATCTTGATACAATTGCTGGCGCCGCTCAAACAGGACAGCTTCGTCGCGCTGTTGACGCGCTTTTATTTGCATGAGTGCAGTATTAAGCATATTTAACCCTCTGTATTATACTTTTCAAGAATATCATTCATTGACCATTTGCGTGCCGCATGGTTCGGTAATTTGTGCGGCGTGGCAGGCATGGTTTTGGTCGGCTTGTCACCTTGCTCCACGGCCTCCTGTGTCAGCAAGCCCTTATCGTACCAGCTCCGCAAAATCGTGTCGATGTATTTCCACTCCAACCGTCCGCAACGCATAACAGTGCGGTCGTAAGCCAAGTAAATCAACTCCGGTGTAAAGCCCAACTCGGCCCAATGATTTATGTATTTGCTCTCGGATGCTGTAGGTTGTCGTCCGCTAATTTGCAGTACACGGGCGATTTGTACAGCAATATCGCGCCGTTTCTCCTGGTCTTCTAGCCAGCCGACAGCCAACTCGGCGGTCAAAAGCCCGTGCTTTTCCCATTGTACGGCCGTCTTTTCAATGCTTCGCATGGATGGTGGCTTGCCATGCCCGAAACGCCGTATCTGTTCGTCGATACAATACACAACGAGCAAACTGATGACCTCAGCGGGCAACCCAAGCCACTGATAAAGCCCCAACAGCACTTTCAATTCGTGCGGCGAGAGAACTTTGCCCAGTTTGCGTGACACATCTTCAACGAGCTGTTTAAATGTATTGTCGTCATTTAGATTATCGGTAATGTCGCTCGGTGTATACTCGGGAGCTTTGTCCTGTTGTAAGGCGCGTGTCGCCGCGCCTTCTGGGGCGGCCAAATCCAGTTTTTGCAACTGATTGAGCGTTTTTTTCACTTGCTCAGCAGAGAGGGCCAGTTCACTGCAGGCTGCAGCACTGTCCAGCTGTCCGCCGTTTAACTGCATATGAAAATAGAGCAAAGCCGCCGTGCCGTTCTGGGCGCTAATCAAGGCTCGTGCCGCCCGAATGGGCAATATGATATGAGAAGGTGTTGTGATTTGCCAACGTTCCATGATTACACTCCAAAAAACTTCCGTGCATTTGCTGTTGTCACTGTGGAAACTTCCTCGGGTGAGCGTCCAAACCATTGCGCCAAAACGGCGACGCTCTCAGATAACATCGTTGAATCATTGCGCTTGCCGCGCTGCGATTGCGGCGCCATGTACGGGCAGTCGGTCTCTAACATAATATTGTCCAACCCCATGACCACTGCCGCTTGACGCAAGTGCTCAACCTTGGGATACGTAATGTTGGGCGTAAATGAAACCACGCGCCCACGTTGCCGCAGGGCTGCTGCCATATCAGCCGATCCGCTATAGCAGTGGAACACCATCGGCACATCGGGGAAGTCGTTGGTCATGGAAAGGCTGTCGGCACAAGCGTCACGGGCATGAATAATGGCGGGCAAGCCCACTTCTCGCGCCAAAATGAGCTGTCGGTGAAATGCCGTTTGTTGCGCCTCGCGCGGCGCAAGATTTCGAAAATAATCAAGCCCACATTCGCCGATAGCTTTGACCTTCGGGTGACGCGCCATCAAACGCAGTGCCTCAATGGCAGTATCGTCCAATGTTTCGGCGTCATGCGGGTGTACACCCACCGCCGCATACACGTGCGAAAACATCTCGGCCAATTCAATGGACGCTTGACTTGACGCCACATCATATCCCACGTTAATAACAGCCTCAACGCCATGCTTGGACAACGAGGCGAGCAAGTTGTCACGATCGCTGTTAAACTGCTTATGATTGTAATGCGCGTGGGTGTCAATCAGCGTCATTGCGGCGCACCGCCCTTGGACTGCGGTTTATTGGTGCTGGGCGCCTTCGGTGCGTTAGGACTATCATTACGCCCTGAGTGGCCCTCTTTCGGCAAAGGCAATGTATGCGCAGTTGACTTTTCTCTTGTGCGCGGCTCGTTTTCTTGGCGCGGCTTATTTCGGTTGTTGCGAGGACTGGCGTTCTCTTTACCCTCTTTTGCAAAAGAGGGTGCGTCATCAGACGCGGATGGTTTTCCTCTTAGCTGTGTGGGCGTGCCTCCCTCAGTATTGTCTTTTGATGCTTGTGGCTTTTCTTCTTGTCCATGTTTGCCGCAATGCCCGCCTTTCCCCTCGCCGCCTTTGACGCGGCAGATATCGCAACACTTGAACATGCGCTCATCGTGGTCGCCCTTGTCCATCAACACTTTGACGCGCTCACGCAATAGGTTGACGTCCTTGACAACGCCCAATCCGTCAGGCGTTTCGACCCGCGCGCCAACGGGCGGCGAATTTTTGCGCAAATCGGCATATGCCACTTGCTCGTGCTTTAAGCAGCACATCAAGCGGCCGCAAACGCCGGAAATCTTGGCGGGGTTGAGCGGCAAGCCCTGCTCTTTTGCCATTTTAATTGACACCGGCACAAATTCAGATTTCATCACTGAGCAACAGGTCGGGCGGCCGCACACGCCTAAACCGCCGACAAGCTGTGCTTCGTCGCGTACGCCGATTTGCCGCAGTTCAATACGCCGGTGGAAGAGCGACGCCAGATCGCGCACTAAGGCACGGAAATCAACACGCTCTTCGGCGGTGAAGAAGAAAATCAATTTACTGCCGTCAAACGTATAGTCGGCGGCAACCAGTTTCATGTCAAGTTTATGCTCGGCAATCTTTTGCTGTGCGATGTTGAAGGCTTCTTTTTCGCGCGTCAGCAATTCTTGCTGCGTTTGCTTATCGCGCGTGGTGGCAATGCGCAGCACCGGCTTGAGTGGTTGCGGCACTTTGCTTGGCTCCATTTGCAGAATGTCAGTATGACAAATGCCAATTTCCGGCCCATTTTGCGTGTCAACAATGACAGTATCGCCCTTTTTAACGGCAACTTCAGCCGGGTCGAAATAATAGAGCTTACCGAGTTTTTGAAAGTGTACGCCGATGATGTTTAGCATGATTTTCTCCTTTGGTGTAGGGCGTGATGACTTCACCGCGCCGTAATCAGTAAAAGTGTCCGTTGCGTGTAGTGTGTTAGGGTTACGGTGCTCTCCCTATGCCGTTGCTATGTTGGCACATAACGCCGCCAGCACATGTCCATTGCCGACATTGCTGTCCAATGTCGCGCGGGCAGCCTTAACATGTTCTATTATAATGAATAAATCACGATTGGTCAAACCTTTTTGTGCCCAGATATATGCCAACAAGCACTCCAAATATTGGCACAGCTCAATTCGTGGCAATTTTTCAACTGACAATAGTTGCTTCAACAAAGCCAATTCATTGCCCAACGCCGCGTACACAGACTCCGCCCAAACCGTTGCCGCTTCATTTTGTATGCCCAATTCCCGGCTTCTCATCGTTGTAATTTGCAATCGCGACCGCACCGTTGGCAACAACGCGTCTTGACTGCGGCAGAGCAGCAAAAAGAGGCAAGGCGTGGGCGGTTCCTCGAGCAGTGAGAGCAAAGCGTTTTGTGCCGCTTGATTCATGCGGTCGGCATGGGGCATGATAAAGACATGTTGTGCGGCTTCGTTGGGCAAATAATGTGCTGTTTGTCGCCAGGCACGCACCAAATCAACAGTAATATCCTTACCCTGATTGTCTAAAATATGACAATCAGGGTGCACCTTCGGATCTTTATCCGTCGGCGCAAGGGCTTGGCATCCACGCTGAAGAGCTGCCTGCAGCAGGGCGTCAGCGTCATTGCTAACGAGTAAAATGGCGTGTGACATTAAAATTTATGAAACTCATCAATGCCCAATACAAAAACCGTCGCACCGCCGACGGTGACATTGACGGGCAATGCCGAGTAGAAGCCCGTACCCGCGCCCGTCTCGGCCGTAGTGGGAATAATTTGATGGCGTGATGTACTCGATTTGCGGATGATGTCAATGGCACCTTCCAGCTTTTCTTCCTCTACGCCCATAATGAGTGTGACGTTGCCCACCTGCAAAAATCCGCCGGTGGTTGCCAGCTTAGTAACAGGGTAGCCGCCTTGCGTGAGGTTGTGAATTACGGCATGTGCATCATCGTGATTGACGATGGCCAGGACTAATTTCATAAAAGTTCCTCCTCGTGTATTGGTAATGAATGTGGGAAATGGGTTACATTTTTAATTCTATTTTCTGTGGCTTTAATGTTGCATTGTTGCAATGCGTCAAGTGCTGCCAAATCGTCTCCCGGCGTCACAATGCAAATAATATGCTGCGCGTCATACGCCTCGACCCAAAAATTGTAGTGCTCGCGCAATGTTTTAGCTGTCATCTCACCGCATTCAACGGGAGCAACAAGCCGAGTCGGGTCATCGTTCTGCACACCATATTTTGCATTCTGCATGTTTAACACCAATGTCTGCCAATCGGCACGGTGCGTATCGGCGTGAAATCGCGCCATATCCAAGCTTGCCATCAGCAAATACGATGGACTGCTCGTGCCGAAAATCTTGGTCGTCTCTCTCAGTGTATCATACAACGCATCATTTTGGCAAAACAGCACAGCACTTTGCCCCAATGCTCGCAATGTTTTGTGTGCCGAAACAACAAAACAGTCGGCATTTTCAGCGGGAAAGCCCAACCCTGCGTAAGGGAAATGCGCGCCGTGTGCAGCATCGACAAACAATTTTGTGCCATGGCTATGCGCCACATTGGCAAGCGCGGGAATGTCGCAGCATATACCATAGTATGTCGGCGAAGTCACACAGACCAGCTTGCAATTCGGGTGCGCCGCCAATAATTTGTCCAACCCAACCGATGAAATTCGGCCACCATCCCGCGGCAGCACAATCGCTCGCAGTCCTAACAATGTCATCACATGCCCAAACGCTGTATGGGCGCATTCATCCAATATAATGGTATCGCTGCGTGTTGTCATGGCGTACAAAGCCGCCTGGATGCCCTGCGTCGCGCCATTGGTCAAAAATAGGGCATATTTCGTGTTGAAGTCGTTGGCCCACAACGCCTCGGCTTGTCGTATGGGACTGTCGCTGCCCCACGTGTCGCGGTACAAATCGCCACTGAATGGCAATTCGGTGACATCCAGCACCGCATCAATGGCAATGGACCCCTTATGCCCCGGCATATGAAACAGAATGGGCTTGCTGTCGGCATGGGCTTGCAATGTGTTTAATAAAGGGGCTGGCGGCACATTGAGGTTACTGCGCCCTGCGTGATTATTCATAAGCTCTGGGCAACTTTGCATATACAGGATTAACATCTACCTCGACTATTTGCCCAATCTTAACATCAAGCCTTGTCATATCAATGACGGTATGTCCCATACCAACATGCCCGAGGACGGGTATGCGCCGGCCGTTTAGTTTGACAGTAATCTTCTTGCCCGTCAGCCAGCCTTTGATCTCAGACAGCGCGTAACCCAACGCGTCACGAAAGCGATAGCTGTCACGCACTTTTGCCAGGCAGAACCCGTCAGCACCGCCGATGGGCAGAATGGCAATCTTAGTCAGTCGTTTGGTCTTAAAAACACTCGCATAGCCAATCGTCGAGCCTTTGGGCAACTCGCGTATGTCGGAAACGGCACATTGAACCTTGGTTGCCGATGTCAGTCCGCTGTTGTTCAAAACACGCGGCAATCGCCCCGTCAATGCTGAGCCGATGCGTACTGCGTCGTATCGCGTGCCATCGACAAAAAAAAGTGCCGAACTGTTGGCAAGATGCACCATGCCAATGTCGATGTTTTTCGATTTCAAATGTGTCAATACGCTGTCGAATACAGCCTTTTGCGCCAACGTCGGCCTAATCTTGCCGAATGCGGCGGGAAAATGCGCGTAAATACCCTCAATGGTTATGTGAGCTTGCTCGTAAGCAGCGATTATCTTGTTGAACTCGTGCGTGCCGTAGCCGTACCGCCCCATACCGATATCAATTTCAATGTGCGCCCTTGCTTTGACGCCGCGCTCTGTCGCAACGCGGCTGGCGGCTGACAGTGCCTCATCACCGCCAATGGTCAAAATGCACGCCGCGTCAAGCGCGGCAGTTATATCTTGCAATTCGGCCGTCGAGCGCAACAAGAGAATATCGGCCGAATGTCCCGCGTCACGCAATGTTACGGCATCATCGACTTCCGTCACGGCAAAGAAGTCAATCCCCTCCTGTGCCAAAATCTCGGCAATTTCAAGCAAGCCCATGCCGTAGGCGTTGCCCTTTAGCACGGCAATGACGCGGGCGTCACCGGCAAGTTCATGCACACGACGCAAGTTATTGACGATGGCGTTGGTGTTGATGAGGATGTGCTTCATAGTATGTAACCTCGTGAAATTATCTTGTGCAGGGGGGCGCATCCTCCTATAGTTTTTTCCGAACCTTTTGTCCCAGCAAATACACCTTGTTTACCAATGGCTTCAACACACAGTCAAACTCGCCTGCGAACTCGGTAAAGTCGCCGCCAAAGCCCTTTTTAAACCGATACAGCCCGTACAACGGGTTGTTCTCGTCCAGATCACCGGATACGCCGCGAAAATCATAGAGCCGCGCGTCGCGCGCCAATGCCCATTGCATCATGTGCCATTGCAGCAAGTAGCTTGGCATATAGTTGCGATGCGCGGTGTCCGACGCACCGTAGAGATACCACACCTTGTCGCCGTAGCCGATAGCCAACGAACCGGCGACATACTCGCCGTCGATATCTGCCATATACAGCCGTGCGTGCGTGCCCAATTCGTCCAGCATACGCTTAAAATACGCCTCGTTGCGCACGCCGAAGCCGTCGCGTTCGCCTGTTTCGATCATGAGTCTGGAAAATTCGGCAGTTTGAGTATTGTCGACGGTTACTGTTACCTCTTTGCGCTCAGCCAAGCGAATGTTATATCGCCACTTGTGGTGAAAACCGGCCATAACGGTCTCGGCATTTTTATCCGTCAGCGGTAAGCGGAAAACAAACCGCGGCTGGATAGATTCAAAGTTCTTCGATTGTACCGGCAGCTTAAACCCGCACGATTCGGCAATCGCGGCAAACGGGCTGTCGAGCGGCAAATCAGGATCCAGTTTGATGAGATATGCTTTATGTTTTCTTGCAAGTTGCTTAGCATAATTGAGCAGCGCAGTGGTCAGTGCAGTGTCACAAACATCGCAAACCGGCCCGCGGCAGCCGTACGCCAAGGTATACGGTAAGCCCGGTAGTTTGCGAATGAGCAAAGCCATACTGCCGATAATTTTACCGGCATCATTGCGGGCGACAAAAGCGTGCCATTGCCAGTCAGACTTGACCTTGCCCCATGCTCGGGACTGCATAAAATGCCCCTTGGGATGCAACTGGACAAATTGTTCGTATTGGGGTAACATATCATCGGTGACGGGGTGAATGGTCATGAAAATGCTCCTTTAATTAGCAATTAGCTGCAGTGAATTTTTAGAGATAAGCTGTAGAGCAAGGGCTCTGCTCTTACCGCTGTTTCGCAGCGCAGGGTGCGGTAGCCTCAATGCGCTGTACACACGAAATCACAGCACATATAGTGTTGTCACGCATCGTCAAACACTATATATCCCACTCTTACACACCCCTATCATAACACACTCGCAAAAAAAAATCCATGAAAATCCATGCTTGCCAAAAATTTCTTAATCTGCTTTATGTATGTGGACAAGTGGGCAAATTGCACAAAGGGCACGACAACCCCACAAGATGTGGGGTCTATGCCTGCAAAGGTGCTGAATATAGTGGTTGCAGTGGTGTTTTGGCATGACGCAGGAAATTTTGCGCTTTGCCCAAAAGGGTGAAAAAGAACTATCTTTTGTGGTTTTCGAAACTTTTTCAGCACAAAGATAGCCGCTACTCCCGTCAAAATGCCGAAAAGCTACGACAGTGAGCGGCAAACCGCCTCTTGCCAAGACAATAGATTTTGCGTATAATTAACGCACAGTTTACATGTGGGTGCGTATCCGCGTGCAGAAATCGAGCATTACATACGAGCATACAATAATGCAATAAACAAGGAGGAGCGTAACATGAAAAAAGTCTTAGGCTTACTGCTGGCGGCTGTGATGGTACTCGGGCTGAGTGCCGGATTGACCGGTTGCAACTGGGGCGGCGAACCGCCTGAGCGTGAGCACACACCTGAACCGGATTATATTGATGAGGTCGATGTGCTGTACGATGACACCCGTTACGGCGACGAGTTCCGTCCATGGACGCATGAAGACGGCTCAATGGTATATAACTCGTACTTTGTCCAAGGCATGAAAATCAACGAGTTGGAGCACGATTACGAACATCGCGTCACCACAATGATGACCGTCAACTGGGAGTTCATTTTGGATTTACAGCGCACTGCGCCGCACCATCAATTTATTGCCACCAACGCGTGGGAATCAACTTTTGAGCACGGCGAAGTTACCATCCAAACGGTCGCGCTCGGCGAACATACTAACATGCTTGCCACCGGCGTTATGGCGGGTGATCCGCCTGACATCGTGCCCTCCAACGAGCAAAACTTCCCGCTTTGGCCGGCACGCCGCTTGACCTATGACCTCAGAAACTTTAGAGCGGATTTGGGCTTAGGCCGCGACGACATTTTTGACTTTGAGCTGATGGAACAATTCTCCTGGGCAGGCACAACGCCGTGGGCCATCGTCAACGGCCGTGCCGTTACCGGCTTTGAAGATAGTATCTTCTACACCGTATATAACAAAACGCTCTTCGACGAGCGCGGTGTCGTTACACCGTTTGAACACTGGGAAAATGGAAACTGGAACTGGTCACAATTCGTGCAAACAGCGCGTGACATGACGACAGAAGGTGGCTTTGGCTTTACCGGCTGGGGGCTGCTGCCGCAAAATGGTCCTTTCCCCATGGTAGAAACTGTCGATGGCGGACAAGTCGAACTGACCATCCGCGATCCCCGTTACATTACATGGCTGACCGAAGTCGCCAACCTCTATCAAGAAGTCGGCGGCGCACGTAACGACTGGGAACTGCAAAATTGGCCGACGCACATCCAAGGTGGCATTGACGCCATGGTCTTTACCAACATCAACCGCTTTGTCGGTATGCGGCAAGAGATTGAACGCCGCAATCGTCCGGCACAGCTGCGTATTGCGCCGTTGCCGTACTTTGATCCTGTGCCGGAGACAGATGCCGAAGGCAACCCCGTCATCCGCTCGCCCATAACGGTGTGGGCATACTCCTTGGCACGCAATTCGCGCAACCCTGTTGGCGCGGCGGCATACATGCGCTTGGAAACCTTGGTTATGCAGTCACTCAATGAATTCCGGCCGCATGAACTTTACAGCCACGCAACAGAAGAAGAACTCGAGATGATACGATGGTATCAAGACGCGGTTTACCGTGTGTTTGACCCGATTATTGGTGTCGGTGATACTTTTGAAATTGTTGAAGGGCACTACTTTAACTCCATTTATTACGGTGACGGCGGTTACACTGTCACAGCCATTATCGACGCAGCGGCCATGCTGTTGCAAGACAAGATAGATACTTTTAACGATATGGCACGTGCGGCCGAAGAGGCATATCGCCAACAGCAAGAGGAGCAGCAGGCGGCCGCTCCGCCCCCCGGCAGTGAAGAGGAAGAAGGCACTGTCGCCGGTGGTGATGCTGACGAGGAAGCCGACGAATAACATCAAAACCCCTCCGCGGTCGAGCGAGAGCTCGGCCGCGGGTTTGGTCTGCACAACAAAAAAATTAACAAAGTATGAATATGGAGGAAACACATAATGAAACGTATCGCATCAATTCTGTTAGCCTGTGCTATGCTTGTGGCACTCTTGTCGTTGACTGCGTGTCGGCGCGACGATGGCAACGTAGGCTACGTCGAGCGCCCGCAAGCTGAAAATCGCGAAGAGCAAGAACGTCGTTGGAACATGGAACGCAATGAGGACTGGAATGTTGTCGAAGATGGCAATGAAATCCACACCCTGGCCGCTGTCGGCTCGGAGTTCGTAACGTCTGACACCCGTATCGCGCCGGTGGTCGACTTTCCCGAACCCGGCGGCAACGAACTGACTCGTGATCAGCTGGAACTCACGTTTTTGAATGAAAATGACTGGGATGGCCTGCGCGCCGGCGGCGAAACCGTGCCAAACGGCTTTTACGAGGCTGTACAAGTATGGCAAGCCACTCACGGGGCCGCTGCCCAAGTAAATGTTGAAGTTGTGCCGCTGTGGAACCAAATGAATGTATTGGCTGCCGCCGTTGCAGCAGGTGAGTCGCCTGATTTTATGCAAATGGCGGAAAACCATTTTCCCGTACTGCCCGCCCGCGGCATGTTGCGCTCGCTGTTGCCTTATGAGCAACATCTGAGCCTGTACTACAATACGCTTTATGACCGCAACGCGATGGCCTTCTTCCAGTGGAACAGTCACTACTTTGGTACCATCGCTGTCGGCTGTGCCGATGAGTTCACCAAGTACACCATCTTTGACAAAGCCTTGTTCGACCAATATGGCGAAGTGACGCCCTTTGAACACTGGCAAAATGGAAACTGGAATTGGTCGCAGTTTGTGCGTACCGCCAGTGCCATGACCACCGAAGGCCGCGGTTTTGGGTTTACCGGCTGGGGTCTGTTCCCCTACCAAGCACCTTACCAAATTATGGAAGTTGTTGAACTCGTACGTGATGACGTGCCGTTTCCCGAACGGACAAGAGACGAGCAAAACGGCTGGTGGCAAACCGAAGTACAATTGACCATCACGGCACCCGAATATATTACATGGCTGACCGAAGTATACAACTTGTATATCCACGAAGGTGCCGCGCGTAATGACTGGGAACTGCAAAATTGGCGCACCCTGTTGCCACGCGGCAACGGTGACGCGATGGCGTTTGGTTCGTTGGCACATTTGCGCAGCATGGTGCGCACCGCGCAATTGCGCAACTTCCCATCAGAATTGCGCATCGCGCCGGTACCGGTCTTTAACCCGGTAGAAGGCGACGACGGTGTACCTCGTCCGTTCAGTTACGGTTTG
>Ga0131853_10003462_pt1 | contig 28284 bp, 24 predicted proteins | sample TergutLab28metaG_FD_92764 | JGI IMG/M metagenome (GOLD analysis project Ga0131853, IMG submission 92764) | Labiotermes labralis P1 segment gut microbial communities from Petit-Saut dam, French Guiana - Lab288 P1 (version 2) (version 2) | ecosystem: Host-associated > Arthropoda: Insects >...
TGAGCGAAGCAGCGTCGGTCCTCCCCCCAGCCGCCTTTCTTTGCTTACTTTCTTTGGCGGAGCAAAGAAAGTAAGTGCCTCCGCGGCATGAGCGGCACCTTATCCCCTGCCCGCAGGCAGAATTAAGATTGGGACCTTGAACTTGAACTTGAACTTAAGACCTTAATGACCTTGACCTTAAAGCAAACTCAAAACTCACCAGCCGTATCAACACCTTTGCCCACTCCCAATTGCGCCGGCAAGCGTAGGCGGGGGGCTGCACGCTAAAGCCGTAGTACCGCCACGCAAAAAACCACCAGCTTTGAGTCCGGTGGTTCTCTGTGCGCAACCAAGCGCGTTAACCCGCTCAATACATCCTACCCCGGGGTATGCGTCTCGCCAATAGCCGCGGGGTTGTCTCGCAGGGCTATAATCTGGAAGGTGTCGCCCACCCGGCGCATTACATATACCATATACTTTTCCGGCTCGGGAATTCCACGCGCGCCTTGCAGGTTGGCGGTAAAGGCTCCCTGAGGCGGAATGTACCCCACAAGTACGTCGTAGTAGTCGCCATTGCGCTCTATTGAAATCACCCTGGGGGAGTGCCGGAAGAGCTGGGCGGTAGCGGCAACGTGGTAAATATCGCGCGAGGCGTCGAAGTAATAGCTCTGTTCGTACTCGCCGAAAGTGCGATGGCTGAGAGTTACGCCGGGACCGAACAGCCTGTTTGCGGCCCAGTCCAAGTCGGAGGCGGGCACTTCCATTTCCTGGTTTTCGTTGAAGGGGTAGCTCGAGTACCCCAGAGCCGACCACATACTGGCATGGAGCAACAGTACAGGATTTATATCAGCTGGGTCCTCGAATGGGGGCGGGTCCCACATAAGCAGCGGACGAATGATGTCTTCGATCCGCTCTTTGTCGGCCTGGTTGCCCAGCAGTTGGTCGGTGAGGTTAATGCTGGTGAGCACAACCGCCACCAGCCCCACAAAAGCCAACAGGATAAACGCCCCGCCAATAGGCGCCGCATAGCGGCGTCGCTTGTTTTTGTTTGATTTTGCCATGGTGAGAACTCCTCGCTATACTCATCGAACTTCAAAAGAAGTCCACTTTTGAAGTAGCGCCCCTTAGGGCACTCACCGGCGCACAGCGCCAGTCGAACCGTGCACGTCATCGCACCTGTCCGGTTCCCGCAACCACATATTTGTAACTTGTAAGCTCCCGCAGGCCCATCGGTCCCCGGGCGTGCAGCTTTTGGGTGGATATACCTATCTCAGCCCCAAGACCGAACTCGCCGCCGTCGGTGTAGCGGGTGGAGGCGTTTACATAAACCGCCGCGCTGTCCACCTCCCGGGTGAAGCGGTCAGCACTCTGCAGCGAGCGGGTTACTATAACCTCGCTGTGGCTGGAAGAGTGCAGCCGGATATGCTCTATAGCCTGCGAGATGTCCTTCACTACCCTAACAGCCATGATGTAGTCGAGGAATTCGGTCTCGTAGTCCTCGGGGGTGGCTGGGGCGGCTCCTTTACCCAAAATTTTACAGGTTCTCTCGCAGCCGCGCAGCTGTACGTTGTGGCTGTCCAGCCGACGCCTTATCTCCGGCAGGAAGGTCTCGGCCACGGCTTGGTGTACCAGCAGACATTCAAGGGAATTGCAAACGCTGGGCCGGGAGGTCTTGCCGTTGTGGACAATATTGGCGGCCATCTCGAGATCGGCGCTTTCGTCTATAAAAGCGTGGCAGATGCCTATACCGGTCTCTATTACCGGCACGGTGGCGTTCTCTACCACCGCACTTATAAGCCCCGCCCCGCCCCTGGGGATGAGCACGTCGATGTAGCGGCCCAGCCGCATCATGGCGGTGGCGGTCTCGCGGCTGGTGTCCTCAACCAGCTGGACAAAGTTGGGGTCAAGCCCGGCACCGGCAAGAGCTGCGCGCATGGCAACCACCAGCGCAGTATTCGAGTGTATGGCCTCTTTGCCCCCGCGCAAAATGCAGGCGTTGCCTGACTTTAGGCAGAGCCCTGCGCAGTCCACAGCCACGTTGGGCCGCGACTCGAAGATTATTCCCACCACCCCCAGCGGTACGGTCACTTTAGCTATTTGCAGGCCGTTTGGCCGGGTTATACCCTCAATTGTGCGCCCCAAAGGGTCGGGCAAGACCGCGCACTCCCTCAGGGCGGCGGCAATCCCGGCTATCCGCGCCTGGGTGAGTGTCAGCCGGTCTTGCATGGCGAGGGACATTTCGGCGACCTTGGCAGCGCGCAAATCCTTCTCGTTGGCTGTCAAAATTTCTTCGGCGGCGCACTCGAGGGCGTCCGCCATGGCCAGCAAGGCGCGGTTGCGCTCCCCAGCGGAGAGCAGGGCCAGACTCTGGGCCGCTGCCTTAGCTTTTTGGCCTATCTCGTTTAGGTTATTCACAGCTCGTCACCCCCTGTGTTAAGCTCAATATTTCAGTACTTTGCCAGGTGGCCTTCTCTTACTAAGCGAGAGCGCCAGGCCAGGGCATTTGTGAATGCAGCGGTAGCAGTTCATGCATTTGCTTTTTGCAAGCGCGGGACGACCCGAATCGTCTTTGCTCATAGCGCCCATAGGGCAGTTCTCCACGCATTTGCCGCACTTCTCGCATCTTTCTTGGTGGAGGTGTATCTTTAGTCTAATGAACTGTCCCGCCAGTTTGTTGGGGGCGTTTAAAACGCTGCTAACCTGGAAGCGCGGGATGTAGCCCCGCAAAGGGCGGGTTTGCAGCCGCTTGAGAAACTCGGCGCAGTCTTCGGCGACTTTGCGGCTTAGGTCCGGCTCAAACTCAAAGAACCTTTTGACCCAGGGCGCGATCAGCGAGCCGTCGCTTGCCGGGCTTCTATAGGCCATGTCCATAACCGTGATGATGTTTTTCTCTTTCAGCTGCCTTGCAAGTATTCGGTTTGTGTTGCAGGCTGCGAGCCCTCTGGTATTGTAAATCAGCGCGGGCACTGCCTTAACGAGCGGGGCTATGCCATCAAAATAGTTCGTGACAACACTGGGCGGTGCCGCATGATAGACCGGCGTGCCGATTACCAAAGCACCATAATCATTTAGGCTTAGGTCGGCGGCAGCGTCAATCGAAAAGATATCGACCGCACAGGTTCGCGATAGCTGCCATTTCATAAGCTCGGCAACCTTTTTCGTCGCCCCAGTACCCGAAAAATAAAGAATAAGGATTTTTTTGCGGTACCTGCCCGGCTTCTCTGTGGCGTGCTCATCCACGGCTGCTCACCTCTATCCTCTGAATACCGTACCCACCTGCTTGCCCTCCAAGACAGCATAGAGGTTGTCGGGGTCTTTGCCGTTGACTATCGCCATGGGTATTCCCTGCTCGGTAACTAGCTTTGCCGCCTGTAGCTTTGTAGTCATCCCGCCGGTGCCTCGGCTAGTTCCCGCTCCCGTAGCGCAGGCAAGCAGCTTATCGTCAATCCGGTTTACCAGCGGGATAAGCTTGGCATCGGGGTCGCTTTGGGGGTTGGCGGTGTAAAGACCATCGATATCGCTGAGGACTATCAGTCCGTCAGCTTTTATCAGGGTGGCCACAAGGGCGGAGAGGCGGTCGTTGTCGCCAAAGCTCTCGCCTTCCAGCTCGGCGGTGGATACGGTGTCGTTCTCGTTTATTATCGGTATCGCCCCCAGCTCAAACAGCGCAGTGAAGGTGTTCACCACGTTCTCGCAACGGGTGGGGTCGTCCACCACGTCACGGGTTAGCAGCAGCTGGGCAACCGTGTGGTAATACCTCGAGAAGTGCTGGTCGTACAGGTGCATAAGCTCGCACTGGCCGACAGCCGCAGCAGCCTGGCGCAGGGCAATCTCGGAGGGACGGCTGCGCAGCCCCAGCTTGCCCACCCCCACAGCAATAGCCCCCGAAGACACCAAAGCTATCTGAAGCCCGGAGTTCGCAAGGTCACAGAGCACGGCCACCAGCCGTTCCAGCCTGCGGATGTTTATACGGCCTGTATTGTAGGTAAGGGTAGAGGTACCCACCTTTACCACTATGCGCTTTGCGTCTTTAAAGTCGTGCAAAATAGGTCACTCCTTTTCCTTCTCAATTGCCTGCGCCCTCAACCGCACAATTTTATTCCCCTCCACCTGCGTCACTTCAAAGCGGTAGCCGGCAAACTCAAAGCTCTCCCCCGCTTCCGGGATAAAGCCTATCACGCTCATTGCCCAGCCATTTACCGTGCTGCAATCGGTTTCCAGCTCGCCGGGGGTAATGCCCAGCTTCTCGAACATATCCTCAAGGTAGTAACCGCCGTCTATTTCAAAAGAGCCGTCCTCGCGCTCTTTGAGGTTGTCTGAATACTCCTCGTCGTAAAAGTCGCCTACCAGGTGCTCAAGCAGGTCGGTGGGAGTCACTATGCCGACCGTGCCGCCGTATTCGTCCAGCACAACGGCCATGCTTGCCTCCCGGGACTTAAAAACGCTTAGCAGCCCGGAAAGTTTCATCCCCTTGTGGACATAACAGGGCTGCGCTATTATCTGCCGCAGGTTTATTTCATCCCCAGAGATTATCCGGCGCATAGCGTCGGTGGTCTGCAGCACACCGATAATGTTATCGATAGATGTCTCGAAGACCGGCACCCGAGTATGTCTTACTTCCAGCAAGAACCGGGCTATCTCCTCCTGCGTGCTGTCCGCGTCCAGGGCTTCAAGGCCTACCCGCGGGGTTATAACTTCGCGCAGGCTGGTCTCGTCGAACTCCAGCGCCGACTGAACCATGTTGCTCTCCTGCTCTTCGAGCACACCTTCTTCTTCAATAGACTCAATAAAGTGCAAAAGCTCTTCTTCGGTGATGGAGGGCATTTTCTCCTCGGAGTCTCGGGGCTTTTGCATGGCGGTTTGCAGTTTGCCAATTAAAAAACAAAGCGGAAAGAGAACCACCCCGGCCACCTGCAAAAACCGCGGCACCTTAAATGCAACTTTCTCGCTGTTGTTATTTGCGAATGTTTTGGGCAGTATCTCGGCCATAAGGAAGAGTATAGTGAAAACTATGGTGGAGACAATAGCCCCAGACACCCCGAGCAGCGCGGTAAACACAAGGGTGCCCATAGTAGAAACAGCCACAGCAATAAGGTTGGTGGAGACCAAAATTGTAGTTAGGGTTTTATCGTAGCGCTCTATCAGCGCAAGCACAATCTGCGCCTTGCGCTCACCTTCCTGGGCGTTCTTTTTGAGGCGTATCCTATTGACGGTGGAAAGCGCTGTCTCTGCCGCGGCAAAAACGCACGACAACAAAAGCAGCACCACAATGGCTATGTACATACCCCAACTGTGACCTTCTAAAATAAGCTCAGCTCCCTCTATGCGCTGGCGCACCGCAGTGCTGGCAGCAGCGCTCTTTCACGGGTTCATTCTACCAGAAACCGCGCTGGTACACAAGCCGCTAAGCATTATTGTTAACAAATCGTTTTCATTACATTCTGGGGCCTCGCGGCTATAAAGTGGCAAAGCGGCACATAACTAGTGTGTGTCTTTAAACTGCTTGTTGCACCAGCGTGGTGCATATTTGCCTGCCGCTTTACACAAAAAACGTGACAATACCTTATGTAGCAGCGAGCATTTAAGAGCGTACCCGCGCCCTGCTTGCCCCCTTTGTGGAGACAAACCGATAGGCTTTCTCCTCAGCTGGCGTACGTTTTGTTTGTTTTGGCCAAAAAACTATTGGTAATGTGTAGCCAATCTGCGCTTAGTTGATTTTTTCACAAAGTTTTGGGGCGCGAGCACAAAAATTACTTTACATCCACATTGTTAAATGTTAGTATATCTGGTAGATGATAGAGTGTACTCAAAAAAATGCAAGAATAAAATTGGGAGGACAAAAAAAGCATGGCGAGAAAACTACAAACAATGGACGGCAACACCGCCGCAGCGCATGTTTCTTATGCGTTTACCGAAGTGGCGGCAATTTACCCTATCACACCCTCTTCAAACATGGCCGAAGAGGTGGACAAGATGTCCGCGAACGGGCTCGAGAACGTATTTGGCCAGCGGGTACAGGTAGTTGAGCTGCAAAGTGAGGCGGGCGCTGCCGGAGCGGTGCACGGCTCTTTGGCCGCAGGCGCTATGACCACCACCTACACCGCGTCCCAGGGTCTTCTGCTCATGATACCCAACATGTACAAAATGGCCGGAGAAAACCTGCCCTGCGTGCTGCATGTATCGGCCCGGGCGGTTGCTTCCCACGCGTTGAGCATCTTTGGCGACCACAGCGATATCTACGCCTGCCGCCAAACCGGCTTTGCAATGCTGGCCTCTTCCAGCGTACAGGAAGTTATGGATATGGGCGCTGTTGCCCACCTGGCGGCAATTAAGGGCCGCCTGCCCTTCCTGCACTTTTTTGACGGCTTTAGGACTTCCCACGAAGTGAGCAAGATAGCCGCCTGGGACTACAAAGACCTGTCCGAGATGCTCGACATGGACGCAGTGAACGCTTTTAGAGGCAACTCCCTCAACCCCAACCACCCGGTACAGCGGGGCACCGCGCAAAACCCCGACATCTTCTTCCAGGCGCGTGAGGCCTGCAACAGCTTTTACGACGACCTGCCCAGCGTGGTCGAAGACTACATGAACGAAGTGAACAAGCGCGCGGGCACAAACTACGGCCTGTTCAACTACTACGGCGCACCCGACGCCGAGCATGTTATCGTGGCTATGGGCAGCGTCTGCGAGACTATCGAAGAGACTATCGATTACCTGGTTGCCCAGGGCAAAAAGGTCGGCATGGTTAAAGTTCACCTCTACCGCCCCTTCCGTGCGGACAAGCTGCTCGCGGCCTTCCCTGATACCACCCAGACCATCACCGTCCTCGACCGCACCAAAGAGCCGGGCGCACTGGGTGAGCCCCTGCACCTGGACGTTGCCCTGGCAATAAAAGGCTCCAAGTTCGAGTGGCTCCCGGTATTTTCCGGCCGCTATGGCCTGGGCAGCAAGGACACTCAGCCCAGGGATATAATCGCCGTTTACAAAAACGCCGAAGCAGGCGCACTCAAAACTAACTTTGCCAAATCGCCCTTCACTATCTCTATTGTGGACGACGTTACAAACCTTAGCCTGCCGGTGACCGAAGACCCGGACACTACCCCCAAGGGCACTACCAGCTGTAAGTTCTGGGGCCTGGGTGCCGACGGCACGGTTAGCGCAAACAAAAACTCCATCAAGATTATTGGCGACCACACCGACATGTACGCCCAGGCGTACTTTAGCTACGATTCCAAAAAGAGCGGCGGCATAACTGTCAGCCACCTGCGCTTTGGCAAGGCACCTATAAAATCCACCTACCTTGTCAAAAAGGCCGACTTCGTAGCTTGCCACAACCCAAGCTATGTGGACAGATACGACATGGTCAGCGATCTTAAAAAAGGCGGCACCTTCCTGCTGAGCTGTGACTGGGACCAGGCCGAACTTGAAAAACGCCTGCCTGGCGATGTAAAGCGCCATATAGCCGAGAACAAGATAAAGCTCTACACCATCGACGCTATTGCTATCGGCCGGGAGCTTGGCCTTGGCCCACGTATCAATACAGTACTGCAGGCCGCGTTCTTTAAGCTGGCGAACATCATACCCATAGACGAAGCCGTGAAGTATATGAAGGACGCCGCCACCGCGAGCTACGGGCGCAAGGGCGAAAAAGTCATTAAGATGAACATGGACGCCATTGACCGCGGTGTCTCCGATATCAAGCAGGTCAAGGTGCCCGCTTCCTGGAAGACCGCTCCCGGCAAGCTCGAGCTGCCTATAGCCAGCGGTAAAGACACCGCTCTTGTAGACTTTGTAAACAACGTCCACACCCCGATATTCGCGCAGAAAGGCGACTTCTTGCCGGTCTCCACTTTTGCGGGCCGCGAGGACGGCACCTTCCCGCTGGGTTCCTCCGCATTCGAGAAGCGCGGCATCGCCGTCGACGTCCCATGCTGGAAGCCGGAAAACTGTATCCAGTGTAACTTCTGCGCCTATGTCTGCCCTCACGCGGTAATTAGGCCCTATATCCTCACCGAGGAGGAGGCTAAGGCTGCGCCCGCCGGCACAAAAATCATGGACGCAACCGGCCTGCCCGGGTTCAAATACTCTCTGGCCGTCTCCCCGCTGGACTGCGCGGGTTGCCATGTCTGCTTTAACGCCTGCCCGGGCAAAAAGGGCAACAGGGCAATTTCTATGGAGCCGCTGGAGAGCCAGAGCGAGCAACAGGGCGTCTTCGCCTACTGCTTCGAGCTGCCCGAGAAAGCCGAGACTCTCGAGAAGTTCAAAGAGACCAGCGTAAAGGGCAGCCAGTTCAAGCAGCCGCTGCTTGAGTTCTCCGGCGCCTGCTCGGGCTGTGGCGAGACCCCGTACGCCAAGGTCATAACCCAGCTCTACGGCGAGCGGATGTATATCGCCAACGCCACCGGCTGCTCGTCTATCTGGGGCGGTAGTGCGCCTTCCAACCCCTTCTGTAAAGACAAAAACGGCAACGGCCCCACCTGGGCAAACTCACTGTTTGAAGACAACGCCGAGTACGCCTACGGCATGTTCCTGGGCCAGCGGATGATTCGCAACCGCCTTGCCGGCAAAGTTCAGGAGCTGCTGGCCTCCAAGAAGGGCGACGAGATGCTTCGCAAGCTCGCGCAGAGCTGGCTTGACACCATGGACGACGGCAGCGCCAACACCATAGCCACCCGCGAACTCATCGCCAAGATGGAGGGTTGCGTGGCCGGTTGCTGCGGCGGCGCTGCCTGCGACGAGGCCACAAAGGATAAGCTGAGATATATCCTAAACGAGAAAGATTACCTGGGCAAAAAAAGCGTCTGGGCCTTCGGCGGAGACGGCTGGGCATACGACATCGGCTTTGGCGGGCTTGACCACGTAATCGCCACCGGCGAAGACGTCAATATTCTGGTATTCGATACCGAGGTTTACTCGAACACCGGCGGCCAGGCCTCTAAGGCCACACCCACCGGCGCGGTAGCTCAGTTCGCCGCGGCTGGACGCGAAGGCCAAAAGAAAGACCTCGCGGCAATCGCCATGAGCTACGGCAACGTCTACGTGGCACAGGTGGGTCAAGGCGCCGACTTCAACCAGACCATGAAGGCTATCGTCGAGGCCGAAACCTACAAGGGGCCGTCGGTTATCATCGCTTACAGCCCTTGTATCGCCCACGGTATCAAGGGCGGTATGGCCCAAAGCCAGCTGCAGACCAAGTATGCGGTAGACGCCGGCTACTGGCACCTCTTCCGCTTTGACCCGCGCCTCAAGGCACAGGGCAAGAACCCCTTCCAGCTGGACAGCAAGGCCCCGTCCTTGAGCTTCAAGGAGTTCATCGAGAGCGAAGTGCGCTTTACCACCCTTGTCAACACCTTCCCCGAGCGCGCCAAAGAGCTGTTCGAGCAGGCCGACTACGTCGCTAAAGACAAGTACGAGCACCTGGTGCGGCTGTCTAAGCTTTACGAGGTGTAAGCAGCTAACCACACAAACAACGGGCCGGCGCATGTTGAATGCGCCGGCCCATCATTTTTGTTGCGTAAAATTCCAATGAGATGAAAGGAAATTTTATTCCAAATCTGGTTTGTCAGAGCAACCTAAAAGATAGTCTGTTGTTACATTCAGTTTGTTAGCTATTTTGACAAGCATCTGAAGGGATGGCTGTCTGTCATTGCTTTCAAAATAACGATAAGAGCGCAAGCTGATATTCAAGTAGTCTGCCATTTGTTGTGCTGTAACACCTTGTGATTTCCTTGTTTCATTAAGAATGTCACCAATCATGAAAAACCTCCCAAAAGTCCCTTGACAAGTGAACACATTGTACACTATAATCAAATGAAATGAGAGCGAACAATATGTTCACTATTAATTCAAAAAATTAAGGAGGGCTATATCACGTGAAAAGCATACTAGAAGAGTTTTTCTATGGCAACATATCGCCGCAAGTGCAGTTTATCGAAAAGGATTCAGAGTACGATGAAGTCATGCGAATCATCTCCAGCACTGAAGGCAAACTCTTAGAGCGAATTGGCGGCGAAGAAAAAGAACTCCTCCAAAGGTATACGGAAGCGCAGGTGGAACTCAACCAACTGACCGCAGTAAAAAGCCAAATCTACGGATACAAGCTCGGGTTACTCATGACTGCCGAAGCCTTTATCACAAGCGGGGACTTAAATTTTGGAGGCTAAAGATACACCCAGGCCGGCGCTGTCTCATGTCACTGCCATCCCCTCAAAATTTTGTTCTGGTATTTTTGTCCCGGATGATATATACTATGGTTAATAGCACAATCAAGCGTTAAGCTTTTATCTGGAAAGGGTGAGTGGTATGTTCGGGAACTCAGGAGACGGCCGCGGTAAGCGCGACTACGACCGCGAATTCGAGCGGGGCGGGTTTGACCGCCGCACTTCTGGCGAGCAAAACAGGTACGACAATCAGGGCTACGGCAATAGAGGCTACGGCACCGGGCAGCACGCCGGGGATGCCAGGGATATGGAAGCCCGCAGTGCGCTCTATCTCGCCAAAGTTATGGGCTGGATGTGCGTCGGCCTGTTGACAACGGTTGTTGCGGCCATGGCCGCCTTGTACGTGCCCGCGGTGGCTATTTTTGTTTTTAGCAGCCCTGTTGTGTACTTTGGCATCATCATCGCGCAGTTTGCTATGGTCATTGCCCTGAGCGCGGGAATACAGCGTATGAGTCCGGGAACCGCCACCGTAATGTTTATGGTTTACGCCGGGCTAATGGGTCTTACAATGTCGGTGATTGTGGAGCTGTACGCCCTCGACAGCCTGATTTTGGCCTTCTCGGTTACCACGTTCGTATTCCTCACCATGTCTATCTACGGCTTTGTCACCAAAAAAGATCTCACTACTTTGGGCAGGCTGGCCTTCTTCGGGCTTATTGGCATTATTGTTGCGAGCGTGGTCAACATTTTCTTGGGCAACCCCATGATGGACCTGGCTATCACCGTTATTGGCGTACTGGTCTTCCTCGGGCTTATCGCCTACGACACTCAGTGGATAAAAGGAAACTACCAACAAGCCATGGCCGAGGGCTACGACGAGTACAGCGACGAAGTGCGCAAACTTGCGATTATCGGCGCCCTCAAGCTCTACCTCGATTTTATCAACCTGTTCCTCATGCTGCTACGTCTGCTTGGCCGCAGGCGGTAAACCGCGCCAAACAGCGGTTGCCGAAGACATAACAGCTTACAACCCAGAACACCCCCGGCAACTTGCCGGGGGTGTTCTCGCGTGTACGGGAATTATTGGAGAATAGAAGCTATAAACGCGTCGAGCAACTCGTAGTCAAATACCCAGTCGTCCTCGTCTATTAGGTCATAAATACCTTGGTGGTTCTCTTGAAAAATGATAGCCCGGGCCTGCTCGTCGAGGTCGGAGGGGTCAAGGTCCTCGAAGTCTGTGCGGCTCATAAGCTGCATTACGTGGTAGCCAAATTGGGTCAGCACAACGCCGGTATCTCCCGGTGTGGCGGCAAAGGCCCACTGCTCAAACTCGGTCACCATCATGCCTACGCCAAAAGTGTACTCTCCGTCCGCGTCCGCGCTTCCGGGGTCCTCCGAGTACTGGGCGGCCAGCTCACCTATAGCTTCGCCGCCGTTTATGCGCTCGAGAATCTCGTAAGCGAGGGCGGTGGCTGCAGCTCTTTCATCTTCGGTCATTTCGTCATTTACACCTATAAGCACATGGCGTACGGTCACCTGGTCGAAGGCGTCCGGGTCGGCGTCGTAAGCTTCGCGCAAAGCCTCGTCGGTAGCTGCAATGTCTTCGAGGGACTGCGCGACGTATCCGGCGGCAACGTTTACCCTGCGCATGGCTTCCCTGAGCTGCTCGGGGGTGAGGCGGTAGGTCTCAATAAACCTGTCTTCATCTTCTTCAGCCTGCTCAAGCAGGATAGCTATTTGCTCATCCGAGTGTTTGGCTTGTTCGTCGCTTTCGGTTATTCCCTGCGCAAAACCCAGCCGATAAAACGCGGTGTACTCTTTGGCAGCACGCATAGCTTCATCTACCAACATCTGCCTTATGGTTACACCGTCTTGCTCCATGCCCCAAAAAGCTTCCAAGTCCGTCTGCCCGGTCATCATGGCGTGGTGCTGCAAGTTGGCTTGGTAGAGGGCGAAGAAGTAGGCGTAGATAATCACCGGTACGTACTCTTCCCCCCTGGTGGCGATATTCGCCTGGTCCTGCACCGGCCAATTACTGTCTTGGGCCAGAGGCACGTCCTGGGCCGGCTGGGGCAGGTCTTCCGGCAGGTCTTCCGGCAGTGGGGTCGCGCAGCCTGCCGCCGAAATTACAAGCATAACGGCCAGCAGCACCGCGATTAGTTTATTCTTCATCGTATTCTCCTCTTATTTTGTGTAGTGGATTCTTTCCGCCACCTAGTGTAGCAGATTTTACCGTAAAAGGGAAGGGGTTGCGCCGCAGCCTGTCAAATAAATAGTATAACCAGCAGAGCGCTGTGGGCGTTATCCCCTGCAAACCTGATTGCAGCGCAACCGATGCAAGGTGCCCACACCCATATCGACAACTTTTATCTGGGCGTCCGGGTGTGTGCCTCCCACAAAAAGCCACCCCCGGCGTAACCTTAGGCCGCCCTTTTAACTATAATGGATGTATCTAATGTTTACAAAGGAGGGGACCGTATGCGCGAGATCCTGCGCCTTGAGGACGTATCCCTTGTTTATCAGGCGGAAAACGGCGAGGTGACAGCGCTCGAGAACTTTAACCTAACCGCCTGGGAAGGCGAGCAGATAGCTATCGTGGGTCCTTCCGGCTGCGGAAAGTCCACCCTGCTTTCAATAATAGCCGGGCTCGAGCCCCCCACACATGGCAAAGTCTACCTGGAGGGTGAGCCGGTCGACGGCGTAAGCGAAAAAATTGGCTACATGCTACAAAAAGATAACCTGTTACAGTGGCGGACAATTCGCTCGAACGTACTGCTGGGGCTAGAAATTCGCGGTATGCTGACAGACCAAACAATCGCCTACGCCGAAAACCTTTTAAAGACCTACGGCCTTTGGGAGTTCGCTGACAAATATCCATCTCAGTTATCCGGCGGGATGCGCCAGAGGGCTGCACTGATACGCACGCTGGCCACCCAGCCAAAGCTTCTGCTTTTGGACGAAGCCTTCTCGGCGCTGGACTACCAAACCCGGCTGGCAGTGACCGACGACGTATTTAAAATTCTTAAGAGCGTGGGTAAAACCGCTATCATCGTCACCCACGATATCCCCGAGGGTATAAGCATGGCTGACCGTGTTGTGGTTGTAAGTGGCCGCCCTGGGCGGGTCAAGTCGATACATAAAGTCGAACTTGACACCCCGGGCGGAGGGTTCGCCACGCCTTTACAGCGCAGGGCCAGCCCCGGTTTTACCCGCTACTTTAATACCATTTGGAAAGAGCTTGATCTCAATGATTAGAAAAACATCCGCCCCGGGGCAAGGGGTTGTATCGCCAGAGCGGGAAAGCTACCTTGCCGGGCTTAAAAGAAAAAAGCTACAGGTGCGCACCTGCCAAATAGCCGCGCTGGTCTTGTTTATCGCCGCTTGGGAAGTTTTTGCCCGCCTTGGCATCATAGACAGCTTTATAATGAGTTCCCCCAGCCGCATTGCGCGCACCCTGGCAAACTTTAGCGGCAACGGGCTGCTTATGCATGTGGGCATCACCTGCTTCGAGACCCTAGTTGGATTTGGGCTGGGCGCGCTGATAGGCAACGTAATAGCGTTTACCCTTTGGTGGTCGCCTTTTCTGGCGCGGGTGAGCGCACCCTACCTGGTGGTGCTCAACGCTTTGCCAAAAATCGCGCTGGGACCGGTTATCATCGTTTGGGTAGGTGCGGGGATGCAAGCTATCATCGTTATGGCCTTGGCGATCTCGCTGATTGTGACCGTACTCGAGATGCTGGGCGGCTTTACCTCAACCGACAAAGAGCTGATAAAAATGGCTAAAACATTTGGCGCCACGCGCTGGCAGACATTTGTTAAGATAATATACCCATCCAACCTGCATGTTCTCTTTGGCTCGCTTAAAATCAATATCGGGCTCTCTCTTGTAGGTGTTATCGCCGGTGAGTTTTTGGTCTCGCGGGCGGGGCTTGGGTACCTGATTATTTTCGGCGGCCAGGTCTTCCAGATGGATTTGGTCATGACCAGCGTGCTGCTGCTGGGCGTGCTGGCAGCCCTGCTATACGGCGGTGTTACGCTGCTGGAAAAGAAAGTGATGAAGTTCGTGCGCAGGTAGGTTGTGCGCAGCATGTCACCGGCTTCCACCAACCTATATACACCCATGTAAAAAAGTTTTTGCTTCTTTTTCTTCACGCGGTTTTTGCGGCTATTGCAGAAAGCCGCGGGAGCAAGCTGCAATAGTTAAAAAGAAGGGCCTTACACACAAAAACATTAAGGAGGCAACTAACATGAAGTTAACCAAGAAGTGGCTGCGGGCTGTGGCTATGATTATGGCAGCCGTACTGGTGGCTAGCCTGTTGGCCGGGTGCGCCGGCAGGCAAAGCGAAGATGAGCTGCGCACTGTACGGGTGAGCGAAGTTACCCGCTCGGTATTCTACGCGCCCCAATACGTGGCCCTGGCCCTGGGGTTCTTTGAGGACGAAGGGCTGAGCATCGATTTAGTCACGGCTGAGGGCGCCGATAGAGTTATGACCGCGCTTATCTCGGGCGCGGCAGACATTGGGCTCTCCGGCCCAGAGGCAGCCATCTACGTCTACATTGAGGGCCGGGAAGACCACGCGGTGGTCTTTGCTCAGCTAACCCAGCGGGACGGCTCATTCCTTATGGCACGACAGCCCGACGACAACTTTGAGTGGGAGAGCATTCGCGGGTCTCACTTGCTGCCCGGCCGCAGGGGCGGTATGCCCTACATGACCCTTAGCCATGTGGTGCGCGAGGCAGGACTTACCCCCGGTGTGGATGTTGACTTTGACAGCTCTATCCAGTTCGCAGCTATGACCGGAGCGTTTCTTAGCGGTACCGCGGACTTCGTGACTGTCTTTGAGCCGACCGCGTCTACTATCGCCCTTGAGGGCAGGGGCTATATTGTTGCCTCGGTGGGCGAGTGGGCAGGTGAGTTGCCCTATACCGCCTACTACGCTCAGCAAAGTTTTATCCACGATAACCCCGAGGTCATCCAGGGCTTTGCCAATGCCCTCGCAAGGGGCCAACACTGGGTAAACACCCACACCCCGGAGGAGACCGCCGAAGTTATAGCGCCCTTCTTCCCGGAGGCTGATCCGGTAATAATGGCAAGCGCCATCGCCAACTACAAGCGCATTCAGGCTTACGCAACCGCCCCCATGGTCAGCGAGACAGCCTTCTACCGTCTACAAGACATCATGGAGCAGGCCGGTGAGCTGAGCGAGCGCGCCCCATTTGAAACCCTTGTGGACAACAGCTTTGCGAGGCGGGCAGTGGAGAATCTAGGCTAAATTGCAGGAGCGTACACCCGGGCATTCACCCCATTTACTGCCAGCCCAACCACTGTAGGGGCAGGGTCATTTTGCCCATCCCCTACATGTTGTTTAACATACAGGAAATAAAAAAACAGGAAGACAGAGGCAAGAGGGCCACACGCCCATCTCTTACCTCTGTCCTCCTGCTTCCTATCTCCGAAAGGTGGTTTGTGTATGAAACAGGTTGACCCCTGCCAGCTAAACGCCGCCATTGCGGTTATCACAAACCAGCTTTACTGCTCGATGAGCAGGCGGGAATTTATCGACCTAGGCGCTGTCCTTTCAATGCTCAGCAGGAGCATCCTCCACATGGCTGCGATTGAAGATCTGCTTAAGTGGGAGCACCGCGACCTACGGGCCGAGCGCCTTATACGCGAAGCGAAAAAACGCAAACCAAAACCAAGGCCAAGCCCGGCACCCAGGGCGCTGGCAACCGAAGAAGCTCTAGCAGAAGCAGAAGAGCTGGCGGAAGAAGAGGAGCTGCTCGCCGAAGAAGAACTCGCGGCTGAGGGCGAGTTCTAGCCGGTCTACAAAAGGTCCTGGCCGCCCAAATTGCGGCCCCTACTCCGCTTCCTCAAGGGTGATAGAGATTATCACTACATCGTCAATCGGGCGATCACCAGGGGCGGTTGGCACAGCAGCTATGGCGTCAACCACATCCATGCCCTCAATCACTTGGCCAAACACGGTATGCACCGACATCAGCCCGTCCAGGTGAGGGGTCCCCCCAACTTGGGCGTAATGGGCTATAACCTCCGCGGGGAAACCGGCCTGGATCATAGCGTCTAGGAGTCCGCCCTCGGGCGGCTCGCTGCCTTGCACGATAAAGAATTGGCTCATGTTGGTGCCTGGCCCCGCGTTTGCCATGCTAAGCGCCCCGCGGAAGTTCCAAAGCGCGTCGCTCGGCTCGTCCGCGAAGGGCTGGGGGTTGCCCTCTTCGTCCAGGAAGATGCTCCTCCCACCCATACCGGTGCCCTCAGGGCATCCGCCCTGAATCATAAAGTTGTTTATAACTCTATGGAAAGTGTTGCCTTCGTAAAAACCCTCCACTATTAGTCCGATGAAGTTTTCAACGGTTGTGGGGGCGTACTGTGGGAACAGCCGGATGCGAATAGTGCCCATATTGGTCTGCATAACAGCTATCGTGTCGCCTGGCGCGGGGGGCTGCGTTTGGATAAGATCAATCGGCTCTGCCGGAGGCGCATCTCCAACCGGGTCCGATTCGGGTGCGGGCGGGTCGGTTTCTTGCGGCTGCGCGGCTGCCGGCGGTATAGTGGGCTGCCCGCTGGCACAACCTGCCAGCAAAAGCACCCCAGCTAGCAACACTGTCAACAATCTGCGTCTTTTCATATCCAATTACCTCGCTTCTGTAATAATCAAGTATACTAGAGCGTGTATTAAAAGCTCTAGGCAATGATGATTATACCTTACCCGGGCGCCATATGCAATATTTAAAGCAAAAAACTGCGCCCAGAGTATGGGCGCAGCCTGCATATTCAGTTTTATATTGCAACTATTAAGCGTAAACATCAGTTGAATCCGCCTATAGCATCGCCAGGTTTGTTTCGGCTAAAGTCCGCTAACCGGCCGTGGCCGCCCCGGGTTATGCCCTCTTTCTTTACAAAGGGTAAACTCCGCGTATACTGTGCAGACTTACACCGCTTGGGGATGGCGCTTGGCCCCAAGGTAGGCTGCGTTTTCAGTTTCGTTGTACATTGGAACCACCTCCCGGCTTACACAACTATTTGTCAAGCTCCCTCTGACACGTTGTGCAAGTAGTCTTAATTTCACTCTCATTGTTTAGTGTAATTGTATTATACATCAATTTACCTATCGTATTCAAGTATAAACTATTGCTTATAAGTTAACAATGTGTGAACTTAGCCAAAAATCTCTCCTTTCACATATCCATTGACTTATTGGGGAAAATCATATAGAATGACGTGTATAAAGAGCCACAATAACTGACGCATAAGCGGGAGGACACAATGAGCGAAGAAAGAAGCGAAGAAATGCTGGAAGGCGCCGACCTGCTAACCTTGGTCGACGAGGACGGGCAGGAGCACGAGTTCGAGATAATCGACTCTGTTGAGCATGATGGCGGCGAATACGTTGCACTCGTGCCGGTTATGGAGGATGACGACCCCGAGGCCGAGGACAGCGGCGAACTCATCATCCTAAAGGTAGCCCAGGACGGCGACGAGGAAGTTCTGGAGGCCGTTGAGGACGACGAAGAGTTCGAAAAGATAGGTAAGCTCTTTAAAGAGCGCCTTAAAGAGGCATTCGACTTCGAGGACTAGGCAAGTTCACTTGCGCCTGCTGTGTCCGCGTAACTGTTGCTTTATATAAAATCCAACACTTTGTATAAAAGGGAGCCCGGCTCTGTGCAGCGGACTGCAGACCTCCCGGTCTTGTGCCGGACGAAGGGAGCACGAAACTCCAGGAGGGCACCCACCTGTCGTGTAGACGGGTTTTACAAATGGCATCATACGGCGCGGCGGGCATTTTTTTAGCTAATAGCTCGGGGCATGGAAGTAACTTCCATGCCCCGAGCTTGTTGTGCGCGTTTGCGGCTGATAACGCTACCCGCGGGACCTCTCCTTCTTCTTCATATACCGTATATCTTTGCCGCCAAAGCGCAGCACCTTGTAGCCGTAAATAAGCCGGGAGGCCACCCGCTGGCTGTAGCGGGCATTTATTTCGGAGAGCTCTAAGTTTGTGCTGATGATTGTGGGGCGCTCTTCAACCAGCCGTGTGTTGAGGATATTGAACAGCGCAGACGAGGTAAACGCGGTCGAAAGCTCGGTACCCAAGTCGTCAAGAACGAGCAGGTCGCAGTCGAGATATGTGTCGGTGGCACCGAAAAACTTCTCCCGGGTCTGGGTGTCCCGCGCAAACTTTTCGCCTTCCAGAAAGTCCATCATCCGCTGTACGGGGGTGTAGACCACGCTGTGCCCCTCCTGTGAGACCCTGCCCGCCATCGCCAGCGAAAGATGGGTCTTGCCCACACCGGTCGGCCCGGCAAGCAGCATGCTCTCGCTGCCCGGAGTAAAGCCGGCAGCCCACTCCCGGCAGAAGCCCAGCTTGTCGCGCATCCGCTCGCGCAGGCTCACGCCGGTCTCGTCCTGGGCGGTGTCGTAGTACTCAAGTGAGAACTTCTCGAAGGTACACTGCTCTATCGGAGCGCTTCTCCCTAGAGTGGCAGCAGCTTCTTTGCGGAGCAGCACTACCATGCACTGGCACATTTTGGCACCCAGGTAGCCGGTGTCCCCGCAGAGCCCACATTCGTACCGCTCGCTCAGGTAGTCGGCGGGGTACCCCGCCCCGGCAAGCAGCTCCTCCCTGCGTTTCTGAAGGCCGAGGTTTGCTTGAGCCAAAGCGCCTATCCGCTCTTCGGCACGCTCGGGGTCGGAGATGACCAGCCTTGCCACAGACGCAGCCTGCACGGCCATCTCCCGCTCTATCGCTGCGATCTCCGGCAGCAGCCCAAGAATCTCGGCCCGGCGGGCGGCCGCGCTCTCCCGGGCGTGGCTTTTGCGGGCGGCAAGTACAGCCCACGCTTTGTCGTATATTTGCTTTGAGTAATTAGCCATTATACATCACCGTATTTGTATATTTGCTCCATCTCGTCCAAGCTGCCGGGGGTGCTTTCGGGCGGGGCTTTTTTGCCTGCGCGCATCTCTTGCAGGGCCTGTGCAGGGGTGGATATCCCCTTCTGCTTCCAGTTTTGGAGGATGCCGTTTATATATGGCAGCGAGAGCTTGCCCTTTTGCTCAATTGTCCGCTCGTAGGCAAGGCCGATAAGCTCGGTGGAAACGCCCTGTTCTTTCCAGGTGGTTATGTACTCCCGCTCGCTGCTGATAAGCGCGCGGTCATTTATGCCCAGCACGCGGCGGACAGCGGCCTCTTGCCCTGCACGCTCCGCCCCGGCGAGAATTTCTCGCTCAGCCTTCTCGTGGGTGTCTATGCCCATTTCTATCCAGCTGGCAGCCACTTTTTCTATGTAGCGCATGTTGTCCCGCTTTTGCCCCACACAGTACTGCAGCAGCATTAGCAACACCTCGGGGTTCATGCCGTAGTAGCTGTATAGTGCGGCAACAGTGTCTGTAGCCACCGGGGTTAAGGGTTTGCCTATTATCATCTGGGCTTCGCGCAGCAAAAAAGCTATGGTACCGTCGCCCTTGCTCATCTCGTTTATCTGCCGAGTGGTCAGCTTGCGCCGCTCCCTGCCCGGCAGGGCCGCCGGTTGCTGAGGAGTTGGGGCTGGCTCGGAATATGTAGGCGGCAAAGCGCCCGGGTCTGCGTCCCCTGCGGCGGTGGGTTCTTTTGCCGGCGTTGGGGGTGGCTCGGATTCCTTTAGCACACCCAGCCTTACCCAGTAACCGACAGCCTGATCTACAGCCGTACTGTCCGCGCCCAGAAAATCCACAATCTCCTCGCGTGTGACCTCGCCACCCCGGCGCAAGATAAGCAACAACACCTTGAGTGCCTGTTCGCCGCAGAGCTTTAGATGCTCGTCCACAACCGCCCCGGGGACAGCGAATACACCGCGCCACAAAACGCTATTAAGCTGGTAGCCCATAGGGGGTTGTCTCCTTTGTGTAGTCAGTAGAGGGCGCGCATCCGGGCATCCCGAATTAACCGAAAACTTATGTTTTGGGGAGCAGGATTCTCAGGTGCGGATCCCCTACAATCTATGTCGCGACTGCATCAATTAGATCCGGCAGGGTGTTTTTCACTTGCTCCAGACAGTCCATCAGCCTGGGATTAAATATGCCGCACTCCCCGCGCAGAATCATCCGGGCAGCTTCGTCGGGGGCATAGGGTCCTTTGTAGACGCGCGGACTTGTCAGTGCGTCGTATACATCAGCCAGGGAGGTCGCCTGTGCCCAAACGGGTATGTCGTCCCCGCTCAGGCCGTCGGGGTAACCCCGGCCGTCCCAGCGCTCATGGTGGTAACGGCAGATGTCGTAACAGTAGCGGTAGGTTTTTTCCTCGTATGTATAATCGAGGCTCTCGAGTATCTCGCAGCCCTTGGTAGTGTGGGTTTTCATTACTTCAAATTCTTCCCTGGTAAGGGAGCCGGGCTTGAGCAGAATGGCGTCTGGTATAGCTATCTTGCCAATATCGTGCATAGCCGACATGTTGGAGATGGCTTCTATCTCTTCGCTTGTCATCGGGTAGTTAACGCTCAGGCGCTCAAGGAAAATCTTGGTGAGTCCGCGCACCCGCTTGATATGCTCCCCCGATTCAAAAGAGCGAAACTCCACAGTGGTGGAAAGGGCGTCGATGACAAATTGGCTAGATTGGCGCAGCCTGCTGGCCTGCTGCTCGAGCATTTCTTTTTGCTCTCGCAGCTTGCGCTCAAGCTCTTGTTTGTGGGAGTATAGGGCCACAGTGTTGCTTACCCGGCGCAAGATCATTTCCGGGTTGAAGGGTTTGCCTATAAGGTCGGCCACTCCCAGGGTATATCCGGTAAGTATTTTCTCCTCGTCGTTCTCGCCGGTAATCATGATAACCGGTATAGCCTGGCTAAGGTTTCGCTCTGCCATTGCCCGCATGACCTCAAAGCCGTCCATATCGGGCATTACAAGATCCAGCAGCACGATGGCCAACTCGTCCCGGTGCTGGTCTATTAAAGCAATGGACTCTTTGCCGCCGCTGGCGGTGAGTACCTCAAATTGGTCGCAAAATAGCGAGCCAAGGATAACACGGTTGAGCTCGACATCATCGACTATAAGCAGTTTTTTTCTATCGGGAGCCATAGGCGGGTCTCCTCCCAGGTGGACATTATACCACAAAAATTTGCCTGACGCTAGAGTGTGTTTTTAAGCACGCCCTGTACCGCTAAGCAGGTTTTTGGGCTGCTGGCGCGGGGCCATACACATTATATTGTCGTCATTTGTGGCCCTATAATTTACTCAACCCGCACATTCCAATTATTGTAAATGTTTTAGTTGCACCCAAAAGCGCGGGATCAGTTATCTGTCCCCGCGCTTTTGGGCGTTTGCTATGTATTACGGTCTGCCTTGTAAGCGCCACCTTTCGCGCCTTTGCCTGAAATTTTGTCCGGAACTGAGAGAAGAGGACGCAAATGGCGCCCGGCTCGGTAAGAGCTGCGAACCAGCAATGTGCAAAACTTGGCAAATCGGTTTAGATGGCTAAGTTTTGGGGACACGCCCTAGTCGCAAAAGAAGTCGCCGCGGCGGTCAAAGCCCCCGTTTCCGCCCCCGCAACAGCAAACAAGGACAAGCAGAATTATGATGATCCACCAACAGTTATTAGTGCCAAACATGGTTTTTCCCCCTTACAATTAGTATTGCCCCATCCTATGCTTTTGGGGGGCAAAAGGTTACGAACCTGCCCGCTCGGCTTAAAAATAGGGGAAAATCTGGAATAACATTCCGCCGCCCTGCCAATAGTATTTATGCCGGCGGCGCAGCTAAGCATTGCATCGCATACCACGAATTCTTATTTCCCAATTTCCAACTACCATACGGCCATGCAGCACCAGCATAAGATTATTAGAGGGTGCCCCTAGACCGGCAGGAGGCCTCTCCCCGGAAAGGACTGATACCATGTTCCGCTTTAGCGGGTTTACACAAAAAGCAAACAACGCCATCAACGTGGCAATAAGCCAGGCAAGCGCTCTTGGCCACACCTACGTGGGCAGCGAGCACCTTATACTGGGTATGCTAGACGAGGGCAGCGGCGTTGCCTACACCGTGCTCACCCAAAAGAACATAAGCTTCGAGAGTTTTCGCGGCCAGATAATGCTGAGCGTGGGCCACGGGGCCAAAACCAACCTCACCCCCGAGGACTTTACCCCCCGGTGTAAAAGGCTGCTTGAGCTCTCAATAGTCAAAGCGCGGGTGATGGGCCAAAACTATGTGGGCACCGAACACATGCTGATGGTGATGGCCAAAGAGGCCGACTGCTATGGCGTAAAGCTGTTAAAAGAGCTTGGCTCCTCCCCCGAGAGCCTTATAGGCCCAATGATGGACAGTATCGGACCCGAACTCGGCGAGGGCGCCCAGGCTGAGAAGTCCCGCCGCTCGTCTATCCGCACAGCCCAGCGCCCGGGTGGATCCACCCAGACCCTTGAGCGCTATGGCCGCGACCTCACCGAGCAGGCCCGAATGGGCACCCTCGACCCAGTGATCGGCCGAGATCGGGAGGTCGGCCGTCTGGTGCAGATACTCTCTAGGCGCAGCAAAAACAACCCCTGCTTAGTGGGGGAAGCCGGCGTAGGAAAGACGGCCATCGTAGAGGGCCTGGCCCAAAAAATAGTAAACGGCGAAGTGCCCGAGCTGCTGCGGGACAGGCGAGTAATAACCCTGGATCTTTCTGCCATGGTAGCCGGAGCCAAATACCGCGGCGACTTTGAGGACAGGGTGAAGACTGCCCTGGAGGAAGTCTGCCAAAACCGCGACGTCATACTCTTCATCGACGAAGTACACACCATAATTGGTGCGGGGGCCGCCGAAGGGGCGATAGACGCAGCCAATATCCTAAAGCCCCAGCTGGCTCGGGGAGAGATTCAACTTATCGGCGCGACCACTATAGCCGAGTACCGCAAGCACATCGAAAAAGACGCCGCACTCGAGCGCCGGTTCCAGGCCATAACGGTCGAAGAACCCAGCGAGGATGAGGCAATAGAAATTCTGCGCGGGCTGCTACCCCGGTACGAAGAGCACCACAAACTGCGTATTACCGACGAAGCGGTAATAGCCGCGGTTACCCTGAGCGCCAAGTATATCCCCGACCGCTACCTGCCCGACAAAGCCATCGACCTTATCGACGAGGCGGCCTCCCGGGTGCGGCTGCGTGCATTCACCAGCCCCCATTCGTCTCAAACTCTGGGCGAACTCGAGCGCAGGCTGGCCGAGTGCAAGGCAGAAAAACGCACCGCCCTGGGCGAGCGCAACTTTGAGCTGGCCGGGGAAATACGCGGACGCGAGAAAGCCCTCGAGCAAAAAATAATAGAGCAGCGCGGCGGCTGGACACTGGCAAGCAGCACCGAGACCGGCGAAGAGCTCGCCAAAGAGGAGATCGCCCTGCTGATTTCGGACATCACCGGAATTGAGATCGCAACCCTGACCCAAGAGCAGAGCCGCCATCTTATCAACCTGGAGGAGAGCCTGCGCCTGCGTGTTGTTGGGCAGGACAGAGCGGTCACCGCCGTGGCAGGCGCTATCCGCCGGGGGAAGGTGGGGCTAAAGGACCCCGGGCGGCCAATCGGCTCGTTTATATTCCTGGGGCCTACCGGGGTAGGCAAAACCGAACTCTGCCTCGCCCTGGCCGAAGCGCTCTTCGCAAAAAAAGACTCGCTCATCCGGCTGGACATGAGCGAGTATATGGAAAAACACACGGTGGCAAAACTTATCGGCTCTCCCCCCGGCTACGTGGGGTACGAGGAGGGCGGCCAGCTCACCGAGAAAGTGCGCCGCCGCCCCTATAGCGTGGTGCTCTTTGACGAAATCGAAAAAGCTCACCCGGACGTCTTGGGTATCCTGCTGCAAGTGCTCGAGGACGGCCAGCTGACAGACAGTCAGGGACGGGGGGTTAGCTTCAAGAACACGGTTATCATCATGACCTCAAACGCGGGTGCGCGGCATCTCAGCCAGCAACGCGCCCTGGGTTTCTCCGCCGGTGAGCAGACCCAAACCGGCAGCGAGATAAAAAAAGAAGTTATGGGCGAAGTGCGAAGCCTATTCCGGCCGGAGTTTTTAAACCGGGTGGACGAGATAATCGTATTCGACAAGCTCAGCCGGGATGAGATACGCCAGATTGCCGGGAAGATGTTCAGGCAGCTGGCAGGCAAGGCGAAGGAGATGGGTATCCGGCTGGACTTTACCGAGTCCGCCGTCAGCCAAATATCGGAAGAAGGATTCGACGCCACTTACGGCGCGCGGCCACTGCGCAGAGCCGTCCAGCGTAAAATCGAGGATAAGCTGGCCGATAAAATCCTTGGCGGGCAGGTGCAGCCAGGGGAGTCTCTGCTCTGCGACTACAACGGGGAATTTGTGTTTGTTAAGGTAACGGATTCGATAGCGGCACAATTGTAGGATCGCCCAGTGCGCTGCCCCTACAACACCTTACCCGTACGCGCGTAGTGAAATATGTACTGCTGAGCTATCCCTGCAACCTCGCGTATTTCTTCAGGCAGACCCTGCGGGAACCAGGCTTCGAGCGCGCGGGAAATCCAGACATCCACCGGCAAACACTCTACCCTTGCAAACCCGAAAAGCAGTGCGCAGTGGGCAACTTTTGGTCCCACCCCTTTTATGGTTTGCAGGGCAGCCTGGGCCTCGGGCAATGGCATGGTGTGCAGGGCGTCGAGGTCTACCCGTCCCTCGCTGACCGCACGGGCGGCGTCGATTATGTACTTTGCTCTAAACCCGCAGCGCACCGGGGCAAGGTCTTCGGGAGTGAGTGTGGCCAGCCGAGCCGGGGGCGGGAAGTCGTAGCCGCCGGGGATAGCTTGGCCGAAGCGCTCACAGAGCCTCTGGGTGGCAATCTTGATTCTGGGGATGTTGTTGTTGGCACTGAGTATAAATGTGCACAGCGCCTCCCAGCTGTCCTGGCGGAGCACGCGAATGCCAGGGGAATACTCAACCGCCTCCCGCAGACGGCTGTGAGCACACAAAGCCGCTTTGATAGCCCCGTAGTCCCGCCCGAAGTCGAAATAGCCAAACCACACGGTGTCGAACTCCGCAGGGGTAACACCGTGAAAAATCAAGGTATCGCCCTGTTGGGTCACCTCCCTGCAAAGACCGCAAGCCACCCCCCGGAAAGTATTCTCTCCGATTTTATTCCATCTAAAGGCCTGTCCGCAGTCCAAAATAGCCTCTAAATCAAAGTGCTCCACACCCTCGACCAGAAAGCCCTGTGAGCATTCGCGCCCGCTTTTGTAGTCCACGCTTTGTCTCCCTTTTTGCAATATCTTGTCGATATACAGTCTACCAGATTTTTCATTTGCATTGGTGAACAAAAGGTAAACCCTTATCCCGGGCGGCTTTGGGCTGATGGTAAAGGTTATACAACTATTTGTTTAACCCAAGCGATATTCATACACACGAATAAAAAATTTTACTCAAAAAAATTTTTACTCAACGATAAAGGCGGGCTTTCCACACTTTCCACTGAGTTTTCCACAATAAAATTGCATATTGTAAATTTATGGTAATTACGGCGGGTATAATATGCAAAACGAGACTGAATATTTGTGAATATTCGCCAGGCTTTGATAGATAGGTTTTTGGCAATACGCAATACCTGCTAAGAAAAATGGTGTCAATAGCTATATCTTGTATGCTCAGATTGCTACGTATAATTTGGCAAACGCCGTGCTGTCAGGGCAGTTGGCGAAAAACAGTTGCAAAATAGGAACACAATTCGGAGGATCGCGATGAATAAAGGAATTAACCGCAATGTAATAGAAATTGTGGACACTGACAGCGAAATGTTTGAGCGGGCGATTCTGTTTGTGCGTCCCCATGGGCGAGATCAAGAACCCGCCGCCCTGGAAAAAGGAGCGCGTAACTTTCTTTCCCACACGAGGATAAGGCGCCAGATGCTGCCTGGGCGGCGCAGGCTTGCCGGTGCTGCAAAATATGTTTTGGCCGCGACTCTGGGCGCAGGTGCCGCCGTGCTTATGCTAATGTACGTTTTACCCATACCCGTGCAAATATAAGTACACACAAACGCGGGAGCGCATGTTGCGCGCCTGTGGGCGATTGATAGCCGCCCGTACAATAACAGCGCAAATCATCCTAAATTAAATTGACATGATATAACTGCAAAAGATATATAAAAAGATAGAAAAATGTGATATAATGTCCACAGGCAATTGCTGCCTGAATTCACGATACGGTGTCTGCAAAAACGCGTGGCACTCTACATAAGGATGATGCAAACCTATGCAAAACAGCTCAGAGCGCGATATACTTTTTGGCCGAGGACCGGTAGGAGAGCTTTTGCGCGGCGAGCAGCCGGTGGAGTGTCTCTACCTGCAAAAGGGCCAGCCGAGCGGTACGCTGGGCAAGCTTGTCTTTCTCGCCCGGGAAAAAGGAATACCCATAAAGCAGGTAGATACCCGCAAGCTGGACGAGCTAACCGGCCGGGAAAACCACCAAGGGGTGGCCGCCCTGGTTGGGGCTGCCCACTACTGCGAGGTCGAGGACATATTTGCACGGGCGGGGGACGCCCCACCTCTAATCGTGCTAGCAGACAAAATAGAAGACCCTCGCAACCTAGGAGCTATTATCCGCACTGCGGAGGCCGTGGGCGCCCACGGGCTGATAATCCCCAAACGGCGCAGCGCAGGGCTTAGCGGGGTGGTCTCTAAGGCTTCAGCCGGGGCAACTGCTTACCTTCCGGTAGCTCGGGTGCCTGGGCTGCCTGCCACAATCGACCTGCTCAAAGAGCGCGGGGTCTGGGTATACGGCGCAGACGCTTGCGGGCAGCCTTACGATAAGACAGACTTTTCCGGCCCGGCGGCACTGGTTTTGGGTGGAGAAGGCAGCGGCCTCAGCCGCCTTGTACGGGAAAAATGCGACCACTTGGTATCCCTGCCAATGTACGGCAAAATCACCAGCCTTAATGTTTCTGTCGCTGCGGGGGTTCTGCTTTATGAGATGGCGCGACAGAAAGTCAATAATACCTAACCGAGGTCATTTACATGGATAAAAACTTTAGCGTGGACGATATCCTGCTGGATATCAAAAACAAGAAGATGCGCCGCATGGGTGCGGAAAGCCAGCCCCAGGAGGCAGCCGAGCCGGGAGAGCGGTTCCCCGGCCATGGGCCGCGGGGGCGCAACGGCGTTGCTTTTGCGCCCGATCCCACTCCCAAGGAAATACCCGCCGAAACGCACACGCCCCGAGAAAAAGTGCCGGTTGAGCGCCCGTCTGCAAGTCAGGCCGATAGGACCGTTAAGCTAAGCGACTTCCACCACGCACCGCCAGAAAGCCCGCCTGTCAGGCCGAACCCCCCACCGCCTAAAAGGCACGACACCTTTCGCCCGGAAGAGAGCCTCCCAGTCGAAACCGCGGAGGTAGACACCGCCGTTTTCGAGGCGGTTAAAAACCCACCAGAGTCCGAGCAGCCCCCAAGGAGAGAGTCTAAGCGCTCCCCGCTTGACTTTGACGGACGTGTACGCTCGATAACAGATAAAATCAAGTCACGCAAAAGGGGCGGCTCTGCCCGCCCAAAAGAACGCGAGGAACAGGCTTCTGTCCTGGATTTTAACACGCTAAATGTCGGAGACGAAGGCAGCGAAGACAACCGGCCCGGCCTTGGCCCCAGCCGTGAACTCGACCTTGATGAAATCAAGAACATGGATTTTGCCGCAGACGCCCAAGAGGGCCACCAAGACTACGAGCACGACGACGAGGCCGGCTACCAAGAAGAAGGCATGCCCCGCACGGTGGTCGACTTCAGCGAATACAACTCTATTGAAGACAGGCGGGAGGTCGCCATCGACATCGCCCGCACTAAGCTCTGGCTGGTACTGCGCACCACATCTACTCTTGTACTCACCGTGACACTTATTTACCTTGTGCTCTGCGCCAGGTTTGTCACCTGGCCTATGCCTGCCGTTATTGCCCCAGAAAACGACCTCGGGCGCTATCTCATATCCCTTACCGCGCTGCTGGTGGGCGTGGCCCTGGTGAATAGCTCCGCTATGGGCGGGGGGCTTATAAGCCTAATCAAAATGCGAGCTAACTCCGATACCTTGGCCGCTCTAGCTACCCTGGGAGCCGTCGGACAGGGCGTATACGCTATCCTGCGCCCCGAGTACGCCAATATCGCCGCGCTTACCCTTTACGGCGCGCTGGCGGCCA
>Ga0131853_10003463_pt1 | contig 28282 bp, 11 predicted proteins | sample TergutLab28metaG_FD_92764 | JGI IMG/M metagenome (GOLD analysis project Ga0131853, IMG submission 92764) | Labiotermes labralis P1 segment gut microbial communities from Petit-Saut dam, French Guiana - Lab288 P1 (version 2) (version 2) | ecosystem: Host-associated > Arthropoda: Insects >...
CACACACACACACACACCACACACCACACACACACACACACGCACACACACACAACACACACAGACACACACACACACACACACGCACGCACACACACACCACACACACACACGCACACACACACACCACACACACCACACACACACACACACACACACCACACACACACACGCGCGCGCGCGCTATCGCAGTCATGGGACTTGAAGATTTCTTATTATCTTGTAATAGTGTGGTCTCATACACATTTCTGTGTGTTCAGAAGGCATTCCAAGGTAAAATGTCAGGAATACTGCGCGTTAAAACCTGTACGGAACAATCTGGTTCAAACGGTAACCCTTCTAATTTGTATTCAGGAAGTGCCGGGTTCAAAATTGCACCGGGACGTTACGGTTTTTCTTTATTTCCTTCATTCCTGTACGTTACGTTCAAAATAGTATCTCAGTTATCCTTTTTATTTCAGTATTCAGAAGTCATCGTCCCATCAGACAATATGTAATCAAAATCACTGACAGTGTCATAAAAATCAGAGAACTTTGTCTGTTTAATGCTTGAAATTAAAGAAAACTTGCCACCAATCTAAGATGCGTGGGTGCGACCACTGGGACTGAACGTTCAGCTTGTACTGTAGACAAGGGGGTACATCCGATTGTGTGTACGTGAGTTTTATTCGCGCGTAAATACTTTTGCGAACGGCCGCTTAAATATTATCATTTAGGGAATTTGTGAAGGGCCTGTTCCAATCATAAGTCCTAGTTGACATCTGCATCAAATTAGGTCAGACGGCGTGTCATGTGGAAGTGAAGGATAATTCTGTGGTAGTTCCTTTAGAATCTATTTTGTGTGAGGTCAGAATCCAGAAGTTTTGAGTTTTTAACGGATGGAATATACAGAATGTTTCGGGAGGAATTTGGCCTTCTTCGGGTTAAAGTTCTTTAGGGTAATTTACATTGATGTTACCGAACATACCTTAACGGAATTTGAAAGATTACGGAAATAATGACGCGAAAAATGTGGTCCTCTTGCGGTTCTACGTACTGTACGTGTTGTGCATGTTGCATTATCCGTACACAACACTGATCCACCCTTGAGCCTGTAACGAAGAGAAGCCAAGCCATGCAGAGGCGAATGTGCTATGTAAAGTACTTGGAACCATATGAAGGGCTGTTATGAACCTAGAACGAGGTTATCTTATTTAATCAAGGTCTGTGCCTCTCAGATGTTAATTAGATATTAAGTATAAATGTCAACATTGGAGGAACTACAAACTACTGGTTTTTTAAAAACTGTATTTGGTAATCGATAAAACTGTATTTTATATTCCTTTAATCTTCTCTCGCAATTATCTCCGTAACTTTCCAACTTCAGGTATAGATTTTCTTGGTTATATCGATGTAATTTAACCTAAGGAATGGTTTACCGAAGTAGGGCAGTTTGCGCCTGACACATGCTGTATAATTTCCATTGTGTTTTGAAGAGTTTAACGGCAGCTGTTTATTCGAGAAGTCACTGCTGTGAGTCAATTACAGCTTATTCCTCACTGTCTTACGAAAGTGTCTAGTTGCAGCTTCCCGAAACTGGCATTAGATATTACGCAGTAAATTATTCAAACTTTTGTTGTCGGCGCTAAATATTGGTGTGCGGTCAACACCACTCCCTGTCCCTTTGCCTCCAGGAAAGGGAAACGGTACCCTTTGTACAAGAGGTTAGGTGGGCAATGGAGCCGGTCTGAGCGAATACAGAAAAAAACTCGTCCCCACCGAGTTTCGATCCCCCTGGCCGTCTAACCCGCAGCATGTCACTCTGCCGACTGAGTTATTCCGGCCGACTACGTAACCATTTAGCCATTTTTTATTGCACGACGCTATCAGTTGCTAAGATCTTATGGCGTCGAAGGTAGATGAATGAAATTCCAGTAGAGAGTACCAGTGCAGTGATATTGATGACGGCAAACGGAAACACTGTACTAGTGTCACTTCGCTTAATGCAGATCCCACATGGACTGCACTGGCAAAGAAAGCAACGTCTTTGGTGAGACTGTCAAATCAATCAATTTTAAAAGAGTTAAACCCAAAGCTGACAGTGTTTCTTCTTCAAAAGACGTTGTCATTAAGCCATGTACTGCAGGTGTGCAACACAATGGATTGAGTGATTGATTGATTGATTAGCATTTGGATCCGTGCCCTAACGGTTCCGATGCGCCTACGCCTTATAAATGGGCCCTTTTTGCCCCATAATCTGATACTAGCTCAGGGGAGCCCTGTTCCTTGCTAAAGTTTCCGATAACCCCAGACTTAACATCTAATGCCTTTTGGGTCCAAGAAAATTGAACCAAGATATCCTTTCTCTTTTTCTCTCAAAAGTCCCAGTAAACGAACCCCCTCCGTGTTCCCCAACAGGGTCCCTATGGAGAGAGCTGCCAGTTTACAAGGTCATTTTACCTCTCTCTCAAATTCCTCATAAAAATTTCCTTAACTAAGAAATGATTTCCCTTCTCTGAAAGGCCCTAGGAAAGGAGCGTCCCTCCCCTTTTCCCCAAAGCGGGGCACCTATGGAAACAGACGCCCATTTCTAGAGCCTTGCGTATCATATCCTTCGGAGTCCCCAGCAAAGGACCCTTTCATACAACTTCTCCTCATAGAACTCCTTCGGAGAGAGATGCCCCATTCCTAGAGCCGTCCTTCATTCGTCTTTCAATGTCCACGGTATAAGAGCCCCCTTCCAAGTTTCCCAGCGGAGCCCCTATGGGGAGAGGTGCCCGTCTCTAGAGCCTTCTTCGTGCATCACAAACTGTGAAATAAGTGTGGCAAGTGGATACCAAAGTTGCGTCACAGAAACCACCCTAACATTCTTTTACCAATACATTGAATTGAAACTGCGTCTAACTACGATTAATGTTTGTTCAACCGACGAGTTTCTGTCCCTATACGTGACAGGAGTTTGAACAAGCAAGTTTTTATGAATCCCTGTACAAAAGAGGCACTCCCGCACCGCAGCCCCGGAAGGCATGTAGCAACAAATGGCAGTATACAACTACACGTTTAATGCTCGAGACTGAATACTCTAGATTAATGTACGTTGGCTGCACTAATAAGGGCAATAATGTGGCTGAACCCTGGAATAAATTTCAGTAAAACGTGTATAATTTTATTAAAGTTGCATTATGTATCTCTTTTCAAGTTAATAAAAATGTACTTAGTTGAATCCCATTGTTAAATCCGGTTATGCAGTTATTTGTCTGGCACATTGTATTTTCAGAATTTCCTCATAGAAGGCCGTTGGCTTTCAACTTACCTTTAGAACGTGAGGCTAAACTTGTTCAATAAAACAGAAGGAGCTAAAAATGAGTGAGACTCCTCAGCTTCTGGATTCACTGATTGCAGATCTGTATCGGGGAGGAAAGAAGACCTGTAAAGAGAACCAAAGACGTTGTTTGTACCTGCTAAGGAGGCTGAGAAAACTAAATATGCGTTAGTTTCTAATGAACAGGATGCGGGAAAAAAATTGCAACCTAAGGATGGAAAGTAAGTCCTTTGAAAATTTAGCAGAATTTAAATATTCTGACAAGATACGAGGAAATTTAAACTACATGCACAAGGAAATTGAGCGCAGAGTAGATTTGCGGAGTGCCTGCTACCAATCCGTTTTCTGCATATTTTGTCTTACCGTCTGTAACAGAGAATATAAGGATTAAAAGAAACACAAGAGTAGTTTTACCTGTTTCTTGACACCGTTGTGTGAAACTTGGTCCCCATTGCTGAGGGAGGAACATAGACTGAGCATTTTCGAGAATATTGTACAGAGGAAATATCTGGACCTAAGAGGGGTGGAATAATAGGAGAATGGAGAAAATTGCTTAAGGAGGAGCTTCATGATATACTTCTCGCCATACACGTGTACTAGTCGAATGATTAAATTGAAATGTTTGAGATTGGTGGGGCAGGAGACACGTGTGATGGGGGAGTGAAATTCGTGCAGGGGTTTGGTTTGAAAACCTGAAACACCCAGACCTCTTGACAATCCAGGCTTAAACTGGAGGATAATTTTAAAGCGGATTTTAAGTAAGTGGTGGGAGGGCTCGGATCGGATTTATCTGGCTCAGGTTAGGGACAAGTGGTGGGCTGTTGTGAACACGATAATGGTCTTCAGTTTCCATAACATTCGATAAATCTCTCGACTTGCTGTCGAAATTTTCCCTTCACATGAAGAGCTCTTTTACATATACTGCTAGTCTCAACCACACGATATTAGACAGCAAGAATGAAGCATCCTGGCCAAGTGATGAGATAAATTTATTGACGTTCAACTGTTTGTAAGGACTTACGTATTTACTGAAATGGAATAATACAGGGTGAGCCTCTCACTAGAGGCCCCAAACTATTGTCTATAAAAATTATGTTATTGAGATAATGACTTGAAAATTTATATACACATACCGGGAACGATGCAAAACAGAACCTTCTCATAATCGATGCTGAAACTGGGCTCCTTTCACATCCAAGCACACTTGAATGCGTTTCTCCAAATTCTGGAATACTTTTCCCAAATTGTTGAAGTTGACGGCTTGAATCTCTTGGCGTATAGCGTCTTTGAGTTTTTCGATTGTGCGGGGTGTATTTTTGTACACTTTGCCCTTCAATAGGCCCCAAAGAAAGAAGTCGGCAGGCGTTAGATCAGCTTTTCCTTGTCTCTAACTTTTTAACCAATTTCTGGATGCAACACTTCGATGGTGTACATCTTTCACCAACTTCCGTTCGAAATGCCGTCTGGCATGCTTTAAATGAACCTGTTTGCCAGTATTTACGAAAGAGAAACCCGCGCTGTTCAACTGTATACATAGACAATAGTTTGGGGGCCTCTAGCGAGAGACTCACTCTGTATAATAATTTATTTGTTGAGTCACATTACGGAATAGTGATGTGCCTGCTAACACCAAGTTTCCAGCTGCGCCCATTCGTTATATTAAATATTACGCTCTAAATCCATTATATTGATCTTAAGTTCTACATCTCTTGTATTTATAGTAAGTTTTGTATTTTTGGTGATGTGTTAATATTAAATTCCTTATTATTTGCCGTACACTTCCTTTAATTTCCAAATCTTACTCTGGGTTCTGTTTTGTAGGTTTGAGGTATGATTTTTTTTTAAATTTATTTAAACCGAAATACATTTGTTTTATATATACAATAATTGATGGCTGTCTTATGATGCAAACACAATTTTACTTGAATTGTAACAAACTTACAAAGACACTGGTGCGAATTTCCGCGTAACTTTAAAATTTGAATATTCTAAAAGTTTCTCCTAGTTAATTTCATTTTGTGTAACTGAACTTAAAACGCTACAGTTCACACATTCGAGTGCCAGTAAATAGTAAGACTTTTTATGTTTTTGGTTCCGTGCTTCGCTGATCTATATTAATAACTGTCCAACGAGATGCAACACGAAGCACTCTATTTATTATTCTGCAAGTTTACTCTACATGTTTCGGGTGTCAACCACACCCATCATCAGTACACAAAACTGTAACTACGGCCTCCGGTACTTGTCATTTTTTTTTGTGCAGCTGCCTCCCTCCAACGTGGCCAAGTTAGCTATGACCAGTAGCGGAGGCTGTAGTTACAGTTTTGTGTACTCCTGATGATGGTTGTGGTTGACACCCGAAACATGTAAAGTGAACTTGCAGAATAATAAATAGACTGCTTTGTGTTGCATCTCGCTGGACAATTATTAATACAGTAAGACGGTTGTTAGATTGCCAGCAGCGTGCGCGACGACTTGCGCTGTTGCTGCGTGTATAACACAGCATTTACATGTAGTTATCTTCACGATCCAAACTCTTGTGCGTGATTGTTACACCACAACCCTGAAAGTAGGTCAACTCCTAGGTTAAGCGTCGTCTGGATAGGATCACTGAAACAATCACGTACTTGTGGATTATTAAGTGGTGTGTTTATGTTGTAAAGGCTGCTACAAACAAGAAGTGCCGTCGCATTCAAATAGGTAAAAGAACGTCAAGGTTTGCAGTGTGCACGACATGAAATCTAATTTGCAAGCGGAGACATTAATCTGCTTATTTAAGACTTTAATAGTAGATGGAGTGAGTGATTAGCTTTAAACTGCGGCCATCTTACCTCTGTGGAAAGAGGCCCCTTTAGCCACTCCAGAGGCAGGAAGGGGGCCCAAGGGCCAGTCTGGAGATTTTGGAGAGCAGATAAATCTTTCACCCCTGCTCTTATCTAACCACCGTTTGTTGGAACTCCATCACGCAATCTGTGTACAGCGCTTCCCCGAATTATTCAGATACACAAATTTCTTATTTAATTTGATATAGAATATCCGCTGAACTGGCCCTTATACATTAACCGAGTGTTAGTCGTCGTATTTGCTGCTGCGAGTAAAGAAATCTTCAAAGTTTATTATTATTATTATTATTTATTATTATATTTTGTTATTATTGCAAAGGTTATTGTCTCTTAACAAAGTAAGTGCTTTGTCTCTGATTTCTTGTGTTCGAGGATTCTTTAATATTGTTATTTGGAACGAAGTAAGCTATGTGTTGCCTTCTGTAAGTCAAATTTTACTTTGCCACATTTTTTTTTATCATCCGCAAAATCCAAATACGTAACCCAGCTGTACAATGATAATAATACCTAAGATACTTTCTTCTGTTCCTTCCAAGTGATTTTTTTTGCGGCAGGAAAGATTTTTGTCATAAGCGCTGTATTGTAATTTTTTTATTAGGCAGCGCTTCTCATTCAAGTGGTTTGGCAGTATCTTTTGTAGGCAATGTCATAAATGTCTACGCCATAAACTTTCGCTGCTTTGTCGTTATCTATTGAATTTTTCGAATAAATTTCAATCATGCAAAAGCCCTCGTCTTAAAATATTTTGCCCTTGTAATAAAATATCAAGGCCTTAGCTTCCCTTCATCGTGTCACTATTATAATGGGGTTCATTGTTTTATCCCTAAATACATTTCAGTATATTTTGGCTAATCTTACTTTCTTCTTGTTAACTCTTTAAGGTCCATTGGCTCTAAATGTGAACACGTGCTTTAAGGTAAAGAAATTCTCACTTGATCCAGACAGTGCGTTAATACGTTTCGCAAAATTCTGAGTAAACCCAATTGTTTTTTGTACAGCACTAAGGGAACTGTAGTGTGTTCTCCTTGAAGTAAGAATTTAATATGTTTATATTATTTAGATGAATTACTCGTACAACACACAGCTTTGCCGGGATGTATTCCGCCTTAGTACTTATATTAAAGGAATATTATTTGTTTGCGAATTGGTAATCGAACATATTTCATAAGTTCAAGTTTATATTGTCACGTACTTGGCCTTCGATTGAATATTGTTTAAACTTTGCGGCGTTGAAAGGATACACATATTTTGGTACTTCTTTCATTGCATCAGTATCTTCACATTTACGAATCTTTTTATTTCTGAACAGTATAATACAGGAAAGAAACAGGAGAATACAACCTAGTTATGGCAATGGAGCCACGAAATCCGCAAGAAATTTGCTTATATTTTTGGAATATTATCGCCATTCTTAATTCTGTTTAACACGTGACATGGAGTCTCATATACTTGGAGGCTTTATGGCAGGTGAACTATAAAATTGCTTGCTTATTTCGGCTTAAACAAAATAAGAATATAATAATTTACAAAACACGTGGCAGTGTAGAACTTACGCTCAGGTGTTACGTGGTACTGCCAACTAGAAACGTAATTAGTACTGACTTTTGAGAGTGTTTGCCTTTCATTAATCGAACTTATGGTACATTATCTCAACACACTCATTTTCCAATAACCATTAATACGTTGCGAGCTGGTCTGTGTCATCATATCTGAATTACCGGAAACATTTTAACAGTATTATTCAATGATTAACGAGTTTGCCTGTAACATAAAAGCGTCACGGTAAAAACAACTGACATAATAATTAAGTGAGGGAACCTCATTTTATTTTAAAACATTTCCGTAAGATTTTAATATTTTGCGACATTACATTTTGTCATCGTATAACGGAGCAAAAATTGACTCTACATAATTACTTATTTATTGATCATATTTTAATATAATTGTTTGCGCTGTTTATATAAATATATGTATATATATATATATATATTCCCCGCTTTACTTCCGCAAAAAATTTTATTTACAATAGGAATCATGGATTTATACACATTTAAATAAGTTCCAGGCTTTATGGTGCATTATTTCATTCTACAAAGAAAACAGGGCCGATCCTATGGCTGCGTGGTCTAACGCGTGAGCTTGCGACTGCTCGCTTGCTGCGATTGAGAGTTCAAATTCCATCGGAGTCATGAATGTCCCATTAGCGTGTTGTGTGTTGTCATCTGTCTCAGCGACGGGCTTACCACTGGTTCATGGCAGTCGTACCGAGTGTGGCGTATCGTTGAGTTTGATCACGTATAAGAGTAACTTTCTACACCTACAATGAATATGTAGAAATAGTTCAGAAAAAGAAAGAAACAAATATTTTATCGACATACTAATTTATCTGGCCGTCCCATTAAGGTACTTTGTGCCTTCCTTCCAAAACCAGTGTCTTTTTTTTTTATTTTGGCGTAACAGCCCCCAGTGTGTAAAGTCCTCTTAGGTCTTGAGGTTTCTAGATCACATGTAACGACGCACCACAGTCGGTATGACTCCTCTCGACGGGTGATCATCTCGTCGCAGAGACTTCTACCTGACAACACACAAAACACTCACGTCAGACAGAGATCCACGCCCCCGGTCGGATTTGTACCCACAATCTCAGCAGGCGAGCGGCCGCAGGCCTATGCCATAGACAGCGCGGCCATTGGGACCGGCAAAACTAATGTTCTAGTAAGGATTATTTTATTGTGGCTGAAGAGGCCCTTAATTCAGTAGCTAATTACTGCTGCTTGGAGCGAGCCATCGCGGAGTATTGATAAACTTGGTACAGGCCTAAACACCGAGAGTAAAGACGTGGCTCTGTGGGTACAGGACTTCTAACGGGCCAATGCCACGTCCGGAATTCGTAGCAGATTATGTATAAAGCGGATACAGAAATCCGGAAAACTGGAGAAACTGGGCTGCAAGAGCCTTTGGAACCATAGACATCAGTAATGAAGACAGACATAGCTGGGTTTGTAGTCTGTCATGTGCAAAGTTTTTTTGAACTTCATTGTCCTCTGCCTTACAGCAAAAAGGAATATGACTGTGATAGCTTTGTATACCCTACATTGTTAAATTTTGAACTTTTTGAATCTGATATGTTACCGGTATCTCATGATAAGAAGGTAGTAATATAGCGTAATGTAATGATTGTCATGGATCACAGTCCTTGGAAGTCCATTGTACACAACTGAACTAGAATCCATCTAAATTGAGGTTTATTGCGATATTTCATGTTGTAACGCAGTTCGTCGATACCGTATTTAGTTGGTTTGAATAAATTCGTATTGCATAGTGCGGCAGATATCGATATTTATCTGTACGATTTAACATGAACTTAATTTAAAATTCGGTATTCAAGTTACAAGATTCGGTTGCATAATTTTCTCGAAGGATCAGTGGTCAAATAAACCTCGGAGAGAACTCCTTTGGAATAGGCCCTTATTCATAAAGGTGTTTCCTTCACAAAGGGCATGCCCTTTTCGGAGCTTACAAGGAAAATTAACCTAACTCCGACAGAGATACCGGATATTTTGATTAAAGTTTAATGGGCTACCATTTCAAATCATTTTTTAATAACATTACGAATTTTGAAGCGTTAACTAATTGTTCGCTGTGGCTAGGAATATCTGTCAAATGTTAAGAAAGTTACTGAAATTTTTCAGTAATATTTCTTTTCCGCTAATCGTAATTTTGCGCAGAAATTTTCTTGTATTTTAGAAAAAAATGTGTTGTTGTAATAAGCAGAGTCCGGTACATCAGCGCTGTGTTTTCTGTGCGTTTTCTTTTCAATATTTTTGTCTGTGGAGTGCTAATCTTTGCCATAGGTAATTATGACCCACAACACTTATGCTTGTTCGGAGGTTATAGCCAAAAATGGTGTATTAATTTTGTCAATTTATTTGGGAGTAAATTGTATCTTAAATGTCAGTGTGTTGGGTCTCATACACGAGTTGTTGTTGGCGACTCTGCATGTTTTGCTGTCCGAACTAACTAACACGTAGGCCTATCTTAGTCCTCGCTGAGCTGTTACTTAGCTAGTCACGGAGCAGAGAGCGAGAGACAGAGAGAGAGAGAGAGAAGTGTTTTATTTAACGAAGCCCTATTTTTCTAAAATAATGTACAGTCTGTTGTAGAGCAATGTTGGACTGTTACCGACTGGTGAAAATCAACCTACTCGGAGAAAAATATCTCCCAGTGATACTTTTTCTACCACAAATACCACTTCGACAGACCTGGGATTAAACCCGGCAACCGCCGGCGTGGGCCATGGCAAGGCCTTCAGCTGGTCGTATTACCTCCTTGTTATAAAACCAGGTAGCTCTTTCTCGTGTTTCCAAGGGCCCACCACGATTTCCTATTAGGACCCAGTTGAATCCATTCCATATTGTCACACTTATTGAGACAAAAAAATTAACGAATGTATCATCTCGGTTTAGTGTTTGGCTAACACTGTTACTTACTTCAAAGTAAGTTTTCATGATAAGTCTTCTAATTTCAAGCGCATGTCCGGATGAGAGTGAAGCTGCGAATTTACAAAAGATTTATTTTGTTATGGTTAGAATTGTGAAACGCCTGTTAAGGAAACCCTGCACACATAATTATTTGGCGTACCAGCATCAGTGCTAATTAGTTCGTTGTTTAGAACAAAAATTACAACTTGCTGTTTAATTTTACTCTATAAAATGTAATCCCTTTTCATAAAATGTTCTCTTATATGACCTCATGTGCAACTCTAACGCAAGGCTCTATTCATCTCCAGAGCCCAGCCAGTGCACTTTCAGAATCTTTTCGCCCTGCCTTCATCATCTCATTACCGCGCCTTTGTAACTCATTTCTGTGGCGACGGAAAGGGGCTCCCAAGTTCAAGTTTTGCTTGTTTTACGAAAGTTTATTTCCGTCGTCTGTGTTCCGTAAACTAAAGTTAATAACAAACACCCAGCCTATAACCCTTTTCCATAAAACAGGAGTCACTCCTGCGGTGCGTGAAAAGCTTCTGGAATGAGAAGTTGCAAGTCGAATTTTGATGATGATTATTACTGTCTTCATTGTTCACCACCCGTTATATTTGTCTTCCCTTTTTGTCTCTTCCTTCTTTATAAACTCATTTTGTTTAGCTATTTTTATTCTCCTTTTGAACATTCTTAAAATTCTTGTCCTTTCCTCACTTCTGTGCCATCTTTTGTCTTGTCTCTTATAGAGCCGAAATTATTTTGTCAACACTAATGGAAGTCCAATATTTTCCGTACGACGTACGTATCACTTCTTGCAGCCTGATCTCTTGTAAGGTTTCTCATTTACGGAGTATGCATGAAATAGTCCGTAAGTTCGCGAAATTAAATTTTATTTGAGAGTAATTAAAACTGCTCATTGGCGTGTAATATAGTCTCGAAACTTTACCCTTATTTGTGGTTAACAACGTAGGATAAATGTGCCCTTGGGAACGACATTCGTTGCTGGGTTTCTTTACACGTCACGTCTTTTTTGCTTTCTATTTGCGTGCAGTCCGCTGTAAGTCGATCAGACATCAGAAATTTTTAGGTCTCATTGGCTTGGATAGCATTTTTAATACCCATCCTGGCCTTGTTTTGTTTCTATACTAGTCATTCTTTCGAAATAAGCTGTTTTTGCAAATACTGAATAAAAAGAATCGCTCTTTAGATATTTAAATTGTTCATAAAACAAATTTTCTCCGTTAGTCACTTAGCAAAATAGACACAAAAGTGTTTACACTCACACGTAATACGGGTCTTAAGACTTATTAAGATGAGAGAAATTTACATGCGGTAATGTTAATGTATTGCAAATAACTTACATCAAACTCTGTTTAAGAACTTGAAAGATATCGTTTAAAAGTTTTGAAATTACCGAGTATAACGACCGAAACACTGTGAGTGGAACTTGTATATTTTAGCACGTGTGTAGTAGAAGTGACCAATACATCGTAAGATACAGTTGTCTTTCAGTTGCGTATCTCCGGAGGACAAGGTCCTCAGATGGTAATGCTAACCGCAGAAGTAAGCAATCGCTGACAGCTGACAGACAGGTAGTAGTATTCCAGCTGGACGCCTTGCAGAGGAGGAAACAAATCCTCGTCGCATTAAGCAGCATGGTAGGAAACGTTACGTACTGTTTCGGGCTGGGATGGATTCTTTGAAACCAATTACGAAACCGAAATTTAGTATGAGACGATACTGAAATGTCTTCGTCAGTCGGGTTTCATAGATTATTTCACGGAAAATTTTAATGTTCTGTTAGAAGACAGTAACCGCTACGTTGCTGCAGTTTAACCTTTTGCCGCCGGAATTATTTTTTTAATTTTAGCACACCTTGTATATAAAATGTGAATAATACAGGAACCAAATACGTTAGAATTATAAAACAAACTGCATTTTGAAGAGAAAAAACGGAGAGTATACACCATGTTTAAAATATTCAGTAACTATACTTGTTGAATACATATATAAAAATGCGACTTTAGAGGTTAGCGGTGCGGTACGACCACTATAGTTGACATTAGGCGTCAAAAGGTTAATTTCGCGGCTGTAAACCTGCAGCACGTTGCAAAACAAATTGGAAAAACAGAAGTTGCGACAGTGTAAGCTTGAACCTATCACTGAAGTATCATAAAGAAAACAGGTTAAAGAAAATTTGGTCACGTGGTCACATTTCCGTAAGCAAAGAGGAATTTTAACAGTAGAAATCGAGGAGAAGTGAGCTAGTGCTACCGAAAAGATTGATGGAGTCTGGTTTTTCGTAGCAGCCTCCAAAGTGAGATACAGCTCCTTCGTGATATTTCTAGTGGTTAGGACACTGTATAAGGTATGAGGAACCTGGAAGACAGAGTGCGTCCGTCCAATGAGTCCCTTGCTAGCCAGTTCGAGAGGTTCTGGGAGGGAATAAACGGACTTCGTGTGGAAGTAATTAAGGGTTAAAGCGTGTGGAATAAATGGACGATGTAGGGTGTGGGACAAAAAAGGATAGCTGCCGGTGGAGAACGGGGAAGGGAGAGTGGTGACTTGTCTCTGTATACCGCCGGTGTTCGAGTCGGGTTGGCAGCAGCAGCGCGATGGCCAAGGGCCGCGGGGAGCAGGTGCTGACGCGCCATTAGCGCCACAAGTATGCGAGGTGGCGGGCACAACCGGCACTGCCTCTCTCTCCCTTTCTCTCTCTCTCACACACACACACACACACACACACACAGCTTCTCGGCGTTAATGGCGTCAAACAGCCAGCAAACCTAGAAGTACAGTCTTATCATATACCACCTCCTTACACACACAATAAGTTGTTACAACATAGCCCATCATATCGCTACGTCTTACAGCGACAATAAACACAATGCTGTACGAATGTATCATATTCCACAACTTGTTAACTACAATATGTACAGTGTTATCTTACTCCCTGCTATACACCAAAAATACGCACACTAATGTGGCTCTGTCACAGCCTATCACACACCCACACCTTGCACACTATCGGACTATTTAATCATATCGATCATCTGACTTACAAAACTTACACAATACAATTGTAACAGTGTATCATGTAGCACCATCTGACACACTGAATACACCCACCATTATAAAGGTGCAGGATGTCCCACGGTTTTATGCGGCACTGTGCCACACTGCGTCCCATAACACTTATCATGTGTTTGTAAAGCACCACCCTTGTTGAGGCGACTCGGCATAAATGTGTTCGTACACAGCTTCTTTATATCAGTGACATTTAACATTCAAACTACCGGCATTTTAAAATAAGAATAAAAACTGTGATTTCGAACTCTATAAATAGAAAATAGGAATATCAGAATCGATTTCTGCAATAATTTGAAATTATTGACTTGTCTCATGTGCATAGTTCAGAAGACATAATTTGGAAGCAGGTAATGATGTTAGTACTGCTATAATACTCCCGGTAGGAAAATGCAATGAGGGTGTGAACACACCCCAATGGCAACCTCATGCAGAATATATTGGTACCATCTTAATTTCGGTTGATTTCAGGTGTTGCTGGAAAGTTACTAATAAGGTATGCATATGAACTTCGATTATCTATTCTGTTTTTGATGTGAATATATGTTCGTTGTTTCATTGACTACATGATAGTAACTATATTATATTTTACAGTAAAATCACGATGAGAATTGTTACGGAAACGCTCAAAGCTCTACCACAGAGCAGTGCAGACAAAGCAAAATAAAACCGTAGGGAAAGCTATACAGAATAAATATGAGAATTAATATCTGTCGTCACTCTCTCGCACAGCCACGGCAAGTGTCATTTGCCCGCAGCAGCGTTTTGCAGTGTGTAGAGTCAGTTGAAGTGAATTTAAATGTGCTATACAGGACCTTAATATGCGTGTCTGCAACAAAACGCCAAACCTTTGATCATCTGCATTTATAAAGAGAGAGGAATTAGCATGAGTCTTTGTTGTTATATTTTTCAGGACGTCAAAATAACTGCTGCCTTTTCAAGAATTAATTGTAACAGGCACAAATAATCAACCCTGTGGTAGGAATTTGATGTTTGCGTGACCGTGCATCCCTGATGCAATAATATAAATAACCAACTAGATGCAACAATAACGGTTTATTGATAATTTCAATCAGCTCAACACGTTTCGGGCGAAATTATCGTCCGAAACGTGTTGAGCTAATTGAAATTATCAATAAACCGTTATTGTTGCATATAGTTGGTTATTTATATTACTGTCTGTGGTAGTAAGTTCAACGAAAATTTTGTCCCTGTTTACGTTGTGGAGGCATGAGAGGGAGTGGAGGTAGAACTCCACTCATTCTTAACTTCGAAGTAGGTGGAAGTGAATGGTCATCTTTATATCCCGAGCGGTTTACTCCCGGCTATTCACTGAATAGGAGGCTGGGTGGCCCCCAGAGCTGGTTTTGGCACTTTGGATAAGACAAAAATTCATTTTCCCTACCGAGCAGAATACAAGCAGATATATCGTTTCTCCAGCCTGCACTTCAGTCACTCTTTTCTCTACAGTTTAACTGCGGCAGGCTTCTCATATTGGCAAGGAATGCGATCCTTTTATGTAAACATTAATTTTGTCGCCATGAACAAAAAGCCCACCATTATACCCTTTGCGAGTCAGTTCATTCTACAGGTACATTCTGCTTCTCAAGGACTAGGGAGAAAAGACACAAAAGAAATATTTATAACAGTAATTTAGATGAGTGTGAAATTTGGTTCCTCTCATTAAGGGAAGGATGTTTATAAAGGACTCTTTTTAGAGGAATTCGCAGGATAATATTTGTACCTAGGACGTAAATAATAATGGAAAATTATATAAAGTTGCCTAATGAGAGCGTCATAACTTTTATTGTCTACACGTCGTCTATACTTATTTGTAACTTTATGATATAAGGAACGGAGCCGATCCCAGTGACAGCGCGATCTAAAGCGTGGGTCTGACGCCGCTCGCTTGCTTGGATTGGGGGTTCGAATGCCGCCGGGGGCATGGATGTTTCTCTTTTGAGAGTGTTGTGTATTGTCAGGTAGAGAGGTGTCTTCGACGGGCCGATCCCTCGTCCAGAGGAGTCATACCGAGTGTGTGTGTTTGTGTGTGTGTGTGTGTCTGTCTGAGTGTGATCGAGGAACCTCATAGAGGAGGCGTAGGCCCACAAGGGCCGTCGAACGACGAAAAAAAAAGGCAAACGGGGCATGACTGCAAATAATAAAATTATAAGGAAGCCGTCGTGGTCTATTTCATGTTATTTTTTCAGACTTTCTTTGCAGCAATTATGTAATTTCACGAAAATCAGTCTCCTGACTTAGAACGGAACACATGACCTCTCACATATGATTCAGGTGCTCGCACAATGAACGTAATTCCTTTAGGGAAATCAAATTTAGTTCGGAAAACTTTAGAATTGTATTGAATGTCCAAGATGAATCTGTGGTCTGTGGATAGTCCAGGCGTTCAGAGTGTAAACGTACGGATCCAGAAGTTTGATTTGTTTCGGTCCTGCGCAATATAGCCTGCAACGTACCGGTCAACTTTCTGACCGGTTATTTCACTACATAAATTTCAGTCAAGTCAACGGTACTCTTTTTTTTTTTTGTTGGTGAAACGAATTTAATTGTTTTAGCAATAAGGCACAAAATAACATTACTTACACAGATGTATTAAGGAAATGTTACACTATCACACATTCTTTAGTTTTTCGATTTCAGTGAGATTTCATAATTTAAAGTTTTGAATATCTGTTGGGCGCGTTTGCAAAAAGCGACTATTAGCTTTGTCATGCCTGTCGTTCTGTCTGTCCGTCCGCATGGAACAACTCCGTCCCGACTAGACAGGGTTTCATGAAGTTTGTTATGAGAGTGATTTTTGAAAATGTGTCGAGGAAATCAAAGGTTAATTAAAATAAGACAAGAAGAGTAGGTACTTTACATGGAGACGACCAATATACATTTTTCATCATATCTCGCTCAATTCTTCTTAGAAGAACAAATGTTTCGGAAAAAAGTTGTAGAGAAAATCGAAACACATTATATACTCAATGTATTCTTTTTCGCAAATCTTGCAGTGTATGAGATAATGTAGAAAAACATTGTAGATCCGAAGAGGCCAAGAGGCCACAGATGACGATATGGCGCATGTGCATTGCATGCTGGATACCCAATGTTACAAACAAATATTCAGAATATGTAACATTTAATTCTTTTTTTTTCCACTGCAACAATGATTGCACAAACACGCCTAAATGTTACGTTATAAGCACGTTGCCTGTATTTTTGGAAATGCATAGGTCTTGCGAATGAAGTATTACACTGTCACGCTGTGTTGCATTAGGCACCTTCTTGAATTATATTATCAGCTGCTGTCGTACAAATTGGACTTCAATGCCTATACAAAGAGACGCACAATTTTCAAGCGGGCGTTAACTGATTGCATGTTCGGAGGTCCTTGTCTTCTTTAAAGCGATTATGAAAAGAGGACTACGGTTTGTGAGAACATGAGAACTTTCTTATTACAACGGCAAAGGGTGTGATGTTTTTGGTCGTGCAGACTTTGGTACGACAATTGAATTGCTCTGGGTCCGGTAGGAACGGTGCATTGGTACGTATAATATCCTAGCGTAGTTTTGACAAAACTGACCTTCGATTAGTAACAGCTAGACATGAAGTTTTGCTTGAAATCCTGTAAGTGTTCAGTCGCCTTACCTCAGTTTCTCTTCCATTTAACAAGAGTGTTCATTAAATGCTGTGAAATTGGTTTGATTTAAAATCATATTGTGTTTGTACACTGTGTTTTGTAATTCAGTCATTTATTATTTTTCTTTTTTTCGAAACAGCCTTGTCAGCAACATTCACCTCCGACATCCTTTAATTCTACGGTACAAAATGACACTGTTGATACTATTTTTACTAACTTGATGCACAAATTCTTTGTTTTAATTAACTTATTATATTCCTCTACATGTTTCGAGCACTATTATGCTCATCTTCAGGAGGTCAAATTGTATTAGTGCAGCATATGGTATCGTCACTCTCTTTAGGTGTCTGTTCAGTACACAGGTTACTAGAGGACGAGAGTCATGTACATGTAGAGGAATATAATAAGTTACTTAAAACAAAGAATTTGTGCACCAAGTTAGTAAAAAAACTATCATTGTGTTAGGACGCACGGTCAACAAAATATAAAAACTGTTTAGACTGTTATAAATATTAAAAAAAAAACCAGGTTCACCACAGGGGACTTTATAAGAAAAATGTTCTGTTGTTTCGCACAGACTGGTCGAAGACGAACTTTTGCTCAGTTACTCCAAATGACCACCACTTTGTTTGGAGGTGGATGTGACGCCCTGCTAGATGACAAAACTTTATCTGCAGTTGTTACCACTTTGAGCTCAGCTTCAGCTGTGCTGTTAGCGATAGTAATGATGCTGTGACGCTGTTAGTAGTGGTAACAGCCACCCACTTTACCTCATCTAACGCAGCCTTCTGTCGCCTTTCCTGCAGCCACGTGAAAGCTCTTCATACTTGCACTTGCATCCTGTGCATATGTTGGTCTTTTACGTCAGATAATGAGTGCTATGTTCCGACATAGATGGTGGGCGAATTCCTGTTTAAACCTGCATCTAAACAATTAAAAGAACGTAATCTTCTGTCTTGCAGCTCTGAGACTACTTTGTTGACCACTGTTATTAACGAACTTCATATATCAGTTATGCACTTAAAACCTACGTGTATTTTACTTTACCGTTATCATTAGTGTTTACTAAAAATGAGGATAATTTTATTTTCGACATTTCTCCCGTAAGCGTGTTCGCTATACAAAGTTCTTCCTTCTCTCTAGGGTTTATAAGTATACCTTTTTTAAGATTTTGATCTTTCCCATACTTTCTGCATGTTCCACCCATCATATTGTCGATTTTATAAGCCTAATAATACTTACCGACATTTACACTTCATGGATTTCCATATTATGGAAATTGCCTTCGAACTGCCGTTAAGTATTTGATTTCACACACCATCGCTCTATGTGCGTAGGTCACTGCCCCCTTTGTTGTTAGACTAACTTTTATGACTACATCAAGCAGCAGGTAAAATCATAGCATTATATGTTTGTAATTTAGATTTTTAATTAATGAATGACAAGATACAGTGTCAGAAATTCAATTGTTGCGAACATTTCTCGATAAGAACTTCCTTCTAAATTCTTCAGGTACGCAATTTTGATTTATTATCGCGAAAAAAATTACTATTTTGTCATGTTACCAAAGAGTGTTTAGCTACCTTTGTATTAGACTTGCTCCTAAATTCGGGTGGCGAGGCATGAACCTCAGCTACTTAGGAACACGAAAATTTCTTTCGCTTTTTGCCCACTGAGATTCCTCTTCTCTGGGTTGTGGTTTATTTCAGTCAAGTGATACATGCACCAGTATTTTAGGGCAACCTGCTGACTCCATCATAAGATTCGGTGTATGTCTACCAAAATACATGGAGTCATATCCTGCAAGTAATATGTTTGTATAGTTACCCGCTTTTAGGCGCCTTTACCTTTGTCTTATTCTCCTTACAACATCATGTGAAATTTAGTTTTTAATGATATTTGCCCTTAACCACTAGAAGTAATGTCAAAAACACACTTCAGAAACTGACAAGTTTTAGTTCATTTATAACACCTTCTGTTCTTCTTGGACTTTTGAGAGGCTTTCCGAGAGCGAAATTTACAAGCATCTCCGCGTTTTAATTTTAAAACATTTGCACTTTTGAGTGGTAACAGCTTTTAAGTACATTTTCCTGGTGCTTAATTAAACAATATTGAGGCAAGACGCGAGAAGATGGTAGGTATAGATCCATGCGTTTTTGACCTTTATACTCATATTGAAATAAATAGTTAGCTTTATGCCTCTGCAGCTTCTCCTTGGCAGAAACAATCCCATTGCTTGCTGGATATAATGCTTGGTAGGCCAGTTAGCCGGTCTGAACCTTGTTCATGAGCAGAGACGATACCTTGTGTCTTGCGACACATCTGACCCCGATTCCCCTGTTATGTTCCTTCAGTTAACAGCGGTATGCTGCGTCTAACAACAACTTTAAAAGCATAATTTACAGGAACAAGAAGGACAGAAGTGTGTCAGTAACTGAAAATATGATTTAATAGCTTTTTATTTTCGTGTTGTAAGATGTAATAATAGATTTTTATTTTAACACATGTACCGCGCAACTTTGTCTTATGACCAACAATTGCACAATTAATTCTTTAACCTGGTGTTTTTGTAGTTGTTGCAGATTTTTGCCTTTTGGGCCTCAATTATTGTGCATTTGTTGGTCATAATACCAAAATAAAACGTAATAATAGTTTCGATGACGTTAAACGTTTGTAATAATAATAATAATAATAATAATAATAATAATAAATTCAATTTCATTCATGTGCTGACTCATCAACCCCAGGGCCAATCACAGAACGAGCACAAACCTCTAAAAATAAAAAGGTCAACTACATATAATATAAAACGTATTTCTACATAAATAAGACATTAAAAAGAAAACATTAAGAAGATTAAGAAGACGAAGCAACAAATAAAGATAGCTAAAGGTAGAACGTATAATCTTCGGTATTATACAAACATGTGCAAAGGAAATTAAAAAAGAACAGAAACAATTAAGATAATGTAGGGAAATGCGTAGAAAGTCATTTAAAGAAAAGGAGGAATTAATAAAGGGAGAGAATTGGCAGCGAATAATAGAATGAACCATATGGTAAAGAGTAGGTATTCAACAAATTGGCATCAGATAATATGAAACTTAATTATGATCTTTATCGCGATAACCACTATTACTGAAAATACCAATTTTTCTACTGACAACATTAGCTGCAGTAACACATCTGGCTGAAGGGCTTGCCTTAGCACGATGTAGACCATCAGACACTGATTGGTTTGTGGGTGCACGTCAGCTGACTGCAGAAGTAACGTGAATAAGAAAACTGAAAGTGAGAGAATTTATCGATTTTATCTTACGCTATTATACGATTTTATTGTTGTTGATAGACATTTCAGACGAATAAACTTGGACTAAAACATCCGTACAATTTACCCGTCGTTTCTTACGAACACAACACTTTGTGATTATCAGCAGAATTTCCCTTCGGACGGAAAGTCAATATCTGGCTGTGAAGGGAGATTGAAATCTTTGTTTAAAGGTAGAGAAGAGGGCTGCAGGAGATAGTCCGCCAACACCAACAGCATCTTGGTACTTTGCCCTAATTTGATTTAGTCACCTGATCAAAAGTCCTTCCAACGCAGCAAGTTATTTGGACATGTGTTTTCTCTCGCAGCTCTAGGTGACATGCACGTCACCTTCATTGCCTGATGGGTTGTGTATCTATTGTGCAGTCAGCTTGTGTACGACATTTAATAAACTTTTCATCTTCAAGCTTCGATAAGCAAGCAATTCGTATTGGAGCTGCTGATTGGTCATTTGGAAAGTTCCATCCAATCAATTACTGCGGTTTATTCATGCGGAGAAACAGATTCGATGTAAAGGTAGTGTGGTGGTGGGATGGATGGAAGAACTTTGAATGTAGGTTGCTAATGCAAGCCATAATCTATTTTGCACAGTTCCGAACTCTGCGAAATTCCTAGCACTAATAGATTTGATTAAAACAATAGACTGCTTTCGTACCGTAGCAAATTACGGGTCTTATTTTATGTCACAGTGTGTACCAAATGCAGATGCTGTTTCTGGTTAAGTTATGTGCGTTATTGTACAGACAGAACGAAATTAAAGCATGATAAGATGGTGCAGTTTGTCCTTCCGTCCATTTTCAATCTTGACAGATAAAGAGAAAGGTCCAATTGCCCCTGTGGTAAGCAACACACTATGAAGACGACTGAAGAAAAATTCTTAACATCGGCACTACATGCAGCTGGTGGTCACCCACATACCGCCGGCCGCTTCGCCCTGGGTAAAGAATTCCACCAGGTCCTAGTGCCGCTCTGGTTGATTGTGAGACGATAAAGTCACTTGCCTGCTTCAGAGAGTGACATCAAAAGGGATTCAGTGTTTATTGTATTGCTTTTGTATAGGGATTTTTTGAACAACATTGGTCATCGCTCTTCATACGAATCATTTTTGTGTGACGGCAGGTAGGGTAGCGATTGCCGCTGTTCGCATTTGCCGTGAGTGGGTGTCCACGAAATTTGTATCAGTGTTTTGCATCCGTTGCTAGGTTTCGACTCAGAATATTTAAAGACGGTGCTGGTACTTCATCACGGTGTTAGCTGCTGCGGTGTCTTGCTGAAAGAGGCACGTATTCTTCCGTTGGATTACAGGAGTTCAATCAGTGTTAGTTTAGATTATCATAAGAATTTAACTCAGTAACCAAAGTCGCACTCACAGAACTTCATACCCTAACCTAAAACATCATGTAATGGCATTAAATTACAGTTAACGAATATATCGTATCAAATTGGCATGCAACTCTTGTTACTGTTGTGCAAAGAATTCTCGATTTTTATTCACAGCCATACAATTAATTTTCCGCCCTGATCATATGTACTAAAACAACAGTTATAAATGGCAACAGGGGATTTTATGCAGACCAGTGTTTGTTATTCAGGGAGTTCTCTTACCTACAGAGATTAAACCAAGCTTCGCCGTTTAAGGGATTGGATGTGCTTTCTTCTTCTTCAGGATACAAGCCCTACAGTTGCCAGTCTCAAAATTTAGTTTTAATTCACGATTTTCCTAGTACACTTCCTAAACCACGATTGCATATAAATGCCAGTGCAGCAGTTGTGTTGAATTTTTGGAGGTAACACACACACATACCCTCTTGATGTAAAGTTCCTCTAAGAGTTTTGTTTTGTTGTCTGCAATCTTACAATCCTTTTTCCCAGTTTTTCCCCAATAGGACGTGTTTTCTGCGTGGCATCTTACTGTATAAAAATTAACGTCTTGCACGAAAACTTTTCGTTTATTTGTAGCTTGTTTTCATGCGCGGAACTGACGCGTGAGGAAGTTTTCAACTGAATTCATAACACTTCTTGTAGCACATGTATTTAGCTCTTGTATCATACATAACTCCGCAGAGCGACTTGGCACGAGTCACAGGGACCTCACAAGCTCTCTGATCAGCAGTGGGAGATGTTACTGTCGCTTGGACTTGGTGTACAGCATATGCTTGGCGAGGGGAAGTGACTAGCAAGTATGGTCACTTACAATAATGGTTCTATGTACAGTAATTGGTAATGAATGGTGCAGGTCTATATAACTCGTAAGAATTTTGAAGACATCGTGAGGAGATGCTTGTTACTACATTTGCAAAGTCACTGTGTTATGTAGGGATGTTCACTTTTCCGAATTATGTTCATTGTGCGTTGCGTCTCATTCAGTATTTGAAAGCCACAAGTGTTAGTGGCGGACAACTGTATAGAAAATATGAACACTGTACTTGCAGAAAACTAACATTCTCAAATCCATATTGTAAAAGGAAGGTAGGAAGATCGCCTTTAATATGGTTGGATAGCACTGACTAACGTACAAGAAGGTGATTTAACAAATGGAAAAACAAGACAGAGAACAGAATAGAGTGGAAAAGCGTCTTTGGGGTGGTCAAGTCTGGAACCAGGGTGTAGCATCAGTATAATGATGATGATGTGTATTTGTGTCCGTTGACGCGAATATCAGAATGCCACTGTACTGATGTCAAGAGAATAAATACCTTCAAACCTGTACTATTTAAAGTTACACAAAGCACAGTTTTCCATGTTGTGTAACTTTAGAAATTAAAATATTTTTCAGATCGTCTTTTTGGCAGTGTCTCACGACAGGTCCATAGCCTCTTCCAAAGCGAGTTCTCCAAATTGTGTGCTCTAGTGTTTCCTTTTTCATCTTATATTGCCCCATCATTTCCTTAAATTCATCCAGTAGCTACTTACATATTCTTCCTCGTCTTTCCGTCACTTTTATCCTTACTTCTATCCTCCCTCTAGTAACGTGTTTTAGAAGGAAGTTCCTATGCAAGATGTTACCAATCCAGTTAGCCTTCCTTCTGTTGCTTGTAGGACATTTCTCTCCCCCTTGACTCTTTGTAACACTTCTGAAATTCTCGCTCACGAACGGTCCAATTGCTCTTCTCCATCCTTCTCCAGCACCACATTTAAAAACTTACCAGGTACTTCTGAAATACTTTCCAATGTGTCAATGTTTTAGCACCACACAAAGCTCTTCTCCCAGTGCAGAAGTGTACTAGTCTTTTTTCCCTTAAATTTAAGTCCAGTGTGCCAGTAAAGAGTGTTTCCTTCTTCTTCTTCTTGAATGCTTCTTTTGCCATAGCAATGTATAAGTATGATTAATGCTCCTGAAGAGGTGGAATATATTTGCCTGACAATCATGTTTTATATTCAAAGTAACAGAGTTCGAATATTTATCTACAGACGACATTTCCTGTCCGGTTATATGGTTATTCTCAGTCATCACAAGTAAATTTGAGGACAGCCAGACAGCTATGAAATTGGTCAAGGCCACAACCCACATATAGCGTCCAAGTTTTTTTTTTTTTACATGTGACATATCATTTGATGCTGTACATAAATGAAGTGTTTGATAAAGTGTAGCTTCATAAGCCAGTGAGTCATTTAATTGGAGGATTTGTTTTGCTTATTTCGAAAGAGCGTACCAGAATCCAGATAGTCAACAAAGTTCTGTTGGCTGAGTTACAAGCTTAGTCTCCTCAGTGCACGTGAAGTGGATGGCGCTCTGCGTGAAGTCATTCCCTAATGCAACGTATTAGTTCTCTGAATAATTTATCCTGGTTCACGGTCTTCTAGTATATCAAGTTTGTAATGCAGGGATGACGTGTTCTTATTTTAGCTGCTGCTCTCGCACAGAGAAGGCAGAGGTAGTGTAGTTCGGTAATCGATTCTGGTTATAATAGCTGCGGTTCGTGTTCACGTTTGCTCATCCCATACTCAAACATGGACGACGCAAGAACTTCTTGCCTTAGACAACACGCTGACAGCCATTACGGTATATTAATTTTCATCTGATCGGCTTCAGTTTTTATAATATCTGATTATCAGTTCTCTCTGTTTCTCTTACTTTCGGTCGTTTTTCTTCTCACTCCATCCTTTGATTCTAAAGATGATTGCTGAGAAGTAAAGTGCAACACCCTGCATTTCATTAGAAAATCTACATTATCTCTTTTCTGAAGGTATTTAAAATTTGCACTATGACATTTGTATATTTTAAAGTTTTTTATTCAATGAGCTCCAGTCGGAATTGTTTGAACAAGTAAAAGGGACACACAACATGAATAATGTAAAGGTAATTTGTCCTTCTACACGCCATGAAGATAAGTGAGACAAGTGAAGTGTAGCTTAACTCGTTAGTGGCCTTCGCACTTTATTGAGAGCGAGTGGTTAGCTTTGCGCCTCGGCTATCTACCCTCGGCGAGACAGCCCCGATAAGCATTGGAATCCGGACAGAGAAAAATAGGACAGGAGTAAAGATTGTGTTGCCACTGCTGGCAGTCGAGCTATCATTTCTCAGTAGTGTAGCCCGTAGCTTAGCAAGAACTATCCTTTCTCCTTTAGACTTGCAATGTGTTGTACGAAATAACGTTGCCATCGACAGGACAGTACTTCCGCTTCGTATTGACGAACTGCCGGGTTCAAAACACGGCTCGGAAAACGGCTAACCGGACTGATGTTTCTTGTAGTTTATCTCAGTTATTTCAGGCAAGGAATTGGCTACTATCTAACTAACCAGGCTAATTAACTAACCAACCAATAATTGAGAGTTTTGCTCGTAAAGCTTATAGTTCCTCAGCTAGTCCAGAAATTTTTCGCGTTTTGTAGAAAACCAATTTCCATTACCATTTTCACAAGAATCCGCCACATGTCCTTATCTTGAGCCAGATACAGTAAATCTGGTCCACCCTCTCGCACCCTCTGCCGCTAAAATTATTGCGTGTACGCCTAAACATCTCAAGTGGTTTCTTACCCCACCAACACCCTGTACGTATTTCGCTTCTCTTTCATAGCGCCACATGGCCCTAAAAACTACTGTCCTTAACTGGATAGCCCGAATTCAGTCCACGCTCTTCCAACCCTATTATTTAAGATCCATTTTAATATTATATTCCCATCTGTGTCTGGGTGTTCGAAGTGGCCCCTGTCCGTTAGGTTTCCTCATCAAAACCATTTAACTTTCTCGTCTCACCCATACTTGCCTCAAGCCCTATCCATCCCATCTCGATTTGATGACCCGAGTAACTGGTGAGGAGTACCAACATGAAGTTTGTCCAATCTGTTTTCTGTCCAGACTGATATCAAAATATTACTCAGAATATGGCCACGACTGCGTCCTTGGTCACCCTTCCCACATTACTCACTAAAACCCGGAATTTGATGCTGTATAGTCAGAAATATTTTAATCATTGCTAAACAAAGCAAGCAAAGATATACGCGTTTTTTACTTTGCTTTAATGTGAGATGAGACTTGTCTTCATTACTATCTTGCAGTTGTTGTGTTATTTAAAATGAAGTTTTAGGTTCGAAATTTGAATTGTTCTTGGTTCCACCTAACTGCATACCAAAAGCATTGGGAGCTTTCTCTTCTAGGATAAAGCGGCCGAAGAGTGAAGCAGATCAGTCACATCCGTTTAGTTAGAGGCGAATAATGCAAAGCTATGCACCCGTGCCCGCTCTTTATAACGTGTTTCCTAATAAAAATTTTTTTCAGTAGGGGCGTGGAGGTATGTGAGCAGTGTACGGAAGTAATACGGTACGCATGGTCCAACTCTCACAGTGTGCCGGAGAAAGTCTTATCAAATGCCACTGATGGATTCCGTTCGTAAGAAGAGTTTATTAATGGTTTCTTCCTCTGGGTATCTCCCTCGTCAGGAGGATAAGTCATATCTCATTTTAAGTAATGTTTGTCTTAAGACATCACCATTCCCCAAGGGACACTGATCTGGGCGGATAAGCCTTACCATACTTCTTGGTTCTCTCTTGCTGCTTTTTTCTTCTTGTTAAAATGTTCCTTTTCTTTATTCTCAATGTTAGTTGTTTGGTCAGTGCCTAAGTTTTAAACTAAGGTAAAATAAATTGACTCTTTCACACACCATAAAGGGATAAGGGAATTTGGAGTTGTAGCTTCGCTCCTTAACCTCGGCGCTAAATGGAAATGAGTGGTCAGTTTCATGCTTCGGCCGCTGTAGTCTTCCAAACAAACCCCTAATACCCAGTGCACGAAAGGCTGGTTGAGCTGCAGAGGCTTTCTAGAGGTTTGTAGAGGAGAGAAATCTGTTCCACATGCAGGAATCGATCCACGTCTCCTCGTATATGCAGCCACTTACCTAATCACCATATGGACTATGCTGTCGTATCACCAGTTTAAGTTGGGTTCATTACAATTAACATCAAAAGCCGTAAAGTGGATAATGTCAGCATTTTGCCTATGTAATACCAAAGAATGGTTTTATGTTAATAATTGCCATGTTAAGTCCATTGTCTAAGAGGATGAACAAACATGCAAACATCCAAAGTAACTTTTGGTTGTGTGAGGAAATTCAGCATTTAATTATAAGGGTGTAATGCGCTTTGTTTGCAACTGAGTGGTGATTCGCACCAAAGTTGCTTTTATGGTTGATGCATTACGCAAGTTGGTATCTTGTTACCAATTATTCAAGGAGGATCTATGCTTCGGTCCGCATTGAAGCGCGGTGTTTGCAAATAAAATGCATCTATTTACCCCTGAAGAAGTTCTGAATTTTATCACTTGAATATCCTGTTAAGCTGTGATCTCTTGGTATCTTTCTAGGAATGTAATAGCATTCATTCAATTTCTTGTATGTCGTACGGCAGCTCCATAGCCTCTTCCAAAGCGAGTTTTCCAAGCAGTGCGATCTGGTGCTTCCTTTTTCACTTTGCAGTGTCCTCTATGTAACACATATGACGAATCGAGAGGTTATCTATGGACGTTACGGTTAAATACGCAGTGGAGTATGAAGAGAATATTACTCTTAACTCCTTGATATGAAGGGAACAGTCCTAGTTAATGAATGGTAGACGTTCGGCTCTGTACTGACACTGGAACACCAAAAGTGGCGCATTACATAGATGTTCAAGTACGTCTAGTTTTCTGTTCGAGTTAGCCCTTTTTTATAGACCTACTTTCTTTATTTGATAAAAGAAATGTTTTGCCTAACAATGCTAAGAACGCAAGTTTCCTAACGAGGCTGTTTGAAAGATGCTAACGATGTTGATCTAAGTAGCAGAGAAACCTTAGTTTTGAAAGCTAATTTAAATGTATGAAGCATTTAAATTATCACAAAGTCACAGGATTTAGTGAAATAATTGATTCTATCAACACAGTGTTTCTCCCTCAAAACCGTAGAATTCCATCTCCCATCTCAGAAAGAGACAAATAAGAGAGGCGCCTGTGTATATAAAGTAGCAACAACTTCGTGAAGAATGTAATAAAGAAGAATAGGAATATAATTGCAAAAGGCGGTCAACGTGTGTAACTGTAGGCGTTTTGTAACGACAGGTCCTTCTTATGCGAAAATAGTCGGTGCACAGTGATGCAGGCATTTGAGTTCATTTTGTTTGTATGTGTGG
>Ga0131853_10003464_pt1 | contig 28279 bp, 26 predicted proteins | sample TergutLab28metaG_FD_92764 | JGI IMG/M metagenome (GOLD analysis project Ga0131853, IMG submission 92764) | Labiotermes labralis P1 segment gut microbial communities from Petit-Saut dam, French Guiana - Lab288 P1 (version 2) (version 2) | ecosystem: Host-associated > Arthropoda: Insects >...
GTCATGGATAGGCTGTGTTTATCTCTTAATTCCCTCTCTTTTGCTACACTCAAAAGCATTACTTGCCGATCTTGGATTTATGACATGTTTTAATTTGGAATCGGTATAAGTTAACCCTTATGCCTTTTTTGGCTCATTGTCCAGCTTTTAACACGTCACTTTCCGCAATGCCAAACAACTTACTAGCTGATTCAAAAACCACATAATTGTCTGTACGTGCTTTGAGCGTTTCTATGCCTGGCGCTATCCATAAGCCGTCATCAAATATCAATGAATGCACTAAATCTTCTCCTGTTTGCGTCGTATAGTCTATATATATCTCGATTCTCTTAAATAAGCTTATATCGTGCTCGTACATGCGGCCATTTGCGTTAGCCAACCTAAACCCATCAGAAAAAGGAACAGCAATCATTTGACTGGGCGCAACAACTCCAATAGTGTGTCTGGTTTTGATAGGGCTACCTTCATCCCCCTCTATTGTAACAAATGTTTTCACTTTGCAATTTGTAACGTAATAGTTTGATTGCAAACGGAGCACAAAATAGTTTAGTTCATCGTGACAACATGTAATACTGTTGCAATTTTCATCAACGGAATAGCATGATGAAAGTTTCTCCCATGCTTTTGGGTCGGCGGCTTTATTGAGAGAGTATAGCCAATGATTTACTGTAAAAAAGACCCGTGACAAGCGAATGTCTTTTGTTCTCTCTTTTTCACGTTCATATGCGAATTGCCACGCAAGAGCCAGCATGGTTAGTAGACCTGCAATTACCCCGCCGACAACTTGGAAATAATTGCTTGCGTCAAAGTACCTAGCTTCTGTACAAAACCTTGGAAATGATACTAGAACCACAATGATAATTAATACCGCAATAGGCCATTGGATACTTAATCCATATATTTTTTTCATTTAGTATAATACACTCCCAATCAATATTTATGCAATCTCCATACTTTTTAACTTTATTTTGGAATTTTACCAGATGCATCTAGCCCACGCAATTCACGTTCTTGTTCTAACCCCGCCCCCACCCACATATACATAAGCCAAGCGAATTATAAGGGAGGGCCACACTTTGAAGACGTATATCGAAGAGAGGGCCGTTGAAGTAGCAAACTTCATCATCAATTCAAATGCAACTGTGAGAGAAACAGCCAAGAAGTTTGGCATAAGCAAGTCTACCGTACATAAAGATGTGACTGAAAGACTATCAAAAATAAACCCGAAACTGGCCGGGGAAGCGCGCAGGGTTTTGGAGATTAACAAGTCGGAGCGCCATATACGCGGCGGGTTGGCTACAAAAGAAAAATATTTGCACCAACATCCATCTTTGAAGAAGTTCTAATTTCTTAGGAAATATTTAGGAACATTCAAAAAGAAAACGGGACTGTCCCGTTGAGCATTTTCATGAACTTGCATGCACTAACCTCGTCATTGCTAGGGGCGAAATGGTACGCAATCCAAGCATTTGCAAGGATTCTGGATTGCGGCCCTACGCTTGCGAAGACGGGCTGGGCATTTCGCCACATGTCTTACGGCTGTGGTTTTGCATAGATACTCATGGCTTTGCTTAACAGGACAGTCCCGTTTTGTCGTTTTTGCCAAACCTTTTTCCTTAACCCTTCTGGGCTGCAATCCCCAGCCAGGTAGGCAGTGCTGCTGGTGGGTTATGCTGCCAATCATGCATGCGGTCAACCTCTTCCCGGGGGACAGTGATGCCGGCCATATAATCCGCCATGGACTGCCAGAAGGGCCAGTCATAATTTTTTTCCGCAAACATTTCTTCAATGTGCAGGGCGGTAAGGCCCGAGCCTAGTATTGCGTTGGCTATATCCATAACCCGCCAGTGGTAGTTAATCATTGTTTCGCTTTCTATGGGGCCTGTGGCGTCATAGGGCTTTACTACCTTAAGGGCTTCGTCGAAGGGGCGCTGGTAGGGGTGGATTTCGAACATGGTATATATGCCCCCTGGTTTTAGAATGCGGTGGATACTGTGATACATGGCGGGGAGGCCGCTAATCCACACATGTACACCATTGGATGTGTATACAAAGTCGAACGCATTACTTTGGACTCCATCCAGGGCCATGGTGTCTGCACATATAAATTCAATTGAACCGGCCCAGCCGTATTCTTTGGCTATGCGTTCCGCGTTGGCAAGCTGATTTTCCGCAAAATCGCAGGAGGTTACTTTTGCCCCAAGCATTGCAAATGCAAACACTGCGTGGTTGTCGCCGCTGGAGGGTACGCATATCTTTTTGCCTTCCAAATCGGGCAGGTACATCTTTATCATACCCCATGTGGTTTTGTGGAAAGCCCCTGCTGGGTCGCGGATTAGGGCGTTCATTTCTTTTTCAGAATGTACCCGGGCAGTGTATTTGGCAGCATAATTGTTCCAGTTTGTTTTATTCTTCATTTAATCATCTCCCAATGGGTCAGGTGGTGGGTGGGGTAGAAGCCGATATTATAGTAAAACTGCTGGTTAGAGCCTACTATAGCCTGCTTTGCGCCAAGTTTTCCACAACGGCGTACACCCTCCAGCACAGCGGCTTTACCCAGCCCCATCTTGCGGAAGTCAATGTCTGTAGCTACGGGCTCTACATAACAATAAAAATCCCCGGGCTTATACCACATGCCGCAGTGGGAAACATAATTGCCATCTGGTGCTACTACAGCAATAACCAGCTCTGGAATAATCATTGGGCTGGAAAGCATTTGTTTCCGCTCGGTAATAAGTTCGTCGTTATAAATATATTCTTCGTTTGGGCGGAAGCCACGGCGCATAACGCGGTTGTATTGGTACCAGTTCCAATTGTCAGCCAGGCTGGTAAATGTGAAACCCTTGGGTAAGGTATATTGTTGCAGCGCATCTATGTCCAAGGTACTGGAAACATCGCCTTTTTGTGTAGGCCTAAAGCCTAATGCCTTGGCGGCTTTGGCGTATTGATAATCGCCGTCGGGGATTATTATGCTTAGTTCCCCATCTTTGCGGAGCGCGCTTTTTGCGTATGCGATTACTTCTGCTTTCAGTTGGGGGTAGGCTTCATCTACAATAAAATAAGCTTCCCCTAGGGGGCATTCATACATTGCAACAGCTACCAGATTGCCATCGTCTTCCCAAAGGCCAATTTTATCAAGGCTGCCTTGGTCACGGCCGCCGTGGGTTACAGCCCATTCCCATGCGCCCCATGGCATACGGGGATTGACAAATCGCTTGCTGTTTACCCGGGACAAGAAATCCCGGACTTTTACATAATCTTCTGTGAAGAACGGCTGGGAGGAGTAGTTTCTAAAGTTTATAGGCATGGCAGCCTCCTTATTTTTTGCTGATTCGTATGACTATATCATCCACTGCAAGGTCTTTGTATATATACTTTAGTTAATAAATAAAAAAGCCATACCGATATATCAGCATGGCTTTTTATTATTGCTTTTTATAGACAATCTTCTTGATAGTGTCTTCAGACAGGTTATAGCTGTCTGCCAGCTGGGCAACTGTTGCCCCTGATTTAAATATTTGTACTATGTTTGCGTTTCTTTGGGACAGTGCGCTTTTTGCGCCTGTGTTTTCGCCCCATCCTTTATGCTGGGCGGGGTCTTTTGGTATATATACCATTTCACCCTGCACGTACTTCTGTACCTCGGCTAGCAGAGATTTTGGCAGCACGGCCTGGGCTTTTACATACTTCATCCGGCTCACTCCTTATTTTTAGTTTCCAATAAGGTGCAAAGTCGGAGGGAAGAATAATCACTTGATTATTGCAATTTAATAATCATGTACTCCATGCAAAGAATTGCTGTCTCCCCTACAACTTTGCATGGAGGGAATCTCTTGTGAAGCCGGTATTTTTTATTTTCATTTCTTCACCACCTTTAATGTTATGAGTACAATAGTATCACAATCTGAACAAGAAGAATACCCTGGGGCAAATCATAACCAGCGTTGACTAGCATAAATAGCGCACTATATAATCAGCCACAATTATAACTTTCTTATCTAAAAGCCAAAATATAAAAATACAAAACCTAAAGGAGCAAAAATGACTATCCCAATAATAAAGGAAAATGAAATTAAAACCGCGATAGACAACGCGGTAGAAATCCTACAAAAGGATTTGCCCGTCTTTATTACCAAATTTAAGCCAGCAGTAAGCGAAAACAATGTATACCCACCAGGAGAAAACGACGACTGGACTCAAGGCTTCCACACCGGGCAGTTCTGGCTGGCGTGGGAGCTTAGCGGCCGGGATGCTTTTAAGGAAGCTGCCCATGCCCATGTTGAAAGCTTCCGCCAGCGTATCATAGACCGTGTTGTTGTGGACCACCATGACATGGGGTTTTTGTACACCCTAAGCTGCATTGCAGCGTGGCGGCTTACAGGCAGTGAGGCTGGGGCAAAAGCAGCAATCATGGCGGCAGATAACTTGATAACGCGCTTCCACAAGATTGGCGGGTTTATACAAGCCTGGGGCAAGCTTGGCGCCCCAGACAACTACCGCCTAATAATTGACTGCCTGATGAACCTACCCCTACTGTACTGGGCTACAGAGCATACCGGCGACCCCAAATACCGGGAAATTGCCGAAATCCATGAAAACACATCCTTAAACAACCTGGTGCGCCCGGATTTTTCCACTTACCATACCTATTTCTTTAACCAGGAAACAGGGGCCCCCCTTAAAGGGGTTACTGCCCAGGGGTACCGGGATTCTTCCCCATGGGCCCGGGGCCAGGCATGGGGTATTTATGGCCTTGCCTTAAGCTATTACTACACACAAAACCCCAGATGTATAGAGCTTTTTTATCCTGTTACTGACTTTTTTGTAAGCCGGTTGCCACAGGATATGGTCAGTTACTGGGATTTGGACTTTGGCGATGATGACGGGGAACCCAGAGATTCTTCCGCAGCAGCAATTGCAGCTTGTGGGATGCTGGAAATGGCCAAATACCTCCCTGCCGGCAAAGCTGAACACTATACCGCAATAGCTAAGCAAATCGCAGGGTCACTTGCCCGCGAGTATGCCGTTACGCCTGGGGAAGGCTCTAATGGGTTGCTTAAGCATGGGGTTTATGCCAAAGCCTCGCCCCATAACACAGTAAATGACAGCGGGGTAGACGAATGCAATATCTGGGGCGACTATTTTTGGCTAGAGCTGCTGGTGCGGCTTTCCGGTGATTGGAAAATGTATTGGTAATATAGTATTTATATGAGGGTAGCCACATTCATGGGGCTGTTGACAAATGCAAATTTGCGGGCGGCAGGTTGCCGCCCCTACGCCAGAAATGCCGGGTTTACGGGGTTCGTAGGGGCGGCAACCTGCCGCCCGCACCACAAAACCCCTTTGTCAACAGCCCCATTAATATAGCACCCTTTTTTATAAGCAAAGGGGTGATTTTTATGAAAAAGCTGACAGACTATGTCTCCAACCAGCTGCTAAAAGAGGCCGCGGCCCGTGTCCATGAAAAAATCCAAGGCGACAAACTTCTCATGGACTTAACTGCCCAGCTACTGCGCATTCTTTATGACGAAGAAGACGAAGAGGGCTTTCTAGCACATGAAAAGAAGCACCGGGGATATATAGAAGATGTGCTTGGCAAAGATGCTGACTGCTTCTTATTTGTTGTGTTTGACATGGGTTTTGACCGGCTGGTAGATATTTATGCCAAGCGGGGCATCCCAGAAGAGATTATGGCGGCTACTATGGTTGATTTTGATACAAAGGCCGATGATTATTGTGAAGAGTTTAAAGCGGTAGGGGTAATTGGCTATGAATGGCTTGTCCTTCATATGAGGGGATGGCTGTTTCAGATTGGGCGGCTGCAATATGTTATGTATGCAACCTTCGGCAACTCCCACGTGCTTGCCAACAATAAAAGCGAGCTTGCCGTTGTGGTGGCTAAAGAGGGGCTAATGATAGACAAAGATGGGTTGATTGTTGAAGAAGCCCCAAATTTTATAACTGTTTTTGAGGAGGCGGACAGTGACATAACCGCCAATCCCGTCAATGAAATAGGCAATACCTTGCCTACCCCAATCACAATTTCAAAGGCAGAGTATAAGTACACTTTAAAAAGCGGCAGCCCTATTTTGGAGATGCATATCCCCGCACAGGGCAGGCTTGATAGGGAAGATTGTATTGACTCCATGACCAACGCAATAGAATTTGCAAAAACCTATTTCCCCGATATTGACTACAAAGGGTTTACAATTTCCTGCTGGCTGCTTAGTGAGGAATTGAAGGAGCTGCTTAACGAAAATTCGAATATCATCAAATTTTCCAATCTTTTTTACAGGGCTGCAACATATGGCGGTGCATCTGGCGGCCTAGGCCATACCTATAAAAGGGTATTTGGCTATGACAAGGATATAAAGGATTACAAATCCCACACCCCAGTGTCTACCTTGCAAAAAGGTATCCACAAGTTGCTTGATGAAGGCAGGATAAACATACCCCGCAAGGGATTTATCCTAATAGAAAACGGCAAGCTTAGGTTAAGTGGCGGGAGGGAATCATGAACAATCGTGAACGTGTAATAGCTGCCCTGCAGCACAAAGAAACCGATATAATCCCGTATGACATAACATTCACAAAGCCTGCTTTTGACAAAATGGCGGCGTTTTATAATGACGAAAATTTTGCAAAAGCCATAGGCAACCATGTCATAGGGGTTTATTACCCCGGCGGTGATATGCCTGTACCTGGTAAAGACGGGTTTTTCCGCGATGGTTTTGGGGTTGTGTGGAATAGGACAGTGGACAAAGACATTGGTGTTATAGAGAATTTTCAAATCCCTGAGCCTGATTTGTCTGGCTACACATTTCCCCAAGTCCCAGAGGCGTGGCTTCGCAAGGAATGTGAAGAAATGCTTGCCGCGCCTGGCGGCCATTTTAGATGCGGATTTCTTGGGTTTTCGTTATTCGAGCGGGCCTGGACTTTGACCGGGATGGAAAACCTGCTTATGTACATGCTTACAGCGCCGGATTTTGTTGCAGGGCTGTTTAACAAAATCACAGAGTTTAACCTTAAAATTGTGGATATATTTTTAGAATATGACTTTGACTGTATATACTTTGGCGATGATTGGGGGCAGCAATATGGCCTTATTATGGGGCCAGAGTTGTGGCGTAAATTTATAAAGCCATGCCTGGCACAAATGTATGGTGCGGTAAAGGCTACAGGGCGCTTTGTTGCGCAACATTCCTGCGGGGATATCCATGAGATATTCCCAGACCTTGTGGATATTGGCCTGGATGTTTACCAGACATTCCAGCCAGAGGTATATGATATACAGGCAATAAAAGACCAATATAGCGGGCGGTTAGCCTTCTGGGGAGGCATAAGCACCCAGAAGCTGCTGCCCTTTGAGTCCCCGGAGGTTGTGACTTCCAAGTCTATAGAGATTATGAAAATCCTGGGCAAGGGCGGCGGTTATATAGCCGGGCCTACCCATGCCATCCCAGGGGATGTGCCTGCAGAAAATATAGATGCGCTTATACGTCTGCTTCAAAATCAGAATTACTAAAAGGAGGCAACAAATGACGATTTATGTACAATCACAGCAGGACAGCCAGGCAGCGGGTTTATTCATCCGCCTTATGGGTTTGTGGCACAACAAAAAAATCAACGTCTCCCAATCCAGTGACGCAGATGTTGTGGCAATCCGTGACGAAAACCTGCCAAACGAAGGCTTTAGGCTAGTATGTGACGGCAAGCAGGTGAAGGTAACCGGCAATGGCCAGCGGGGTATAGCTTATGGTCTTGCAGAACTTGCGAAGCGGTATAGCACAGGCTTCCCCCAAATGAACACAACAGAGTCACCATACAAACCCTTCCGGGGCATCCACCTTTATATGCCAGGCAAAGACGATGTTGAAGGGTTTTACCGCCTTATAGACATGATGGTTGTGCTAAAAATGAACAGCCTAATAATAGAAGTAGGCGGCGGTATGGAATATAAAAAGCACCCAGAAATAAACAAAGGGTGGGAGCTTTTTTGCAAGCAAGTAACCAACTTCCCAGAAGGGCCGCGCAGCTTCCAAGGGTCTGATATGTATTGGAAAGACAGCACCCATACAGAGCTTGGGGGTGGTTCCTACTTACCCCAAACCACAGTTAAGGGCATTGTAGATTATGCAAAGGATTTTGGCCTGGATGTTGTGCCCGAGGTGCAATACCTGTCCCACGCATACTATATTACAACCGTATACCCCCAATTTGCAGAAAGAGTCAACGACCACCATGCAGACGCCGTATGCCCAAAAAATGAAGATGCATATCAGCTTTATTTTGAACTGGCAGAGGAAATAATCGAAATTTTCCAGCCCAAAGAAGTATCCATTGGCCAAGATGAAATACGCATCATGGGTATGTGTGATATTTGCAAGGACATCCCCGGGCATGAGCTTTTTGCATATGAAATTAACCGCTTGCACGAATTTTATGCAAAAAAAGGCATCCAAATATCCATGTGGTGCGAGAAACTTCAAAATGTGCAATCTTATTACACAGGCAAGTTCTTTGGCGGGACCGAGCGCAACAGGGTCAACAAGTTTGGCCGGCAGTATCACCTGCCTGCAATGCATGAGGCCGTTGACCTTATACCCAAAGACGTTATCCTCCAAGACTGGCTATATGGCTGGACATGGGACTCCCAAGAGTATGCTGTAAACCGTGGGTTTAGCCAAATCTATGGCAACTTCCACGGGGAGTGGATGCGCCACCCAAAACGCCGCTTTGATTATGACAATGTGCTGGGTGGGGAGGTATCCTCCTGGGGGCGGGCTCATGAGCGCATCCTAGGCCGCGACGGGATTATAGGGGACTGCTGGTACTCTGCCCTGGTGCTTTGGGACAAGAGCCATGACGAAAATATGTATGATGAATATCATAAGCAGATTTACAAAGAACTGCCCATGCTGCGGGAGCTTTTGCAGAATAAGCAATCTGCCAAGACCTCGCTGGCCCCTAAAGATATTGATGTATTCTATGTAAGCACAAAAGGCCAAAATGAGATAAATGCTACAGATTTGCCACAGGTATTTTCGGGGGTAACCGGCATGATACCTGGCGTGCCTGTTGGGGAGAATGAGACCGTCGTGCCTTTGGGCAAAACAGCAGACCGCTTGCTATTTGTGCATTCAACTTTGGGGTCAAGCCCTTTCAGCTCCAGCTGCTTTTTTATGAAGGATGAATTGGTGCCTGTGATTTATGGCATACGCTATGCAGATGGCCAGACATTGTTCCAGGAAGCCCGGTTTGGCACGGAAATTGGTAATGTAAATATGAAAACCGGCAGGCAGGTTAATTATACAGGTGTGACCCCAGAAGACCCCCATGGCCTGGAGGGTATATTGGAAGACCGCCTTGACCCACCACTTTATATTATCAACGACCTTTGGCAAAACAGCTTGATTTATTCCGCAACCCCATTTGTGTCAAGGGATAATACAGCGTATGTGATGGAATGGGTAAACCCCCGGCCAGACATTGCAATTGAAAGAATTTTTGCGGTCAATATTGCCAAGGAATTGGATGAGCAGGCTTTGTTATATTGTATTGCAGCTGTAAGTGAATAATTTCCCCAGGAGGCACCCATGAAGGCCAACAGCGCCGACATTATAAAGTCAATGAGAAAAGAAATGGGCCTAAGCCAAGAAGAGATGGCTGAACAGCTATTTATAAGCGTCCGCCAGCTTGCAAGGATAGAGGCCGGGGAAGCGGGCATGGATATATGGCAGTTTATCACCACCCTAGAGCTGCTGGGCAACCCTTCCGAGGATTTTTGGCTGCTATATTTAGACTCTGGCGAATACGCAAGCTATAGGGATTATAAACGGCTAAAGCGGCAGCTAATCAACGATGATTGGTCCCAGGCCAGGAAAATAGTTGCGGATTTTGAAAAAAGCACCCTTGCAAAACAGCCAGTGGCAAAGCAATTTATGTTGTATGTAAAAATCTTGACCGAGATGGCCGAGCCATCCGCAGAAGGGTTAAACCAGCTGCTTACAGCCATGCATATGTCCAAGCCCGCATTTGATGAAAGCAGAATACATGAATACCGCATGTCCTACAACGAAATCCAGATTGCGCTGGGTATGGCAGGGTGCCTTGCTGCCATGAAGGAATACCACAGGGCCATATCCATGGTGCAGTCAATAATAGATACCAGCGAAAACAGCAAAGTATCTGAGGAGGATAAGGTAAGTATCTTCCCCGCGCTGTACTTTATGCTGGCCCAGGTGCTTACAAGTGCCGGAAGGTATAAAGAGGCCTTGAAGGCATGTGATAAAGCAGTAGAAATAAGCCGGGATTATAATAACCTAAGGCGCATACCAGAAATGTTGTTTTGCATGGCAGACTGCTATTTTAAACTAGGGGAAGAAGAGCATATATACAAAACCCACCTGGTGCGGGCATATCATGTGGCCTATGGCATAGGGCGGAACGATGCCGCTGCGTTTATTAAAAAGGAAGCCCATGAGCGATATAATATAACTGTGCCATGACATAGCAGGCATAATATAAACCCTACTTTATGCCAGCAATGTCATGGAGAGGAAATAATCGCGGTTGTAAAATAAATATAGCGAAGGCCTGTTCCTGTGGCGCCACGGGAACAGGCTTTTTTTATAAAAAGGAGATGGCCACAAAATGAAAAAAATCCAAAAACAAGTAATCCCCCAACCTATAGGGATGTACCACCACATAGCGTGGACAATCACCCCCCGCCCAGTGTGGATTGTGGGCACTTGCAACACAGACGGCACGCCAAACCTAAGCACCATTACATGTGTAAGCAACACCCCCGGCCCCCCAGAGAATATAATAGTAAGCATGGCGGCAAAACATACAATTGCCAATATACAGCGGACTGGGGAGTTTTCTGTAAACCTTGCAAATGTGGAGATGGCGGCTTTTGCAGACTATGTAGGGTCTGCATCTGGTGAAGATGGCCCAAAGGATAAAATGCCTTACGAGTTTTTATGGGGAGAAAAGGCTCATGTACCAGTGCTGGGCGCAAGCCATTGTGTGTTCGAATGTAAGCTATCCCACACCTATAAAATCGGGGATTTTCAAACATTCTTTGGGGAGGTTGTAAACCTGCATCTAGACGAAAATCTTGCACCCCCGATGGATTCCCGCGAAGCCACTGCGGCGTGGTTTAAATCCCTTGATATCCATAGTACAAACCCGCTGGTGTATCACTCTATTCGGAAATATTTCCATGTTGGGGATAAAGTTTAAAAATATTTATAGCCGAACAAATAAATATGACATACACGTGTCATATATAGCTTGCTATTATTAAATTTAGTGACGCGCCGCTAATTTTTAAAAGGAAGTGAATTTTATAAATGCAAGAGATTTGGGGCAGCATTATTCTGTATTTTCAAAATAACATGGATGCCTACCTTGTTATGGTAGGGCGGCATGTTGGCATAAGCCTTCGTGTGCTTGCCATTGCCATCCTTGTTGGCTGCCCTATGGGTATCCTTTGCGTGGTATTTGCAAAGTATCAAAAATGGGTGGTTGGGGTATTTCAGGTGCTGCGGATTGTCCCAAGCTTGGCGGTTTTGGTTTTGTCTATCCGCTTCCTGGGTATAGGTATGGGGCCTGCGGTTACCGCCCTCACCTTCCTGGCAATACCCCCGGTTATTATGAATACAATTGCCGGGCTTGAAGAGGTGCCTTTTTTTATGCTTGAGACAGCCAAAAGTATGGGCATGACCCCCATTCAAATATGGATAAAGGTGCGCCTGCCCCTGGCACTGCCACTGATTCTTGCAGGGATAAAAACGGCCGCCGTTGAAATAGTAGCAAGTGCTACAATCGCAGCCATAGTGGGTGCGGGTGGTTTGGGACAGCTTATTTTCCAGGGGTTAAGCACAAGGCGGACGGATTTATTGCTTATAGGCGGCTTGTCTGTGGCAATTATGTCCCTTACCGCGGTGTTGCTGCTGGATTTATTCGACCGTTTTGCCCTGAGATATAAATATGTATAGAAAAGAGGTTTTTAAATGAAGAAGAAAATTGCATCTATAGTATTTATGATGTTGCTGCTGATATCCTTCGCCACAGCATGCAGCGGGGATGATGACAATGTAATACGGGTTGGAAGTAAGGATTTTACCGAAAGCCTTATCGTGGCCGAGATATATTCCCTGACCCTAGAGGCTGCCGGGTTTACAGTAGACCGTACAGGCCACAACCTTTCAAGCGGGCTTGTACATACCGCTATTGTAAACGGTGAAATTGATTTATATCCAGAATACACCGGGACGGGCCTGCTTACTGTACTAGGCCTCCCCCTTATGACCAACCCCATGGAAGTTTACGAGCTTGTAAAGCGGGAATATAACCAGCGGTATCAAATTACATGGCTGGACTTTACCCAGGCCCATAATGGCCAAGGGATTGCAGTACGCACGCAGCTTGCCCAAGAGCTGGGCATTGTAACAATATCAGACCTGCAACCCCACGCCAGTGATTTAAGGTTTGTAACAACCGGGGAATTTTTGGAGCGGGAAGACGGCTTACCAGCCATGGTTGCGGAATATGGCCCCTTCGATTTTTATAGTGTAAACATAATGGGCGGCGGCGCCAGGTACGAAGCCCTGCGTACAAACGCGGCAGATGTAAGTGTCGCGTTTACCACAGACGGCCACCTTTACAACACTCATTACTACACCTTGCTGGTAGAAGACATTGTAATCTGGCCCCCCTATAACCTAGTACCAATTGTGCGCAACAGCATTTTAGAAGAGCACCCTGGTGTTGCGGATGCGCTAAACCGCCTGGCCCCACACTTCAATACGCCTGCCCTTCTTCATCTAAACTCCCAAGTAATTGTATATGGCAGGGATATCCAAGAAGTGGCCCGGGAATTTTTCGAGAACTTGCCATGAATACCACAGTAGCAATCGAATACCAGCAAGTGCGAAAACGGTTTAAAGGCGCAACATGCAATGCCGTCAACGACGTAAGCCTAAGCATAAATGAAGGGGAGTTTATAACCATACTAGGCTCTTCCGGGTGCGGCAAAACCACTTTGCTTAAGATGACCAACCGCTTATATGACCCCGATGGGGGCAATATTATCCTGTTTGGTGAAAACATACGGGACGTGGACGCGGTACAAGTGCGGCGGCGTATTGGTTACGTAATCCAGCAAGTAGGGCTTTTGCCCCACATAACAATTGCCGGGAATATTGCAATTGTGCCAAAGTTATTAAAATGGGATAAGGCGCGTATAAACGACCGCGTGTGCCAGCTTATGACATTGGTAGGGCTAGAGCCGGAAGTTTATATGAACCGGTATCCCGCCCAGCTTTCTGGGGGGCAGCAGCAGCGTATAGGCCTTGCCCGCGCGCTGGCTGCCGACCCAAAGATTATGCTACTGGACGAACCCTTTGGCGCCATTGACGCAATCAACCGCCTCAACCTTCAAGACGAGCTTAAGCGCATACACAAAAGTTTTGAAGGCGGCACAAAAAAGACATTCCTATTTGTTACCCACGACATAAACGAAGCCTTAAAGCTGGGGACAAGGGTGATAGTAATGAATGAAGGCCGGGTATGCCAATTTGATACCCCAGAAAACATAGTAAAAAACCCGGCAGACGGCTTTGTAAAATCCTTAATAAACTCCTGCCGGGAACAAGAAAAGCTTTGGGAAGGGTTGGCATAATTGGAACTGATAATATTTGCCCAGCGAAACCACAATCTACTACTGCGCGCCCTTAGCGAGCATGTGCAGATGGTGCTGATTTCCCTTGCTATTTCTATTTTACTTGCAGGGCTTATTACTATTGCGGCGATGTTTTATACGCGGGTGGGCTATGTACTTACCTATGTATTTTCTATTGTATACTCTATCCCAAGCATTGCCTTGTTTGCACTTATGATACCTGTGCCAGGGCTGGGGCTGGGCCGTACTACAGCAATCACGGTGCTGGTGCTTTATAACCAGTTTATCCTGCTGCGTAATTTCATAACCGGGCTGAATGGGGTAGACCCTGCTATTGTAGAAGCCGCGACGGGTATGGGGATGACCCGGGCAGGTGTTATTTGCAAGGTGCGTGTACCCCTGGCCCTTAAGTCTATATTTGTGGGCATACGCCTTGCGTTGGTTTCCACTATTGCCATTGCCATAATTGCCGCGTTTATTGGGGCAGGCGGCATTGGGCTGCTTGTTACCATAGGGCTGGAGACTGGCAATAACAACCGGGTTTTATGGGGTGTTATATTGTCGGCTGGGCTGGGTATCGGGGCCAATGGGGTGCTGGCAGCTTTGGAGAAGCGGTTATAACTTATTGCTCATTAAAAATCAGCTCAATCACCATTTGATCCTTATTATGAGATACCTGGACATAAACACCTCGGTTGACAATCTTAATATAGCTGTCAGCCGCTAAATCCAGCACCCTGTCATAGATATCTTCTTTTCCGTGGGCATTTAAGACTTTAAAGGCTATATGCTTTTGGCCTTTTCTTATTTTGTCTTCTATATAATGGGTTAGCTGGCTTGGGCTGCTGGCAACTTGTAATGTGCGGGTGTAGTAATCCTGGCCTTCTGTAGTGCATGGCGGCACATCATCTTTTATAACATGGTCTTTTTTTATGTCTTTGTCCGGTAGATTAAAGTAGTCATAACGGGAAAAATGCGTTGTAAGACAGATATCATATGTTACATCAAGGTGGTATGTTAGCCCGTCAATATTAACAATATTCCAGGCATGAGGTTCGCGCTTGCCGCTTATGGGATCTATCCCATCGCCTGTTACTATCAGGCACTTGATGTCAAGATAGTCAAAAGCAAGGCTTACAAATTTAGAAATGCCGGAACATACTGCCTTGTTATGCAGCACTGGGCCCAGTACAGAATGGGCATGTTCCCCAAAAGAATAGTCATATGTAAAATGCTTTAAGCAATAGTCGTGTACAAAGCATTCTTTTTTAAAGTCATTTAATGACTTTGCAGCATCAAAATTGCGCAGGTGTTTCAGCACTTTTTCCTTATATTTTTTGGCAACATGATGGGGGTATTTATAGCGGGGTTTTAGGACGCATTTATCCCCGGGGTATGTTGTGTACATGAATGAATCTATGTGAAATAGTATTGGGTTATCTTTGAGGACATAGCGAAAAACCTTATCTGCTTCGTCAATTGACATTTCAGGCAAGGTTATTTCGCTTTTATATGCAGCTAGCCCTGCCCATATTGCATTGTATACTTTCATATTTGGGATTGACAGGCGGGTAAAGTAGTAGCGGGGGGTTGGCATGGGGGTCCTCATTTCTATTATACGTATTACATTCCAAACCGCTTATTAAAAATATTATATTGCGGGCCTTTTGAATCATATACAGCAAAGATGATATGCCCGAAGTGTTTTTCCATCTCCTCATTTTTAAGCAGATGATAAAATATACCGGCAACATCGCTGGTGTCGTTTTGGAAGACGCCGCAGCCATACGCGCCTAGGATGATTGTGCTATCCCTTTTGGCCGCAAAAACGTTGAGGATATATCTCATCCGTGCTTCCATCACAGACAGTACCGTTGACTTACTGCCCTTTTCATTTTTGTAATAGGCACCGGCATTGACGGCGGGGGCGGTTAGTATATTGGTGGTTATGGGGGATGGAATCAAAGCCATGCTGGCATCGCGGATGAAGGTGATGTTTTGGGAGTAAATCATGTTATGTGTATAAAGCAGCGACCGGCATGATTTGTTTATGCTGTAAAGTTGTGAAGCTTGCAGCTGGGAATTGTACATATCGCTGCTTACGGCAAGGGCTTCTTCCTGGGCAAGGGAGCCACCCAGAAACCCGCCGCCGGGGTTTTTTGCACTGGCAAAGTTGAGCACACCGCAGGGGCTTGTCCGTAATATTGCGGCAACTACGGATTCATTAGCAACTTCATATTTAGGGCTTTGGCTTCCTGGTTTTGGGTTAAGGTCTTTTATCTGCTGCTCTGTTAAAAATTCTGTGGTGTATTGGCTTTGGCAGTCTATTTTTTCACCATTTATGGTGTAGTGTCCTTTTTTAAAAATTTCTAGGGTTTCCATGGCGGCTTTTGCCCGTTGGGTTCTATTCATTGGTTTTCTCCTTTTACTTGGAATACATATTTAATAGCAGTGCTTCTATTTTATCCATATCAGGCTCGTAAGGCAGGTTTGTATCTTGGGCTGCTTCGTCAAATTGCTTTTGATATTCTGCAGACAAGGTAATAATTTCTTGGAAGCTGTACTTGCCGTTGCGGATATCCATAAGCATGGAATGCTCTGCTTTGCGCTTGGTTATTATACCATTCCCCCGCAGTATGTCTGTGCCTGTAATAAGTAAGCGAAGTAGGTGGAGGGCGTGCTTATATAACCTAGGCTCGTCCTTTTTTGTGTTGCGGTTGTTTAGTTTTTGGTAGGTTTTTGCGGTGCTGTGCAGCTCCGAATATATGCCTACAAAGTCTTTTACCGGGTATTTTTTAAGGTCTATGTCAAAGATAAGCTCCCCGCTTTTTTGGTCTATGTCTATGGTTATGGCATTTGGCCCAAAGGTGGTGTATGTCTGCTTAAAATGCTCTAGCTGGGCGTTGAAGGTGTTGCGTAGGTGGTTTTTTTGTTCATGTTCTTTGTAGCTGTCATGGCAAAGGGCATTTTGCAGCCTGCGCAGCTGGGCTATGGCATAGTTGCCAAAGCTGCTTATTACCCGCTTGGATAAGAAAAGGCCTGCGTTTTGCCTTAGGATTTTCCCCTTTTCGGACATTTGTACTATGCAATCATCTTCTACCCCCAGAAGCTCTAGGGCATTGGGGTTTGCGTTGCAGCATAGACGTACAAATTTTTTTAGCCCATATATTACGGTATCTGATGGCAAATCCTCGAATTGCTCGAAATTTTCCAGGCCATATAGGTATTTTGGGCCTTCTATAAGGACGCCCCGCAGGTCTATGTCGCTGTTTTCATTGTTGGTACCATAGCCATGGGAGCCGCTTAATACAAGGTAGATTATGTTTTGCAAGTCTGGGTGGTTTTTTAGGAAACCGCGCCCGGCTAATATGCTTGCCTTATCCATTTTGCCACATCTTTTCTATTGTGTTTCTAAAGACCTTGTCTGCTAAGGCATAGTCTTTGCATTTTTCGTGTTTCATTGATTTTAGCCTTTCGGCGGCTTGTTCTACTTCATTTTTAATATATGTTATGACTTCTGTATTGTTTGGGATTAGGTGCCACTCAGTTGCTTGGCGTTTTTCTGCTAGAAGTTCTTGTATTTTGTTTTGTATTTGGGCGGGGATGTCTATTGCGGTTAAGGTGTTTTCGTATTCCATTGGCGGCATTTTCCCATGCTGCCATATATATTGCAGGCTGGCTAGGGGGCGCAGGGCGTAAAAATATTTTTTTACATTTGCGTTTTCTGATGATGTGATTTCAGCTAATTTATTTTTTGCTGTATTTAGATAGTGGTAGCTTGCGGATATTGGGTTAAAAAAGGCTGCGGCTAGGTCTTGCAGGGGTTTTGTAATGGCAGTCTCTTTTATATATATTGCGTTGGAGGAGAGCCATTCCGATGTTACGGCGTTGGATTTTACTATGTGGGTTATAAATTTTTTTATGTCCCAGCCATTTATGTCAAAAACAGCGTCTGACGCACATTCTATATAGTCTTTTTGGGGCATGACAGACAGGTACCAGTCCCTTGTGTGTACATATATAAAGCGGCAGTCATAGTCGGCATCGTGGGCGGCTAGGCCCCAGCCCCGGCTGCCGGATTCTACCGCTAGGGGGATTTTTATCTGGTGGGTTTCTTCTGCTTGGCGGAGTTTTTGTAAGATTGTGTCTTTTATCATTTGTGCCCTCTTTTTTTGATTGATTATACGAATCTATGAAAATCACGCCGACAACCGAGGGTCAAACCGGCGGCTTTAAGCCGTTTTCCGCGATGTGTTGTCAACGATGATTTTCGAGATTAGTATTATAACATAATGGGGTTGTCCTGCTTGTGGGTGGTATCTGATATCCTGCGTCATCCGCAGGTATTGTTGCGGTATTGTTGATGTATATACCAACGTGTTGCGCAAATTTATAGTTAATGGGCCACAGAAAAGGCAAGATTCTCACAGATAAAAATGTTTAAAATCTGTTTTAATCCGCCTTTTCTGTGGCCCATTATCTATATCTTCAATATAGACTCTCTTCTTGCCTTTAGGGCTTGTGCCTTTAGTGGCTATATTGTATTTCATCTATCAGCGCTTTTACTTCTTGCATTTTTATCATTAGGTCAATAATTTTTTGCTGGCTTGGTGACATTAGTGGTTTAAGGGATAGCAATGTGTTTTCGAATGACGGTGGTGCTGTCAGGTTGGGTTGGTCTTCGTGGGTGTGTGAGCCTAGGCTCTGCATTAGTTGCCATACCATGGCGAAATGTCTGTCGTCCATAGTTACCTCCTTTTTTATGCATTATATGCACCGGCTATCATTGCCGGAACAGATCTCCCTCAAGGGCATATTATTTCACTTGTTGGAAAATACTATTTCTGGTGATTTGTATGAAAATAAGATTGACGATGCTTGTAATGCTAGCGGTGTTTATTTTTTTTGTGCCTGTATATGCCATGTCAGGGCTTACCCCAGGTGGTGAGCTGATTATTACCACCTCAGGGCAATTGGCGGAAATACAGCGGCAAGCGGATTTGTATGTAAGTACTAATGGCAGGGATGGCAGTATTGAATATTTATCAAAAGCATATGTCCTTGACGCAGATATAAACCTGCCAGAGGATTGGCAGCCAATAGGCAGTAAGGAATACCCTTTCCGGGGCAGCCTCAATGGAAACGGACATAAAATAAGCGGGCTGACAACAGAAAAAGCGCCCCATTCCGGGCTTTTTGGGCGGATGGAAGGCGCTTATATTAGCAATCTGGTTTTAGTAGATGCAAAAATCCTGTTAAGCGGCAGCCCCAATGGGGAAGTATACGCCGGGTTACTGGTGGGTGAAGCTGCCAATAGCCATATATTTGATGTAGCAGTATACGGGGAAATATCTGCCGGTGATGTCTCTCATGGGTATATTGGCGGATTGGCAGGGGGGCTTTTTAATTGCCTTGCCGAAAGGGTTTATATAGATGCGGATATAAAATCTATGGCAACCGCTGGCGGGGTTGTGGGGCTTTCACGGGATTCTGATTTTTATCATACAGATGGGCGGGGCAATGTAGCCGGGGAAACCGCTGGCGGCTTTGCCGGCAACTTAGAGGGCAACTGCATAATACGTGAATGCAGCAGCAATGCCGGCACAACAGGCAAAATAGCCGGTGGGTTTGCTGGCCAAGCAAGTGGCAATAAGCTTACAACCAATGCCAATCACACAATAAGAATTTACAATAGCCAGGCCATGGGCAAAGTAGTTGCGGATGCCGGTATAGCTGGCGGGTTTATTGGTCAAGGAGAATATGTATTGGTAAGCGAATGCTTCGCCGCAGGGGATACAGGCGGCGGTGTAGCTGGTGGGTTTGTGGGCAGGCTTAGCCACAGAAGCCTTGTGGTCCATTCCTTTGCAAAAGGGAATGTTGAGCACTTTGGGCCAGTGGGTTTTGCTGGCGGCTTTGTAGGCGAAATAACAAATTCATCATGTATAGAGTTTGCATATGCTTCTGGCGCAGTTGTCTCTAATGCCCATAGCGCCGCTGTGTCAATGGCAAGTGATACTAATCTCGAAAATCATCGTCGGCAACACATCGCGGAAAACGGCTTTAAGCCGCCGGTTTTCCGCTCGGTTGCCGACGTGATTTTCAGAGATTCGTATGACCTGGATTTTTTAGCCATTGGCGGTTTTGCCGGCATGGTATCTGGCGAGGGTGCGCCCAATACCCTCACCCATTGTTTATCCCTTGCCCCTTGGGTTGTGGGGCCAAAAAACAGTTATGTAAACCGCTTTGCCGGTATTGTAGCGCAAGGCGGTATAAATGGCTGCTATGCCCATATGGGCAGCATGGTTGTACTGGATGGGGCTTTGAGTCATGTGCTGCCCAGCCCCTTTGGCGCAGATGGCGCGGACATGAGCAGCGGACAGGTTGAGGATGTAGCTGCCCGGCTGGGGTGGCGGTTGGTTATACCAACAACATAGCATCCCCATAACTAAAAAACCGGTACTCTTCCCTGACAGCTTCCTCATAAGCCGCAAGTACAGCTTCCCGCCCTGCCATGGCCGACACCAGCATAATCAGGGTAGACTCTGGCAAGTGGAAGTTGGTAAGCAGCCCGTCAATTGCCTTAAACTCGAAACCGGGGAAGATAAAGATATCGGTCTTGCCAGCACCGGCAAGTATTTTGCCAGTATCATCTACCCGGCTTTCCAGGGTACGGCAGCTGGTTGTGCCAATGGCGATTACACGGCCGCCGCTGGCTTTTGTTTCGTTAATAATATCAGCGGTTTCTGGCTCTACCCGGCAGTATTCGCTGTGCATGAGGTGTTTGGATATATCATCTTCTTTTACTGGCCTAAAGGTGCCAATGCCTACGTGTAGTGTCACCCTTGCAATTTTTACGCCCTTATCTTCTATGGCTTTAAGCACTTCTTCTGTAAAATGCAGCCCTGCTGTGGGGGCAGCTACAGAACCGCTGTGGGTTGCATATACTGTCTGGTAACGGGCATCGTCCCCTTTTTCTTCTATATAATGGGGCAGGGGCATCTCCCCTATTTCTTCAAGCAGGGGCTCGAAATCCCCTTCGTGTTCCAGGGCTACTATGCGCAGGCCATCTTCTATAAGTTCCTGCACATGGGCTTTTAGGCGGCCTTCCGCAAATACTAGGGTATCCCCTTCCCGGGCTTTGCGGCCGGGTTTTGCAAGTACTGACCAACGGCCATCTTCTAAGCGCTCGTGGAGCAGCATTTCTATTTGGGCACCGCCGCTTTGGCCCATTAGCCTTGCGGGTATTACTTTTGAGTCGTTGATTACAATGCAGTCCCCTGGATTAAGCAGGGATACAATGTCCTTGAACATCTTGTGCTGTGTATTACCGGTTTTGCGGTCTAGCAGCATAAGGCGGGAGCCGTCCCGCTCGGCTGCGGGGGTCTGGGCTATTAGGTGCTTTGGTAAATCATAATTAAAGTCTTGTTTATTCATTGATAAAACCATTCCTTTCTTTGTGCAACACGCCATTATAATTTATAGTGCAAAGCGGGGGCCGGGGGAATTTTCCATGTTTAAACGACTACAAAAGGCTCCCCGGCCCAATGGTCAAGATACATTTAATTGCTTTAGGCTTGAAATTAACATATCTGTTTCGATAAGTATATATAGCATGGTGCCATTCTTGTTAATTGTGTTGGCACCTGCAAAATGTATAGTTACCGCACTTCTACACCAGTGTAGTAGTGCAGCAGTATAGCACGGTAGTTGTGCCCGGCCAGTGCCATCCCATGGGCACCCCGTTGGCTCATGCCTACGCCATGGCCCCAGCCACGGCCGACTAGGGTAACGCCGGTACCACCAGTTACCGGGGCACTTTGCCCTGCATCTACCCGCCTCAAGGTTGTGCCATCAAATACATACATATTATTGCCAGCCATAGGGGTTGCAGCCCCATTCCGCCATGCAAACGAATCTAGTATCCCGCTTACCGCTGCGCTGCGCCCGTCTGTTACCCACACCGTGGGGGTTGATGAAGTCCCCGCCCCGGCTATGTGGAAGTTCCGGCTCATTAGCGCGCCGCCTACTGGCGCGAAGAAATTGCGTATTGCCTCGCCGGTAACCCGCCACTCGCCACCTGTGCCTTGGACAGTTATTTCCTGTGCCCTGCCATAGGGGCTTGTCCTGGTTACGGATAAGCCTGTGGCGGTGCCTATATTGGCCCCGGCGGTGTTTGACGCGGTTGTAAGCTGTGCCCATGTGAAGGTTCTTGTCCATTCTACTGGGTCATGTTCCGCAATATCTCTTACTGCGCGCAGGTATGGGCGCGCCTGCACCCACACATTTTCTGAATTATCTGTAGAACCGCCGCTGCTGGCAAAGTATACTGCCAGGATTACGGCATTATTGTGATAAATCATTGTGCCCCGGGTATCATTTACGGCTTGGGTTGTGCTTGCATGTTCCCGGCTTGCCCCCCGGTAGGACTGGCAGTGGGTATTGTCGCATAAGTCAAAGCCATTGTGGCTGTGGCTGCCTTCGTTCATGCGGTACACCATAAAGGTGCGGGAGGCTACCGCTTGGGCTTTCAGGGCTTCTATGTGAAAAGAGTGGGACATTTCTATAGGAAGTACACCGAAGAGATACAGCTCTGGGCAAAGTACATTGATTGCCGTAACACGCCCGCCAGATGGGCGGAATTCTATAGCGCCCCGGTAGGCATAGCTGCCTAGGGTGATATTGCCCCCATTGGTATCAATGATTTGCGCACCCCGGCTGGTGTCTGTGAAGGTGAATACCTGCTGGCTGCCGCTAAAAAGGGCTACTTGCCCGCCAGTGACCCGTACTGTAAAGCCGCTGGGGGAGTGCAGGGTGGATACGGGGCTGAATATGCCATTATTGTTGTGCCCGGCTGTTATGTTGGTGTTGCCGATGTTTATGCTTTCCCGATTTGAGAAATCCCTGGTAAGGCCTATGCGGATTGTGGCTGGTGTGGAGGCTAGGGCTGTAGCCGGGAAGGCTAGTGCTGCCAGGGCTAGTATTAGTAGGAATATGAATAGTAGCTTTTTCATTGAGTCCTCTTTTCTTATGTAGTATGTGGCTGGAGTGGTAATATAACATATTTTGTTGTGGATATATATAATGCCCATGCTATAATCACCGCAACAGTAGTCAATAGGAGGTTGTCATGAATATTGCATATTATGGGCACACAAGGAATTTGATTTATTCATATAACTTGAATGGGATTTACAACGAATTTGTATGGCCCGGTGGCATGAAGTTTATATATAACTCGGTTGTTTCTGCGTTGGAAGATGAAAGCGGGACTGGTGGTAAACACATGACAGAGTCCGAACAACCGGCAGGTGACGACAGGTTCCGCAGGGATTATTATGAGCTAAGCCACTATGAGGCAAAGGATGGCTATAAATATCTCTCTGCCAGCCGGTACCTTGGATGCCGCGAGGGCACAACCATAAACAATATATACAATGTGCCCCCGGAAAAACCCGATAAACCAACGGATGTATTGGTTGTTTGGGATGAAGGTTACGGCGGCCTGGTGTTGCCAGAAAACAGCCGAAACGTTTTTTGGGCATCAAACAAAGCATTACCAGACAGGGAGCAATTTGGAAAAGTAGCAAGTAAATGTTACTTAATGCTTGATGCTAATGTGCTCCGGGGTGCCGGTGCAATGATAAGTAAGCAAATATCATGGGAGAAAACAGCTTCTGACCTAATCCAGCAAATCCAAAGCAACCCCGCAATAGATTATTTATTGGGCGCACATATCCTATTTATTCTTTTTGAATTTGACGGTGCAATCATTATTTCCCGAAACCAAGGGCAGTTGGAAGCTGCAATCTCGTTAACACATGGCGGGGTTGAAGGCACTATAAGGGAACGGCGGCAGGGGGAATCTCTTCTTGCGTTTGATATAGCTGCCAGCCTTTTAATCCAGCAAATCCCCTTGCTATTTTCAGGGAAAGGAATGTTTAGGGAATTAATTAAACGTTTTATGCCAAATGGCTTAGGGGAAAGCCACTTAGAAGACATATGGTCTGTTATGAGCAATTTTTGGACTCATCTTTCCCATGGTGATAACAGCGCCGTTGTAGGGTGGGCGACTATGTTAAGGAAGCTACTAGAAGCAGGGGAAGCCGCGATAATGGCAGGCCTACAGCTAGGTGAAAAAAATAACATGCTTGACTTGCAATTTAATGTGAAAGAAAAAGAATGGACTGCCTTTTCTATCCCCACAAAAGTCAAGGGAACAGGTGGATTATACATTCCAGCAGATTGGACGATCACCAATGATGTGGGCAATAAGCGTATTAGTGATGTGGCTTTTGAATATGTGTTAGAAGGCACAAAGATAATTGACGGCTTGCCGCAATTGAAGATGGGCGCACTAATAACCGTTGACCGGTGGGAGATTGAAGCTTACCAAAACATCCGCAACCTAATCCTTGATTATGCAAATAACAATACAGGCAATCCTGTCCGGCCCCTTTCCATTGCAGTGTTTGGTGCGCCAGGCTCTGGCAAGTCCTTTGGGGTTACGCAAATCGCAAAAAATATCTTACCCGGGATAATCGAAAAACTTGAGTTCAATGTTTCCCAGTTTTTCAGCATTGCGGATTTGGGCGCGGCTTTTCAGAAAGTGCGCGACGTTATCCTGGAAGGCAAGCTGCCATTGGTTTTTTTCGACGAGTTTGATTCAGACAAAGACGGCATTGCCTTGGGGTGGATTAAATCATTCCTGATGCCGATGCAGGATGGGCGTTTCAAAGACGAAAGCGGGGAGCATCCTTTAGGCAAATGCATACTTGTATTCGCTGGCGGCACAGCTCATAACTTCGAAAGTTTTGTTGACCCTTTGAAGAATATCAGTGCTGAAATGGGGCAGGGGCAGCAAAGCACCACCTGTTCTGATTTTAAAGGTATAAAGGGGCCGGATTTTATCAGCAGATTGCGGGGTACCATCAATGTACTTGGCCCCAACTCAAAGGACGAAAATGACAAAAACCATGTCTTGCGCAGGGCTTTGCTGCTCAGAAGTTTTTGTGAGCGCAGGCTGAATATTAAGAATGGGCAGATGCAAATCTCCCCCGTTATTATAAGGGCAATGTTGCATGTGCCAAAGTTTAAGCATGGCGCAAGGTCTATGGAAGCTATCTTTGACATGAGCCGTATTGCAGGCGATATTTGGGAGCCTGCTTCCCTCCCAACTCATTCTCAACTTGATCTTCATGTTGATGCGGACGCATTTATTGGTTTAATACAGTCAGAGCTGTCGAGGGGAAGGCCGGATATATCATGAAAAAACACTTAATGGCTGTTGTAATAATATTATTTTTTTGCATTTTATTATTGGCCATATTGGCTTTACAGGGAAGAGGTGCTTATATAGAAGAGCTGTCTTCCAACCAGTATGAAATAATAGGCAACATGCACGGCCATAGTGACTACCAGTCATTATATGCAAATATTGAAGATATTGATGAACCTATTAATGATGCAGAGCCTGATGCCTTAGGCAGTGCAGAATATTATTCATATATTGAGACTGATTTGTCGTCATCATTTCCTGTTCTTAGCAATGCGCAATGCCTAGCGGAGTCAACGAATCAAGGCGTAGCCAGCCCTTCTGGTTTTTTCGAGTATAGCAATGGCCATCTTGTATTAGCAATGTGGCGTATATATTCATTTTGCTTTCTGCTAGACCTTATAACCCATGGAATCGTTGAAAATATCACAGCGCTGACTTTAAGAAACGTATATGTTGCGCAAGGCACGGCAATGCCACACTCAGAAATACTGATAGACCTAGCATTTATTAACCTAGAAGAAATTCATGGCTCTGGCCCTGCGGACATGTTGGTTGACTTGCTGCCATTGCCAAATGTAGAGGTTATATCGTTGTCTGGGAACCATAAAAGTGGAAACCCATTGCCACATACTCCATCCCTTGTTGATTTATATATGGTAATCCCAGATGCGCTTTATGTAATCCAACACAATTCACATATTAGCGGAATCTTACATCTGGGACGCACCGCGTCCACAATGTCACAAGGCAATTGGGGTGGCAACGGCCATAATCTCGTTACTACCCTTGATGGGATAGAGCAATTTATACACTTGCAGGCATTATCTGTTCCCCGCAATGTAAGTGATTTATCGCCCCTTGAAAGCCTGGTTTCACTTAAAGTAGTTGATTTAATTTTTAGTGAAAATATTGATTCCATTTTGCCTTTATCTAGTCTGCCCCATTTACAAGATATATTAATAAATGAAGATGTCTACAACCGATTACCAGCAAATGAACGGCAAGTAATCTCCCCAGCCAATAATAGTTATTATAAAAAAGTTCATATCCATTTTATTAATACTTACGACATTTTTAATCCGATAAACCCAACTATAGCAGGTGGCGGCTGGATTGTGGATTCGTGGCTAACGCTAGAAAGTGAAGTAATCGAAAATTTTGCGTTTCTACAGGATTATCCCGGCATTACCCGCTTGGAAATATATAATTCAGAAATTATTTCATTTGATTATTTAGATAAATACGCAACAGACTTGGTGTCTCTAGTGCTAATCGGAAATATTTTTACAAACGATATCACACTACCATATATAGAGTCGCTAAAAAGTATTGGGTTAAACATTATATATGAGGGCCAACTTCAACTTTTAAAACATAATTCACATTTGCCAGGGGTGTTAGTAATTGAAGTAAGTGAACCTTATGGAGATGGCGAAGTATACCCGCTTCATATTATTAGCTTTGATGCATTAAGATGCTTCACATCGTTGCAGTTGCTAGAAATATATAGCGTGGGGTATGTCCTTGATTTGTCAGCGCTTCTATACATGAATAATTTGCATACTTTTGTATCAAATTATTTCTCACTTCAATCATTCTCCCCACTTGTTTCGATGCCGCGCTTGCGCCAAGTTGTTTTTGATAGCTTTGTATGGAGGGGTTTTATGTGGGATGATGAACTTAGAGTGGAAGTTGACTCATTCAATGAAAAATTTGGCCCGTGGTATCTTCGAAGCGTGCGGGTTGTTTAAATAAAACAAAGCCACCCCCCCCCCAGAATTCCCGCAAACTCTGGACGGTGCTGGCTTTGTTTATGAGCAGGTTTACATTCAGATAAAAGCAACCCAGGCGGCGCCCTCGCCATAGATACTGCGATTTCTATAACCTCAGATAAAGGCGGCCATGGAAAGTACACATAACCAGGCATAGGCAACACAGCAGACACCCATTCTGCCGCATTTGCCTTACCCCGTGTACCCCAGCCGTCATCTGCCAGGGTAAGACCTGCCAGTGCACGTATAAACATAAGGAAAAAACCATATACAAAAGTATAAATTGGCGCAACTATAAAATGAAGCGGCCGGTAAAGAAAATAAAACCCATTATGCTTAAATGACATAATGCAGTGCCAAATGATTATATCTACCAGGTCAAAATAAAAGCCCCGGGTAAGCACCTGCAATATAAAAATAATAGTGGCAATAAGCCATAAATAAACTTCCGCAAAGCCCCAAAAAAGAAACCATAGCTTCCTTGGGAACATATCCGTTATAACCTTCAATACGCCTATATAACCAGAACGCTGCCACCTTCGCCTTTGCAGGCGCAGCTTTCTCCATGTATTTGGGGCATATGTTTCGCAATAGGCGGTGCTTTGGTACCTGGTTTTGCCCCCAGAAGCCCGGGAGTAAGCAGTCAAAGAGCGGTCATCCCCGGCAGAGACTGATATACCAAATAGGCTATCTTCCCTTAGCTCTTCAAGGTTTTCCAAGATAAAATCCTTTTTGTGCAGGCTAAAAGCGCCGCTGCATACAACAACATCCCCGGTAATAGACTGCGCCGCCCTCCCCATCTGGAAAGCGCCGTAATATGTAATGCCTTGCAGCTTTGTGACAAAGTTCTCGTCCCTGTTTAGGATGCCTATGTTGCCCACAACAGAGGATGTTTTCCCGTCTTCGAAGGTCTCGGTTAAGGCGTTGGGCAATATCTCGCTGTCAGAATCCAGCAAGAATATGTAGTCACCGGTCGCAAGCTGAAACCCGTCTATCATAAGGGCCCGCTTGCCGCGGTTTGCTTTGTACCTGACTATCTGAAACTTTGGGGCACCTGGGGTATATTTGTTGGCCATGGCAAATGATTTTGCCACCCTATAACCCAGGGTATTGGCACTGCCATCATCCAGAAATATGACTTCGTGGACAGGGTAATCAAAGGCCATTATATTTTCAAACACAGTTGCAACAGAAACAGGGTCTTCATTGAAGCAGGTGATTATTACCGAAACTTTATAATCCTTGGTAAGCTCATTTTTGCACGGTCTGTAAAGCAGGGCAAAAAATTGCTTTATCAACAAGTACATAAACATTATACCCCCAAGGGAGTACCACTGCTCTGCCCTTGAAGTAAACCGCCAAATAGCAAAAATACATAGAGCTATAACCAAAAAGGACGTAAGTTTGCCCAGGAAAGTATAAGAAGCTGTGTTCATAGGGGGCAATGTCGAGTTGGCGTGGCAGATTTACGCCAATCAAGGAGGCTTTTTCGACGCTTGCCAAGAAGGCAAGCTAGAAAAAGCCGACGCAGAGTGGCGTAAA
>Ga0131853_10003465_pt1 | contig 28277 bp, 27 predicted proteins | sample TergutLab28metaG_FD_92764 | JGI IMG/M metagenome (GOLD analysis project Ga0131853, IMG submission 92764) | Labiotermes labralis P1 segment gut microbial communities from Petit-Saut dam, French Guiana - Lab288 P1 (version 2) (version 2) | ecosystem: Host-associated > Arthropoda: Insects >...
CCCCGGCCCAATCTGCCGTGATAACCCCGAAGCCTACTTCAAAGAATTTCACTCAAACAGCACAACAAGCCACTTTTGTAGGCTCAACGACATAAGCACCGTTATCACCTTGCGCAGCAAGGAGTAAAAGTAGCGATTGGGGGGATTAGACCTGTTCTGAAACTATTTCAAAACAGGTCTCTTATATATGAACTACGAAAGACGCTTTAAAAGACTGATTCATGACCTACTTGAGCTCACAGAAACCCACCTGAAAGAATGGGACGAAGCCGACCGCGGCATTTTTGATATAGACGAACTGCTGGACAAAGTTGAAGCCAACGCAGAAGAAAACAGCGAACCGGTAACTTATCCTATACCCAAAAAAAAGAAAACCAACTCTCTAAAAAACCAATCATCCTCACGCAAAGGAATCTCTAGCGAATAAAAATCAGCCTCGCTAAACTTGCGAAAAGGCGCAAGCAAGGGGGACGCCTCAATACAGCCCTGTGTCAACAGACACTCTAACCGCGCCGCAGGCAAGCCGTGCGGTTATGGCACTAGCCACAGGCTAAAACATCCCCTGCAGGCCATCCACAACAAAAAACCCTCCGTTATAGGCGGAGGGCTTTCACAAGCGCCTTTAAAGCGCTGAACTGCTGGGACGCCCTCGCGGGCGTACCTAAAAGGAGAGGAGTTTATCGATAACGAGAGTTTAAAACTCTCAGAAGTTGGTGTCGGAAGCCTCTAAAAGAGTAACTTGCACGGTTAGTGTTTCACGGCCGTCACGGATTAGCACCACATCAACAGTGTCGCCTATATTGCGCTCCAGTACCGCATCTCTAAGCTCTGTCATGTTTAAAACTATCTGCCCGTCAAAAGAAGTTATAATATCAGACTGCCTAATGCCGGCCCGCTCAGCGCCCGAACCAGGCATTACCTGGTCAACCACGATCCCCATCACGGGAAGGCTGAAAGCCCTTGCCACACTTTCTGTCATATCAAAACCTACGATACCAAGCATGGGCCTTAATGTTTGGTTGCGAAGGCGCTCTATTATAGGCATTGCCACGTTGGAGGTAAGGGCATAACCCGTGCCTTCCACACTGGCCTCAACAAACTTTAACATATTAATGCCTATTACTTCACCGCGAAGGTTAAGAAGGGGGCCACCGCTGTTGCCGGGGTTTATTGCCGCATCAGTTTGTATTACCGTAAATGTTCTGCCTAAAAAAGCCAACTCTTTGTCAATAACACTTACAAAGCCAAATGTGGCGGAATTGCCGCGGCCTAAAGCATTGCCTACTGCTATAACAAAATCACCAACCCGCATAGAGTCGGAGTCTGCAAAGTCCGCAATAGTAAAATCACTAACGCCAAGGGCCTGAACATCACGGAGAGAGACTGATAAAACGGCCAAATCAGAGTCAACATCCCTACCCACAAGAGACGCGGGAACGTCCTCAGCACCGGCTACAGATACGCCGACAGACTCAGCGCCGGCAATAACATGGTTATTGGTTACTATAAAAATTCTTTCATCATCTATATCAAATATAATGCCGGTGCCGCCTTGAGGCGCTACACCCCCGTCAGCGCCGGGAACACCCGGTATACCCGGAACTGCAAAAAAGTTGTTTGCCGCCTGTGTTTGCTTGTAAGACGTGATTAAAACTATAGACGGTTTAACATTCTCAATAAGGTCTGCAAAGCTCATAACTCCCGAAATAGGGTCAACCACTGCACCTTCGCCGCCTGCAATATCCATATCCCTTACAAAGGAGAAATTAGGCTCACCATAGGCAGAAGCGCCTGAGCTTACAGCACTGCCGCCCCTGAAAAGAGAACCAGCGGCAAATATGGCAAACCCTGCCGAAAGACCGCATAACACAGCACCAATGCACACTAATAAAATAGAGCGCTTGAAAGTCATACGAGTTCGATCCTTGACGGATTCTTCAAAAAAATCCATATCGTCAAAAGAATTTTTGTAGGTGCCGAAATTTTCTGTAACAACAGAGTCTTTTACAATTTCTCTAAGGCCGGTTTCAGTATCGCTCACTTCCACCTGCTCAGCAACAGAGGTTAAGGGCTCATTGCCTGCATTTAAATTTCTATCAATCTCAGCTTGAATTTTGTCAATTTCAAAGGGGTCGAACTGCTTATCAAGAGAGTCGTCATTCATGAAATATTACCTCCAAAAAGCTGTAAATATATTCTAAACAATATTTTTTAAAATTGTATGAATAGAGTGTAAACATTAGTGAACTTTTTGATGCGGCTCAATATTTTTAAAAAGTTCTCACTGTGTTAGCGTCTCTAACTTCCACGTTTAATGTAAGCTCCTGATAGCTGTTGCCGTCACGCCTCATAACCGTAACCGGCACCATAGTGCCTACAGCCTGCATAGGTATTAGCTTAGAAAGTTCTTCTATAGTAAACACATTTACACCGGCAAAGCTTGTAATTATGTCACCTGAGCGGATGCCTGCGGCACCTGCGCCGGAGTCTCTTGTAACTTCTGCTACAAACACACCGAGAGCAGGCAAATTGTTTTGCACTCTGAGCTCTTCGTCTATAGTAGCGCCCACCGCTATGCCCAAAAACGGCCTTTGCACAGTGCTTCTTTCCATTATTTCATTAAAAATTTCTTTTACCGAATTAGATGGAATGGCAAAACCCATACCTTCCACCCCTAAACCTTGAAGTTTCGCCGTGTTAATGCCTATGACCTCGCCTTTTAGGTTAACCAGCGCCCCGCCGGAATTGCCTCCGTTTATGGCCGCGTCTGTCTGTATGGTTTCAACAAGGGTGTTAAACTCCGTAGGTATTGCTCTGCCCTTGGCTGATACTATACCTAATGTTGCCGATTGTCCCTGCCCCATTGCATTACCTAAGGCTATAACTGTCTGGCCTATTTCTATCAGGCTGGCATCACCAAAGGTTGCAACTGAGTATTCACTTATTCCGGCCGCTGCCATATCAGCCTTAGATACTCTGATAACAGCAATGTCTGACTCTCTGTCAGAGCCAACGGGCATAGCCGCTACAGATATAAAATCGTCAATAGATATTTCAACACTCTCTGCATTTTCTATAACATGATAGTTAGTAATTATATAGATAAACTCATTATCCGAATCACTTATGATACCGCTGCCGGCACCGGGCCTGCTTACGGGCCTGTTAAAAAAGTCCCTTTGAACTATGGATGTATTTATACTCACTACCGAATGTGAAACTTCTCTTATGACTGATATAACTGTAGCCTCAGAAGCGGTGTTTAGCGGCGAAGCCGTAATTGCCGAAACATCAACGGCCACCGGTTCCGCCGGCTCAAACAGCCCAGTGCTTATGCCTAAGGGCGGCATAACCTCAGTAACATTTGCCGCCGACACTGAATTTATCTGAGTATACATGGCACTGCCAAAACCTATGCCAACCCCCAAACTTCCCGAGGCTATGACAACTGTAAGCCCTATGGCTAAAAACTTGCCCTTTGATTTTTTCTTCTTGGGCCTTCTCGGTTCATAGTAATATCCTTCGTATTCACTCATAAATGTATCCTCCGTTTTAATATCTTAATATAAAGTATAGCCTCTCATTTTTACAAAAATATGTATCATTTGTGAACAATTTCATAAATTTTGTTAAGTACAGCAAGGCGTCGATTTTTGATCCAAACTGCTAGGCCCTTCGACAAAAATACCCCTTGACAATACAGTGCAATCTGGATAAAATTACTTAAGGATTTTTAACTATCCGAAATAAAAAATACATTTAATAAAGGAGACTAAACAATGTCTACATTTGAAAAAGTTAAAGAATCAATAGTAAATTCACTTCAATGCGATGAAGATATAGTCACTATGGAAGCCTCAATTACAGAGGACCTTGGTGCCGATTCTCTTGACATTATGGACCTGATTATTGAGCTTGAAGATGCTTTTGGCGTTAAAATCGAAGACCAGAGGGCAAAAACCATTAAAACAGTAGGCGACATTGTAGCTGTTGTTGAGGAGCTGGCAGGTTAGTCATGGTACTTAGAAAAGGAATTAAAGTTTTGGGCACGGGTAGTTCCGTGCCCACTTTTACAGTGCATAATTCAGAGTTTTCAAAAATTATTGAAACCTCTGACGAGTGGATAACAGAGCGAACCGGGATAAAAACCCGCCATTTTGCAAAAGAGGGAGAAACGTCTCTTTCCCTTTGTGAGAATGCCTGTAATAAAGCCATAGCAGAGGCCGGCATAAATAAAGAGAACATAGGCCTTGTAATAGTTGGTACATGCACCGCTGATTACATAACACCCTCTATGGCTTGCTTGCTGCAAAAAGCGCTTGGACTACATGAAAAAATTCTGGCCTTTGATTTAAACGCGGCCTGCAGCGGCTTTGTTTATTCGCTTAATACGGCTTATTTACTGCTTCAAGCTATGCCGGAAAAATATGCTCTTGTAGTAGGGGTTGATGTTCTCTCAAGGGTTCTTGACTTTACAGACAGGGGCAGTTGCATATTGTTTGGAGATGGTGCCGGTGCCTGTGTTGTAAGTTTAAGCGACGAAGATCCTTTCGTTTTTGACTCGGGCTCTATAGGCGGCTCAGACGCACTTAACATACCTATGACCTATGCTGTAGACAATCCATTTAACGGCAAAAAAGGTGATGTTCATAAGCAGGTCGTTAACTTAAATGGAAGTGAGGTATACCGCTTTGTGCAAGATGTTTTTCCTAAATCTGCTGCCGTAGTTTTTGAAAAAGCAGGGATTAGTGCCGATGAGATCGAGCACTTCATTTGCCACCAAGCCAACCTTCGGATTTTGCAGGCATCTGCCAAAAAGCTCAAAGTACCCCTTGAGAAATTTTTTATAAACATTGACAGATACGGCAATACCTCTGCCGGCAGCGTTGCTATTGCCCTTGATGAAATTAATAAGTCCGGCGCGCTTAAAAGAGGCCAAAAACTTATGCTGGCCGGTTTTGGCGGTGGCCTTACTTATGGCAGTATTTACATGGTTTGGTAGAGAGGTTATTTCATATGGAACAAGAGAAGAAAAATATTACAGTACCTGATGAGCTTATTGCCGTCATGGAAAGCGACGCAGAAGCTCGGGAATTTTTTTATAGCCTAAGCGATGGCTATAAGCGCGGCTATTGTGACTGGGTAGGCGGTGCAAAACAAGCCGCAACAAGGGTTACCCGCGCCGAGAAAGCGCTTATTATGCTGCAAAATAAACAAAAAACTCTAAAAACTTGAGAAAGAGGGGTTTTATGGAGCTTAAAAATATTTTAAAAATAAAATACCCAATAATACAAGGAGGCATGGCAAGAATAGCCACCGGCGCTTTTGTTGCCTCTGTTTCAAATGCCGGCGGCATGGGGATTATAGCTGCGGGAGGGATAAAAGCCGAGGTTCTTCGTGAAGAGATTAGAACTGCAAAAAAGCTAACCGACAAACCCTTCGGCGTTAATATAATGCTTATGGACTGGGAAGCTGAAGCCTGCGCAAAAGTAGTAATTGAAGAAGATATTAAATTCGTAACCACAGGAGCCGGAAGCCCGGACGCTTACATGAACGCTTGGAAAGAAGCCGGTATAAAAGTATTTCCCCTCGTTGCTTCTGTGGCAATGGCTAAAAGGGCAGAGCGCTCAGGTGCTGACGGTGTTATAGCCGAAGGCAGTGAGGCCGGCGGCCATGTAGGTGATCTTACCACTATGGCACTTGTGCCCCAGGTGAAAGCGGCAGTAAGTATACCGGTGGTTGCCGCCGGCGGCATAGCATCAGGTGCTCAGATGCTTGCGGCTTTTAGCCTCGGCGCCTGTGGCGTACAGATAGGTACTGCCTTCTTATCGGCTCAGGAGTGCCCCATACATGAAAATTTTAAGCAGGCCGTTTTAAAAGCTAAAGATACTGATTCTGTAGTAACAGGCCGTATTGGCGGAGTACCTGTCAGAATTTTGAAAAACCAGATGTCACGAAAATATGTCGCCATGGAAAAAGAAGGTGCCTCTAAAGAAGAGTTAGAAGAATTTACACTGGGTGCGCTGAAAAAAGCAGTTATAGATGGTGATGTGCAAAACGGCTCTATGATGGCCGGCCAAGTGGCAGGTATGCTTAGAGAAATCAGGCCGGTTAAAGATATTTTAGACGATATTTACAGCGGTTGCATTGAAACTTTAGAGAGCATTAAAGGGAGGCTTGAATAGTGGCAGTTGCTTTTTTATATGCCGGTCAAGGCAGCCAAAGAGAAAAAATGGGTGAGGATTTTTATCAGGCTTATCCCCAGATTAGAGATATATTTGATAATAAAAGTGCCGGTTTTGATATAGCCGACACTTGTTTTAACGCCTCGTTGGACATACTTACCCAAACTAAATTCACTCAGCCTTGTTTGGCTGCTTTTGGTGCGGCGCTTACAAAGCTTTTATTTGAGAAAGGCATTAGGCCGGATTATACGGCAGGGCTTTCTTTGGGCGAATACGGCGCTCTGTATGCTTCCGGCGTTTTTGATGTGGATACTTTGCTCAGCCTTCTGGCTTACAGGGGCAAGGTAATGGAGGAAACAACCGCAGGCTTAGACACAAAAATGTCAGCCGTCATGGGTTTGACTCAAGGGCAGATTGCAGAGGCTGTTGAAAAAGCCACTGAGGCCGGGCTTGGCATTGTTGCCCCTGCCAATTTCAACTCGGTTGGTCAGGTGGTTATTGGCGGTGCATCTGCTGCGGTAGATAAGGCTTGTGAAATCTGCACCCAAATGGGAGCGCGGCGTTGTCTGCCTCTTAAAGTTGGCGCTCCTTTTCACACACCGTATATGGAAGAAGCTTCCAAGCTAATGGGTGAAAAATTAAGCACAGCAACCTTTGGCAGCATGGATATTCCTGTAATACACAATGTCACAGCCGATTTTCTTAAAGATGGCGAATCTGTAGCAGGGCTTTTAGAAGTGCAAGTTAAAAAACCCGTGCTCTTTCAAAAAACTATAGAAAAGCTCGCTGAGCTTGGTGTAGCTACGGTTATAGAAATAGGCCCGGGTAATGTAATAGCCGGTTTCATTAAAAAAACCGCCCCCGGTATAAAAGCCTATTCTATAGATGATGTGGAAAGTTTTGAAGCGGCAGTTACTGCCTTAGGAGAATAGACCCCCTCGGAAATTGTTTCACACAATTTTTTTATCGCTTTCTTCTTCAACAGAGAATTTTCGGGCGATGCTCAAAAATGCATGTACTAAAACCACGCAAAGACAATTATCGTCGAAAATTTGCTGCGCAAATTTCGCTACAAAAAATTGGTTCAACATAATTTCCGAGGAGGTCTAATAACATGGAAAAAAGAACAGTTATAATAACCGGCGGAGGCAGAGGTATAGGCCGTGCTTTATGTGCTGCCTTTGCTAAAGAAGGCGCCAATATATTAATTAACTATTCAAGAGACAAAGAAGGAGCCGAAATCACAAAAAAACTCTGCGAAGAGCTTGGGGCAAAAGCCCTTACAGTTGCCGCCGATGTGGCCAAATATGAGGAAGCAGAGAGATTATTCGCGGCCTGTGATGAAGCTTTTGGAGCACCTCATGTTTTAATAAACAATGCAGGTATAACAAAGGACAACCTTCTTATGCGCATGAGCACCGAGGACTTTGATAAGGTTATAGACGTTAACCTTAAAGGCACATTTAACTGCACGAAATTGGCAGTTGCCGCAATGAGCAAAAAGCGTTACGGGCGGATTATAAGTATCGCCTCTGTAGTTGGGCTTTCAGGTAATGCAGGGCAGGCTAACTATGCCGCTTCAAAAGCAGGGGTTATAGGCCTTACCAAATCAGTAGCGAAGGAATACGCTAAGCGTGGTATTACGGTAAATGCCATAGCACCCGGCTTTATAGAAACAGATATGACAGCTGTGCTAAGCGATGATGTAAAAGCAGCCATGCTTTCAAGCATACCGTCTGCACGGTTTGGCTCTGCTGAGGATGTGGCTGAAGCAGTAGCCTTTCTAGCAAGTGACGCAGCGGGCTATATAACCGGGCAGGTTATTTCTGTGGACGGTGGAATGCATATGTAACCTGTCGTGAAAATCTGTCGGCAACTTGTTGCATTTGGCATTTTTACGAACTTTACTAGACCACTTCTGAAATTAGTTCAACACTTAATTTCAGAAGTGGTCTACTGTAGTCACAAATCGGCAAACAAGAACCCATTGAAACTTTTTTCAATGAATAATGAAAGCCCGCCTTGCGATTTTAAAACCGCCTTCGGCGGTAAAAATAAAACCCTGCTGACAAACATTGTGATACCAATCCTAGATTAAAACCTGTAGTTTGAGCGCCGCCCCGAAAGCGCGAGGTGAAGCGCTTTTGGGGTGATTTTAGGCGTGAAAAAGTACGGGATTTTAATCAGGATTGGTATGAAATTAGATAAATGTTCTGCAATTAACAATTGAGGTGGTAATATGAATAGAAGAGTTGTAATAACAGGGCTTGGAGCCATTACCCCTGTAGGCAGCGATGCAAACAGTACATGGGAGGCGGTAAAAGCCGGAAAAAGCGGCATAGGGCCAATCACATCCTTTGATACAACAGACTTTAATGTAAAGCTGGCAGCAGAAATTAAGGCAGACCTTAAGGAATATATAACTCCTGCCGAGCTTAGAAAAATGGACCGTTACACATCATTAGCAGTAGTTGCTGCTGCGGAAGTGCTTAAAGACAGTGGCATAAATTCGCAGAACACTAACCTTCATAGGGCCGGTTGCCTTATATCCTCCGGTATAGGCGGCCTGTCTACCATAGAGCGCGAACATTCTAAAGGGCTTGAGCGCAGTTTCGAGCGTGTTTCGGCTATGTTTATACCTATGTCAATTGCCAATATGGCTGCCGGTAAAATTTCTATTATGAGTGGTTTCAAGGGCTATTGCATGGCTCCTGTAACAGCTTGTGCCGGCGGAACTAATGCTATTGGTGATGCCCTTCGCCAAATTCGCCACGGTTATGCTGATGTTGTTATGGCAGGCGGCGCTGAGGGTTGTATTTCGCCCCTTGCAGTAGGCGGCTTTTCGGTTATGGGCGCTCTCCATCAGGGTGATAATCCTCTTAGAGCTTCCATTCCTTTTGACGCTGAGCGCTCCGGCTTTGTAATAGGCGAAGGTGCAGCAATGCTTATGCTGGAAGAGTATGAGCATGCTAAAAAACGCGGTGCAAAAATCTACGCCGAGGTATTAGGCTATGGCGCAACCAGTGATGCCTACCACATAACGGCTCCTGACCCTGACTCAAGAGGTGGTGAGCTTGCTATGGAAGAAGCTATAAGGGATGCGGGGATAACCGCCGCTGATATAGGATATATTAACGCTCATGGCACGTCCACCCCGTTAAATGACAAAGGCGAAACTAAGGCCATTAAAACAGTATTTGGTGAAGTGGCTTATAAAACGCCTATAAGTTCCACAAAGTCTATGGTTGGCCATACTTTGGGCGCAGCGGGTGCTGTTGAAGCCATTGTCTGCATAAATGCTCTTATAGACGGGTTTTTGCCGCCTACTATTAACTACAGTGTTCCTGACCCTGAGTGTGATTTGGACTATATTCCAAACGCAGGCCGTGCGGCAAATATTAAATATGCACTGTCTAACTCTCTCGGCTTCGGTGGCCATAATGCTACTTTGATATTCGCAAAAGTCTAGGAGGCATCTATGCAACTTTCTAATGACCAAATAAAAAAGATACTTCCTCACCGCTATCCTTTTCTTTTGGTGGATAAAATAACCGCCTGTGTACCCGGTGAGTCTGCAAAGGGCATAAAGTGTGTATCTGCCAATGAAATGCAGTTTTTAGGCCATTTTCCTGAAAAAGCCGTCTTTCCCGGAGTCTTAATATTAGAGGCTATGGCTCAGGTCGGTGGTATAGTTATACTTACTCTGCCTGAAAACAAAGGCAAATTAGCTTTCTTAGGCGGAATGAAGAATGTCAAATTCCGTACACAAGTTGTGCCGGGTGATGTTATTGAAATGGAATGTATCATGACCAGAGTAATGGGCAATGTGGGTATAGGTGAAGCTAAAGCCACAGTAAACGGCAAGCTTGCGGCATCGGCTGAATTTACATTTGCCTTAGGTGAAAAAGAAGCCGAGCCTACGGGGGAAGTTTAAATGCTCGATAAATCCTTGTCAGACATATACCTAAAAATTAAGCTTAATTTTTACAGGAATATATTTTCACGGTTCGAAGAGCGTGAGGCAAGCCTTACAGCAGTGGAGACCTTTTGCGTAGAGGTTATACACGCTCTTAAAGAACCCACTATTAGCCAATTTTGTGAGTTTGTGATGATTTCTCAAGCAAACGCAACTTACAAAATCCACAGTCTTATTAAAAAGGGTTATGTGAAAAAAATTCAATCAGAGGACGATAAGCGAGAATACCGCCTAAAAGTAACAGATAAATTTGACCGCTATTATGCTATAAGCCAAAGATATCTGATAGAGGTTTCTAAGAGAATAAGCAAACGCTTTCCTAAAGAAAAACTGGAAGAGTTTGAAGGAATGCTTAATATTATCAATAATGAACTTATGCCAGAGATTGATCTTTCTAATTTTGAGAAAGAGCAGTAAGAGTTATTTCACTATAGCAAACGACAATTTATAGTTAAATTCTTTTAAAACAGTATCAAATTATTGCTTGCAATTAATTTGATACTGTTTTAAAAGTGGGCTGCGATGCGCAAGCTGCGCAGCTTATCCTTACAAAATAGTAACCATTCATGGTACTATTTTGTAAGGATTTCACTATAAAAGGTGAAAGTAAGCGGCACCTCGAAAATATGAGTCTTTTTGCCTACGGCAAAAATCGTTTGAGTTCACGGCATTGAACCCTGCCGTAAACTCTCACTGACTAGCAGGTGAATTATTTTCGGGGCTGTTTTGCCACGTAGCTTGAACCGTTTTTAAATGTCGTTTGCTATATAAAAGTCCTGCCACACAGTGGCAGGGCTTTTTGGTGTTTCTGGTTAATATTATATAGTTGTTATTTCAATTGTATTTGAAGCAGCGTTCCATTGCACAAAGAAACCCAATAAATTACCCAACTCGCGGAGCTGAAAATAGTTACTGCCACCTACATTATAGGAGGTTAGATTAACAGGCGCCGAGCCTATGTAGATTGCTGCGTTTGCAAATTCAGCACTTACGCTGCCAGCACCGCCATCTCGCCACCTATGGACATGTACAACACATACTGTTTGTAAATAACATTACCAATGCTTATTTTATGATTTAGGCATTATTAACAGCAAGGATACGCAATTTGCCAAGCTATACTCAAAATAGGATCGTATAGAAGCGCAAATGCAATCAGTATAAAAGGAACTATAATCCAAAGTTTATTTTTTCTTGTTATCTTTACAATAGCAAAAATTATTAAAAGTACAATTGCGATTGCTATTTGCCCCACGACTATGTAGAAGAAAAGAGTATCGTCAGAGCCAGCGAGATACCAATGCTCTCTTCCTCCTACGATAAAACAAAATGCCATCACAGCAACGCATACTAGAATCGTTGCAATTATCGAAAAATGGAAGCCTGTTATTTTGGACGAAGATTTCATTAAACACCGCATCCTGTATACAAATTTTGCGCATGTACCACGCTTGCTTTGATACAAATCCATCCTAACTGCATTATTTCCACCCTTCACACCTTGCATCATAAGCTTGGCCGGGGAGCAATGTAACGGCGTTTGCTGCCTCTGACCAACTGACATTAAACTGTGAGTCTGTGCCGTTTAAAGCAAAGGCCACATCACGCAAGCGGAAATAGTTAGCACCGTTTATATTGTAGGCGGAGAATACAACGGGCCGGTCGTTGATGGTGACAGAGGCAGAGGCAGGGGAGGCGAGAACTCCCGGCGAAGCAGTTTCTATAGGCGGCAGTATATCCGGGATAGCAGAAGCTGCTACACCGGTTGCCTGTGAAACAAATACTGAAGCACCTAAAAATAAGCTTGCTAATATTAATGTTAAAAACCTAAATTTCATTAAAAATATCTCCCATTTCTATTTTTTTGCCGCACTCTCCGCAAAATTTAGTTCCTTCTGAGTTTATAAATCCACATTTGCAAGCTTTCATTATCATTCTTTCATCGTCAGAAAATAATGTTGTTATTGCCAAAGTAGTGCCACATGCACCACAACTAGTCATCCATTCTGGGCTTGTGTGTCCACATATGCATAAACCAGAATTTATCTGCGCTTATTAAAACTTCTCTTACTTCTTTTTTAGTCAAGAAACCAAGGTCAAATTACCATTCGCAAACATACATATACGCCATAAAACACCAAACTTATAAGTAAAAACTTCACCATACTAAATAACATTGTGAGTTCCAACTTCACTCGATGTTTCATTTATTGCTCTGCTTTTTTTACAGTTTTCTTTGCACTTATTTCATCTTTTCTAATTTCTAAAGCCAACTTAACTTCGCCCAGAGTCTCCTCGTCTCTAACTTCAAAAGGTTTGCCGGGAATTAAGACTAAAAAATAGCCTTGTTGCGGGTAAATCGTACATAATGATTTACCGCTTTTTTGATATTTAATGTTCCAACCTCGCCATATATTATTATCCATAGCGCAAGAGGAATAGGCTAGTTTAGGTTTGATTTTATAATCATCTTGCAAATGATTATCTAAAACATCAAAAAGCTCTGTTTTAACAAAATCCTTTATTTCAGATTCTGTGGGCTGAATTTCCTTATCAAAAATCTCATAGTTAAGCATGGCTGCTCCTCCACAGTTGCAGTTTTACTTACAAAGCCACTACAACTTAAAATCATCCAGCACAGATGGCTCCTCAGCCGGTGCAACTACTTCCCCGCCTTCGACGAACATAGTTTTGTTTTCTTTATCCTTAGGTACAAGCCTGCCCTCAGGAAAAAGCGCCCTAAACTCTGCTCCTGTAACTTTCTCTTTATCCATAAGCAAGCCTGTAGTTTTGTGAAGCACATCCATGTTTTCGTTCAAAATATCCAAAGCCTTTTTGTAGGCCGTATCAACAATGCTCTTTATTTCCGTGTCAATATCTGAGGCAAAGCGCTCACCGTAATTTCTTGTATGGCCCCAATCGCGGCCTATAAAAACTTCATTATTATCATCACCAAGGTTTATAGGACCCAGTTTTTCACTCATACCGAACTTTGTAACCATAGCTCGGGCTATGTTTGTGGCCCGCTCAATGTCATTAGAAGCGCCTGTGGTAATGTCTTTAAGCACTATCTCCTCAGCGGCACGGCCCCCAAGCAGTGCAACAATCTGCTGCTCCATAAACGTTTTAGAATTGTACGACTTATCTTCCCCCGGCAAATGCATGGTGTAACCACCGGCCATACCTGTAGGGATAATAGAAATTATGTGAACCGGGTCAAGCTCATTAAGCATTTCAAACAAAATAGCGTGACCACCTTCGTGATATGCCGTTATACGCTTTTCTTTCTCGCTAATGACCTTGGACTTTTTCTCAGCGCCTATACCGACTTTTACGAAAGCCTTTCTAAGCTCCTCCATGTCAATTTCTTTTTTGTTAACGCGGGCCGCTAAAAGAGCAGCCTCATTTAAGAGGTTTTCCAAATCAGCCGGGGTAAAGCCTGCAGTTGTATGAGCTATAACACCCAAATCCACATCGGCTCCGATTTTTTTGCCCTTAGCATGAATCTTAAGTACCTCTTCCCTGCCTCTAACATCCGGCCTGCCTACAACAACGCGCCTGTCGAAGCGCCCGGGCCTAAGCAGCGCCGGGTCAAGTATGTCAGGGCGGTTTGTAGCCGCTACTATTATGACGCCTTCGTTTATACCAAACCCGTCCATCTCAACCAAAAGCTGGTTGAGAGTCTGTTCGCGCTCGTCATGACCGCCGCCAAGCCCGGCACCCCTGCGCCTGCCTACGGCATCAATCTCATCTATAAAAACTATACATGGAGAATTTTTCTTAGCCTGTTCAAATAAATCTCTTACCCTTGAAGCACCAACACCCACAAACATTTCTACAAAATCAGAACCGGATATAGAGAAAAACGGTACACCCGCTTCACCTGAAACAGCTTTTGCAAGATAGGTTTTGCCCGTTCCCGGAGGGCCTACCAAAAGCACACCCTTAGGAATTCTTGCACCTATATCTACAAACTTTTTCGGATTCTTAAGGAAATCAACAAGCTCGGAAAGCTCGTGCTTTTCTTCCTCCAGCCCGGCAACCATCTCAAATGTTATTTTCTTTTTATCATCAGGGACAGAAAGCTTTGCCCGGCTTTTTCCGAAATTCATAACTTTATTGCCGCCACCACCGCCGCCGCCCTGCATCTGCTGCATAACTATAAATATCAGAAAAATCATAACACCTATAATAATGGCGGGGAAAAGAAATTGCATAAAAATAGATGTTCTGGGTGGCGGCACAGTCACTACGCTAAGCCCGTGCAAGGCTTGCGCGGCTTCTATGTCCCCTGCAAAGCGAGACAGCCAAGGAACATATACAGACTCAGTTCTAACCGTGCCTGCGGCCCCTGCATGGAAAAATGCCCTCACATTGCCCGTATCCGGCACATCTGCGTTAATGGAAATTTCTACCCTTGCAATATACCCGGCGTTAATGTCGCTCATAAGATTGTCAAGCGAGTAAGACTCTCTCTGACCACTGGGGTCAGCCAGGCGAAATGCCATAAACATAAGCAGTATAAATATCACTATTATTGTATATATGCTCATGGTTCTTGTGTATCTTTTCAAAATTAACCTCCCGGCGCAGGCAAAGTGCTCTGCGCGAATAAATAATATGGCGTAACGATTAAAGTTATTTAGCTGTAATTATAGTCAAAACTCTATGGTAAGAGCAACCTGCTGCCCACTAAATAAACTTTGGCAGCTTCCTTATTTTTAGCTGCATGTGCTATATTCTATATAAGCTCCTCAGGCAAAACCCCAACAAAAGGCAGGTGCCTGTACCGCTGGTCATAGTCAAGGCCATAACCTATAACAAACTCATTAGGTATGGTAAAGCCTATGTAGTCAGGGGTGACATCATCCACCACTCTGCGCTCAGGCTTATCAAGCAGCGTACACACTTTAAGGCTCTTAGGTTTTTGTTCAAAAAGGTGCCTTTTAAGGCGATGAAGGCTGTGACCGGTATCAACAATATCTTCCACCAAAAGCACATACTCATCCGTTAAAGGCGCTTTTACATCATGGGTTATTTTAACTACACCGCTGGACTTGGTTTCACTTCCATAACTTGAGGCGTGTATAAAATCAATCTTCACATCAAAGTCCAACTTTTTAACTAAGTCAGACATAAAAAGGACACCGCCGGTTAAAACACAAATCACTTTAACAGCCTTACCACGGTAGTCATTGTTTAAGGTTTCTGCAAGCTCTGCTACCCTTTCTGCTATTTCTTTCTCACTTATCAGTACTTTTATACGATTATCCATTGTTAGAAAGTTTCCTCCATAATTCTATATACATTTTACTGCAAAAACAGTTGGTTTTTTCTGCGGCCACATAAGGTTTATCGTTAAGCACCACCAATACTAAAGAACCACAGGCCACAACAGGAATACTGTCCCGTAAAAATGAGGGTATTTTTTGCTCTATAAGAAAATCTTTAAGCTTGATAGTCTTCCCGGGGTGCATAGATATAATATCGCCAGATTTACGGCTCCTGACAACAATATTATCAATTATTTTATCACATATAAAAAGACCTGTACAAGTACTAACGAAATTTTCTCTAAAATTAATTTTTTCACGTGAGAGGCTTATGAAAATATCAGAACCCCCGGCCTGAATAAAATCCCCCGGTTTTAATGCCTGCTCTTTAACCACCAAAGTATTTTCTTTGTAAATAACCACAGAACCAAAAGAATTAGCAGCCATAAGGCCCCTTGTAAGATTAACCCGCTTACCGGAGCTCATAGTAAAAAGCTGTATAACCATTTTTGTGTGAATATAGTCAAAATCTTTGTCAGAACCGGTTAGAATTTTTATACTCTTTCTAATTAGCCGTTCTAAAACAGCAGAGTGAACAGCAGTATAGGCTTTAGCTGAAATAGTGATGCAAGTTTCTTGCAGGCCGGCAAATTTTTCAAAGGCACTTTCTGTTTCTTTTGCAAAATAATCGGCGTCGGTTTTAAGGTTTTCTGACAGTCTGCTAAGAGCAGCCTTTATATTGGGGTTGTAAAAGCTTAAAAGCTCAGGCAGAAGCTTGTGCCGTACACTATTGCGCAAATAATTCATATCTTTGTTTGTTGAATCGCTCATATATGAAAGATTATGAGCTTTGGTATATTCTATAATCTCATTGCGTGTAATATAAAGAAGCGGGCGTATTATATGCTCTCTTTTTATATCTATCCCTCTAAGGCCGTAGGGAGATGTTCCCCTAATAAGCCTCATGAGCATGGTTTCAATATTATCATTTTCCGTATGGGCTGTAGCAATTTTTTGGCAGCCGAATAAGAGCCTCGCCTCTTCCAAAGCTTCGTAGCGTAGAACCCGTGCAGCTTCCTCAAGAGATAATTTATGAGACTCAGCATGTTTAGGACAGTTTTTTGAGTAAACTTTTAGCGGAACACTAAGCTCATGGCACAAGCTTATTACAAAAAGCTCATCTCTTGAAGCTTCTTCGCCGCGTATCATGTGATTAATATGAGCCGCAAAAAGATTGTACCCCAAACTCTTGAGTGCATAAAGAAGAACAACGCTGTCAGCGCCTCCGGAAAGGGCAACCAGTACATGGTCGTTTGGAGCTATAAGCTCATATGCCTCAATAGTTTTGAAAATTTTGTCTTTCATATCTTTAATTCCCCGCAGATATACAACTTGCGTAGCGCCGCCAACTTTTGAAACAGTGTCAGGAAACTTTTCTGTAAGGAAAATTCTCTGATCCTATTTCAAAAGAATTTAAGTATACATTATAATATAATATGAAAAATAATTCAAAATAAAAAACGCCCAATTTTCATGGGCGTAAACAGCAAATATATAGGCACTTCCAAAGTGAGAGGTTTTGTTAGCTGTATTAGATTTCTTTCGTACTGTTTCACACAGTTTTTTTCGTTTTAAACACTAAGAGCCTGCGTTAGTCTACGCCGCCCCTAAAGCCGGGCTGATCAGACACTTTGCATCCACTCGCCAAACGTCCCGGGCGGCAGACCAACGATTACGTTTAAAAACCGGTTAGACAAAGAGGTTACACAAGAAGTCTATTATCTTAAAAAAACCAGTGCGGCAACCAGAAACAAACATCCAGCCATCATAGCTACATTGAGCGCAATATCAAATGTGGAACTTTGCTTTATTACTAATCGGTTTACACTGTCACTTTTTTCCAAAATCGCTTTTTTCTGCCCCCTGTAAATATTACCGTTATCAAACTTAGAGTTTATTATTCTCTCAGCTTCCAAAACAAAATTCAGGCGGCCTTTTTCCTTCATAGACTGCGCTTTAGCCTCATCTTTCATTACAAATATAATTTGATCATAGTCTTTACTTTTGTCCGCCTTTATGCATATAACCTTCTTTTGTTCTTTTTCCATAGGGCTCCTCCTTTTATGGATATGTTTAAACTAATTATTTCCATATTTGGAGGGAATATACTGTTTACCCAATAATTAGGCTTCAATTGCTTACATACGCTTCTACCCTATAAATGGGCATCCCTTTAGCGGCAAACTTAGCCTCGTACTCCGTCATTATATTTTCCTCTGCCCATAAGCTCGAGTGCAAGTCCAAGCTTATGTTGCGAATTTGAAAACCGTTATCTACAAACTCATTCAGAGAAAACTCAAAAAGAATTCGGCTGTCAGTTTTTAGGTGAATTTCTTTTTGAGCGCCCAGTATATCTTTATATAAATTCAAAAAATTTCTATGAGTAAGCCTGCGTTTTGCCCATTTTCTGCGCCTTGCCCAAGGGTCGGAAAAGTTTAGATAAAGCCGCGAAACTTCCCCCTGCGCAAAAATATTACGAAGAAGTGCCGCATCACCCATCAAAAACCTAACGTTTTTAATAGGCGGCTCACTTCCGCCGTTTTCATTAAGCTCTCTAATCTTTCTGGCTCCAGAAACTATAACCATCTTTTCCCGCTCAAGGCCAATAAAGTTTATGTTAGGCTGTCTTTTTGCGCTCTCTACTATAAAGCTGCCCATTCCACAGCCAATTTCTACAAATATCGGGTGTTGATTTTCAAAAACATGTTCCCATTTTCCGTTATGTTCGCTTCCCTCAGCAATAATTAGTTCGTTTTCAACAATTTCTTCTGCTGCCCATTTCTTTTTTCTCGCCCGCATAAAATTTATCCTTTTCACACAATATTTATAGTAACCGCTTGCATTATACCATATTTTAGTCTAAAATGTAAATAAATGTTACGCTCGAATTATGGAGGAATATTCATGAAGAAAGTTGTCGCAATACTTTTTATATTGTCGTTTACTCTAAGTGCAACTGTTTATGCAACCACAGCTATAAGTGATGTGCCCCCGACTCACTGGGCCCACAGTGCGGTGCAGGCAATGGTTGACGCAGGGCATATGACTTTGACCGGTAGTGAATTTCGACCTGATGCCCCTATCGACAAATTCGAAACAAGCCGTATTTTGGCCAGAGCCGCCGGTGCAACAGAAGCTCTTTTAAATGAAGCTCAAGCACAATATCAGGCGACTATAGCCTCCAGAGCAGAAGGATATAGCAGGTGGAACGACACAGCCAACAGAGAAGTGGCATTTCTGCTTTCAAGGGGCATATTCACCGAGTCCGACTTAGATAATTTTATAGTAAGAACCGGTGATGCAGAAAGCCTTAGGGCTCTTTCCCGCCAAGAGGCGGCTGTATATCTTGTAAGGCTTATGGGCAGAGCGGAAGAGGCTGAAAATTTCAGCTTCACCCGTGACTTTACAGATGATGCGAGAATTACTGCAAATTTCAGGCCTTATGTCTATTATTTACGCTCTTTAGGGGTCATTTCAGGTGAACCCGGAAACAATTTCAACCCTAATGGAGCAGTTTCACGGTCCGCTATGGCCGTGCTGTTGCAGCGTTCTCTTGGTATGCGTTCTTCCGGCGCTTTAGCAGCAAACACTACAGGTGCAGCTACTGCTGCCGGTACAGTGGTAGTTGACAGTATATCAGGCAGTATCGAACGGGTTCATACAAATATTAACGCCTTGCAGTTAAGGCTTTCAGGTGACGAAATAAGAATATTAGGCTTAGCTCCTGTTCCTAATATTTTTATAGATGGTCAGCGCAGAACCATACACAACCTTGAAGAAGGTATGAGTGTAGTAGGCATCACAAGAGACGGCTCTATAGTTGACTTACAGGCGCAGACATCGGCTCCGCCAACATCAGGAACAACCACTGTAAACACAGGAGTGTCAACTGCTGCTACTAATACTAATTCCGCCAATTTGGAGCTTAGAACCGTCCAAGGTACTGTTTCTGCTATCTCTGCAGGTTCTATAACAATTCAAATTCGCATCTTAAATCCTCATGGCTTCATCATAACAAATCATGAGACGTTTACTATTGATACAAATACTACACTTTCAAGAGGTGGAGCAACTATTGCGCTTACGGATATTTCTGTAAACGCTGTAGTTTCCTTAAGAGTAAGCGGTGCAAGGGCTGTGAACATTGAGCTTGAGGAAAGGGAAAGGCGCATTAACGCAACTGTTTTAGACAAAAGAACAGAGAGTGTTCTCGGCACTAATTATTTTGTGGTAGAAGACACAGCCGGTAACACTCATGAGCTTATTGTGAATGACAGCTCCGCACTTAGAAGAGCCGGCGCTGCAGGCAATGTCCGCTTTAGAGACATACGTATAGGTGATTCGATTGACCTTATTGCTCATTACTCTGTAATTGTTGAGGCCTATGCTTATGGCGAGCGCGGCTCTGCAGAGGGCATTATAAGTGAAATTCATATTACCAGAAACGGCACAACTATTACGTTGATACAAACCGGCGGAGAAGCTGTCAGATACCACGTAATATCCGGCGCTTTTGACGTTCATACACTAAGGCTTAACACAAGAGTTAGCCTGCAGCTTGATTCGAAAGAAATAGAGGGCTTTGTGGTATTGCCTATGTAAATTATACACCATAACCCGAAACTATATATGCCAAGGAGCAATAAGCAACATGGCTGGGAAACCTTTAAACACTAAAAAAAAAGATTTAAAACCCAGGGGTAGTGCCGCACGAAATGGGCGGAGTGCAGAACCCTTAAGTTCTGTGCCCATAAACACAAGGCCCGTTAACTCCGGGCCTGTAAATGTTACCAAAAAACCAAATAGACCTTCAGGTAGAGAGCCTTTTGAAAGAAAACCCTCTGAAATTGCAAAGGGCGTTAACTTGGGGCATAAACCTTCTCCGTCTTCCATAAAAAAAGAGCCATTTGACAAACAGACTAAGAGTAGTAATTTAAAAACTTCCAAATCTTTAGCTCAAGGAAGCAGAAGGCAAAATTTAAGCAAGCCTTTGAAAGAAGGAGTACGAGGTCAAGCCGGTTCAAAATCTGAGAGATTTAGATTAGGAAACAGCCGGCCGGTACGAAAGGGCAATATTTTTAGGCGTATTTTAGGTGCTGTTTCTGCACTACTTCTTGTAATAGCCGCTATTCCGCTTTGGGGCATGATTAGTACATTTCTCCGCCGCGGCCGGGCCGGAAGAACAGTTGCTCTGGGCTTTATAGCTGTTCTTTTTGTAGCTCTTCTTTCTGTACTTATATATTTTCTCACAAGAGACAACGCTTTTTCCATCACTGTTGGTTCCGAGCAAGTGGCTATAATCCGTATGGGCAATGAGGACATAAGCGAGGAACTTAAAAAACAAGCAGTGCTTAGGATAGAAAATCGTTTAGGTACCCGTATACTTATCAGCGAGCAAATTGAGTTTGTCCCAATCAGGGCGGCCTCATCACACTTTCAACCGGTTGATGAGGCAATTATAAAAATAAGCGAAGCTCTTACATACAGAGTTGAGGCCGTTGCCATTAGCGTTATGGGTACAAGAATGACCACCGTCAGAAACCAAGATGAAGTTGAGCGAATATTTGACCACCTAAAAGAGCCTCACATAGGTCTTGGAGTAAATTTTGTTGACGTCAGCTTTGTTGAAGATGTGCTCACTGAGCCCATATATACCGATGAAGAAAGCTTAGATGATTTAGACATGGCTCTGCGTATACTCACCGCACCAATGGAGTCAGCCCAGGATTATATTGTGGCAAGAGGCGACAGCTTAGGCCTCATTGCTTCAAGGGCCGCCATGTCTTTAAGTGACCTGCTTATGATAAACCCAAATATTGATGCAAGCAGGCCCATTCAGCCGGGTGATGTTATTCATCTTCTGGTTGAGCGGCCTCAAATATCGGTTAGAACAGTTGAAGAACGCACCCGCACAGTAGAAATTGAGCCTCCTTTAGAGTATATATATAACCCCCAAATGAGAAGCCCTGCCAGACGAACCGTTCAGATAGGCACTATAGGCTCTGCTAATGTTGTTGAGCATGTAATACGTATAAACAGCATGGAAGTTGAACGTTTAGAAATTGAGCGGATTATAACTTTGCCGGCTCAGCCGGAAATTATTGAGGTTGGCACAGGGTAATCTTATTTATGAATCTTTCGCTAAACCGGTAAATGCTGCTCCAATTTTGCGGAACATAATATTACAGCATTATAGTAGAATCCCTACAAAATTACTACATGTGTGGTGATTTTGCAGGGATAGGCAAGGCCGCTATAAAAATTAAGGAAGTGAAATTTGAAAGAATCAGATTTAAGCCAGCCTGTAAAGACATACTTTGAATCTCTTGGTTATGTTGTCAACTGTGAAGTAAAGGGCTGTGACCTAGTGGCCCGCAAGGATGATTATTTAATAGCTATTGAGATAAAAAAAGGCTTTACTACAAAGCTTCTTTTTCAAGCTATGGACAGACAAAACTTTGCCGATGAGGTGTATATTGCCATAGTAAAGCCTAAACGCTTAACTTCAGACACAGCTAAAATTAGGCGCTTGGCCAAGGTGCTTAATTTAGGGCTTTTATATGTTAGCTTTGGCAGTGTATCTTATGTAGATGTGCTTCACATCCCCGGTGAAAGAGACACGCCACGTAAGAACAGACGAAAAGAGCGTACTTTAAAAGAAGCAAAAGGCCGCTCTCTTGAGCTTAATCAAGCAGGCATCACTCGTATGAAAATTGCTACAGCCTACAGAGAAAAATGTATGGCTATTGCAGCAGCGCTGTGCACAGCAGATGCGCTTAGCCTTAAAGAGCTTAAAGAAGTGTATGGTATAGAAGGCAACACGAGCCGGCTTCTTCAGCGTAATTATTACGGCTGGTTTGTTAAAAAAGAAAAAGGGCTTTACTGCTTAAAGGACGGGGCTCTGGATGAGCTTGTATTTGGGAACTTTGCTGAAATTTTCAACCTTTATTTAGATAAATTTAGAACAGTGTCTGCTAAAAATGCTCTACCAACCATTGACAATTTGAAAAAATAATTGTAAACTATATAAGTGAATTTTCTTACTTTACTATTCCTCGATAGCTCAGCGGTAGAGCATCCGGCTGTTAACCGGAGGGTCGTAGGTTCAAATCCTACTCGGGGAGCTGTGCCCTCCAGCACAATTGTATTGGTACCATAGCCAAGTGGTAAGGCAGAGGACTGCAACTCCTTTACCCCCGGTTCAAATCCGGGTGGTACCTTTTAGAGAAAGCCTTTATTTTAAGCCATTAATTGACTTATGATAAAGGTTTTTGTTTTGTGCAATCCTGTTTTTGAGTACTATTTACGAAAAAACTATAATATTTGCCTTTCAAGTAGCCACTCTAATTTATTCACTGCCTCTTTGTTTTTCTTCTTTATTGAGTGCGTATATGTGTTAAGCATAATAGATTTATTTACATGGCCTAATCCCTCACTAACTGTTACAATGCCGACTCTCTCTGCAATTAAAAGGCTTGCGTGCGAATGCCCATATAGTATAATAACGCTAAGTCCATAAACCCAGTAAAATCAATGGGTTGCGGGTTTAGCGTTATTTATTTCTTTTCTTTTCCAAGCAAAATAAGCGAGGTGATTTTTGTCGATTCAACGGTGGTATTTAATTAACGCTAAAAAATGGTGCTAATCCTTGTAATCCTCCTACATGGTACAGCACAACTCCTATATGGTATATAATTCCTCCTATATGGTACGCATAAGCTCCTGTATGGTATATAATTTTTCCTATATGGTACGAGCGAGGCTCCTATATAGTGCTTCGCTCTTTCACTCATGCTATCGTGTAACAAAATATATATCCATGAGAATGATGTTTAGTTGTTATTGGGCTTGTCATCCCAAGTTTCATAGTTGCTTTCGACCATAATTATACAACGGATACGTAAATATTAAAACACCAAAAACACTTAAATTTGCTTGCCATGCCGATAGGAGCGATTGTGTTTAAAGAAAATATGCTTCTATTTTTTCCTGCCGCTTTACGGCAAATAACTATGAGAAGTTATGCGAAACCCATTAAAAATGATTAGACCTAAATAAATTTGGCACACAGCTTCACCAGTCCATAAAACAATCATAAAGGCAGGGCACGTTCTTTTATCGGAGCGCCTCTGCCTTCTTGTTTGATTTGAAAAAATCCGAATTAATTATTTTCTAAATGTGATTGCATAGAATTGATTATTCCATAATAATTCTGTATTCTTTTCGATAACATTTTCTGGAATGCATTTTTCTATTTTTGAAAGGTCGAAAATCTCCTTAGCATAATGCTTTTTTGTAAAGGCATTTTTCTTATATTGCGATTCAATAAAATCTTGCGTTTCATCAGCTATTAATATCTTGCAACCCGGTTTTGCCACTCTCACCATTTCATTAATGGCTGATTTTATATTGTTAAAAAAATTGATGCCACCAACATGGAAAACTATATCAAAACAATCATCTACAAACGGTAACTCTTCTGCATTACAATTGATTAAAGTAATATTTGTTTTGCTCTTGTAATTCTTTCTGCATTTTCTTAACATACCCAACGATAAATCAATACCAACAAAATCAAGAGTGTCCAAGTTGATATTGTCAGGAATAAAACGCAAATCTTGACCTGTTCCAATGGAAACATATAATACCGTGAGATTGTTTTTCCACTCAATTTTTGACATTAAGCTGCATCTAAGTATTTCTACTTCATTCTTATATTTTAATTTTCCAACGATATTTTCGCTAAAGTCATAAACCGATGACATCCAATTGTACATTTTCATATATTTTTGATTATTGCCACTAATCGAAGTATTATCAACGAACTTTATAACACTATTATTTTTTTGCATTTCATATAAACTAAGATATTTTTTATTTATCTTCCTTACTAAATCTCCCATGATTCATTCCCCCATTTTTTAGTTTAGGCTACTGATAATTAAATCTAATTGCTTGTATATCTGATTGGGTGGTAGCCGCTTACTTATAACCAATATGTTCAAACCTTCCAGTAAGGCCATAATATGGTTTGCGTATTTTTCAACCTCATTTAATTGTAGTTTCGTTATATCCTTCCTTTCAATCCCATATTTTAAAGTTTGAGAGAGGATATATAAAGATTCTATATAATACTTTTCTAAAATGGCATCGGATGAATAATTTGTATTTGATAAAAAAAATTCATATACAGCCACTCTTATTGAATTTTCTATATTTTCCAATTCATCTTTTTGGATTCTTAAAAAATTCTCAATTATCTCTATGGCATTTTTATTATTCTCCATGCCATTTATGAAAATGGAATAATCACCTTGTTTATCAAAGGATAGAATATCTACAAATATTTCTTTGGTTGATGAGTAATATTTATACAACCCACCTCGGCTCATTTTGCATTCCTCAACAATGTCTTTCATTGTTACAACCGTAAAACCCCTTCGTTTAAAAACAAGAGCGGCTTTTTCTTGTATGTATTGTTTTCGTTCCATGCCTTTTTTAGTTAGCGCCATACAAAGACCCCTTTGTTTTGAATGTAAAACGACACGCATGTCGCAAATATGATTTTACGACATGCGTGTCGTTTTGTCAATCTTAATTTTGGGCAAACGGCTTAATGCTCATACTGTTCGGCTATATTTTTTTGCCGATGTAAAAAACATATCCAAAGTGCTGTTTATATTTTGAATACAACTCTGTCTCGTATTTGTTAGCTTCAATGTACTCATCTACGGCTTTGTTTTGGGGATATTTCTCTAAAAGTGCGTTGTCTGCCGATTCCCTCGGAACAAAATAATTATCCCAACATTTATCGGGCAATGTAAATACGTCAAAACGAGTTGTCAGCAACCACACAGTTGTCAAAAAATTGCTGTCAAAATGGTTGTCAATTTATAAATATCAACGAAAAACTGTTGTCAAAAGTTTTAGCGTGGGCTTGATATACGGGTGCCTAAAGCCATGAAAAACTATTTTACGCAATCCCTGCCGCTTTAGAAACCCGCTAAACCATTTTAGACGGTCGAAGCAGGAATATAGGTTTTCCCATGTCCCTGAGAAAAACATTTGAAGTCCCCGGCGGTGAACCTGCCCATAGATTGCCCAGCCGAAGCTTTAATTCTGTGCAGTACACTCTATATTCTTCAAAATACTAAATACGACCGAGGGCAGGGATATAGCCCTTGCCCGAATTTGCTTCTGGTTTCTTCTCAAATATACCGTAATTAGAAACATACATTCGTTGGCTATCTATAGTTAGCATGTCTTCTTCAAAATCAATATTCTCCCATTTTACCCCGGCAAGCTCGCTTAACCGTGTGCTTGAGCAAATTACCAAATATATCGTAGTGCGATAGTTAATCGGGGCTCCTCTAAAACCGAAAATAGCTGTGGCACCTGTTTATTATAATAGGAGTTTTTTTCTTTTTTACCTCAGGAGACTTTATACACTGTGCCGGATTGCTTTTGATAAGTTGCCATTGTACCGCTGTAGTTAGAATGCTTGATAAAAGTTTGTGACGGTGTGAAACGGTGTTAGCTGAAAGCCTATCTGACTTACTTATAATATCGATAAGTGACTCATTGGGTCTATATAGAATATTTAGTTGCAGATTGTGTGGTGATTGTGCTAAACTACAGCCTATGTATGATTAACATTACTCTTGTGCATGTAAATAATAGTGTTATCTACAAACGACTCTTGGAGGCTTTTTAATGAAACAATATCTAAAATCATCAACGAAAATATTAATACTGTTTTTTATTGCATTAGCATCACTACTATTTGGGGCAAGTTCATGCAGTGGATCATCAAGAACACCAAACCAACGCGAAAGAGTCACCAGACACTTGGAGCAGAAATACGGAGAGAAATTCCAGTTTATAGATTACCAGCTGCCTCGTACCAGTGAGGATTTAAAGAGATACTTTTTTAGTTATGAGGGATTACCACTTGGTAATTATGTTACTGTTACTGTTTCTGAGAACGCCGATGGCTTTGAGGTTTTTCAAGATAACTTTATGGTTCATTTTTTTAAGGGTAAAGTTTTAGATTTTCTAGAAGAGAGCGTTACCGGTGTTTTTGATGATGGTATTGTGACTATTTATAATCCTTCAGGGACCGATTTGCCTGATACAATAACTTTTGATACGCAATTTGATGATTATTTAAAGATAATCCCTTGGATCAGCATGACAATAGAGGTTCCGGAGAGTAGCTTTGTTTCCGAAGATCAACTTATAGAGTTAGTAGAAATTATTAACAGAGACAGGGAAGTACCAAACTTAACGATCAGTTTCTTCATTATTACCGATGATTACTTTTTTTCAGAAAGACTAGATGTTACAGAATTTTTTATAAATAGGGTCGCAAATGGAGAAATAAATCTAAACCTGTCTACTGACTTGCAGCCCAGGATAAGATGGATAAACCCATTTGAAAACCAGCAGGATTAGAGAAAAACATGAAAATACGCTTAGTGCAGGCCATCGGTCTAACCGGTGGCCTGCACTAACCCTGTAAGGGAGGTTATAGGCGGAGCCTTAAGGCACACTGAAAGGTCTAACAAGCGCATAAAAACCACAACCCCTCACAAGGGGTTTTCTTGTTAAACAGGCTCTGTTATCTGTTCTTTACTGCCTGCTCACCCAGGATGCCATGCCGAGCAGCAAATGCAAAACATTTGCGACTAGGCCGTAAACGGGTCTACGTATTCTTTTAAGCTTATTTGGAGGTTTTTATTTCTATACCATCGCTTTACCGGAAGCTTTCGTTCATAGAAAATTTCCGGTGTGTACCCACACCGAAATTGCTTGCGGGATGGAGCCAGGCGGTAAAATTGTTGAAAATTCTGCCGTACTTTAGGCTTGCCTCTAAAAAAGAATAAGAAAAAGAACAGCTCAAACTTTAACTGAAAATACCTCTTGACGAAAACATAAAATACCGGTATATTTAATATATGACCAACGGTCAGTCATTGAAAGGATTGGTGATAGAAAATGCGTGTAAGCAAAAACCCCGAAGTACGCAAGGCTGAAATAATAGATGTAGCCGAACACCTTTTCACCGCCAAAGGTTACAACAAAACAACTATATCAGACATCATGGATGATATAGGTATCGCAAAGGGAACATTTTATTATCACTTCAAATCCAAAGACGAAGTGATGGATGCTATTATCATGCGTTTTGTGAATGCAAACGTGGCGGCCGCTAAAGCAATCGCAGATGACAATAAGTTATCTGCACTTGAAAAATTCTTTCAAATTTTATTTTCTTCAAAAACAAAAAGCGGAGAGAATAAAGAAAAAGTGATAGAGCAATTACATCAACCCAATAACGCGGAAATGCACCAGAAAAGTTTGGTTATGCTTATTACATACCTTGCACCCATTCTAACGCAGGTTATAGAACAAGGCATACAGGAAAAAATTATGGTGGTTGACTATCCTTTGCAAACCATTGAATTATTACTCGCTTCTTCTGCTGTTATTTTTGATGACGAGTTCTTTCCCTGTGAGGCCGAAATTATGGAGAAAAGAGCCAACGCCATGATAAATATGGCAGAGGCTACACTTGGTACGGAAAAAGGTGCTTTGAGCGATATTATAAAATTGATTATGAGGTAGCGGTATAGCGCTGCCTTGAAAGTGTCCTTATTTTTTATCTCAAGGGCGAAGACCCCCGCTTCTAAGCCAAAGTTTACTTTGGCGAAAGCGGCGGGGCGAACCGCCTATCTAATAAAAAAGTGCTTTGCACTTTTTTGTTGACAGGTGGGGGTTTTC
>Ga0131853_10003466_pt1 | contig 28275 bp, 12 predicted proteins | sample TergutLab28metaG_FD_92764 | JGI IMG/M metagenome (GOLD analysis project Ga0131853, IMG submission 92764) | Labiotermes labralis P1 segment gut microbial communities from Petit-Saut dam, French Guiana - Lab288 P1 (version 2) (version 2) | ecosystem: Host-associated > Arthropoda: Insects >...
AACACGTACGGGTTTCAAAACTAGCGCCGGCATTACTGTTCTGATAAATTAATCTTCGTTTCTCCTTACCTTTCACTTCCTGGAACACACTATCTATTCTTCCGGCGCTCAGATATATGTTGAGTCATGAATGCGCTCAGCTCTTTGAAGCATCACGTGTTCTGTGCATACTAAGAAGAATATCACGTCCTACACGTTACACATTACTCGCACCTGCATACAACACTCTTCATTACAGGCGGTAGATAGCACAATAAACCACTTAGCAATGAATAATAATGTTCACAGCTGATGTTCAAAGACACGAACACTTAACACGGTTACACATACCCTTCAGTCACCAAACACACCAAAGTCACATAATGGCTGTCGTCTTTCTTTCTTACTCCATACAAATTATGTGATTGGCTGGATCACGACCTGGACGCTATGCGACGCAATATAAGATTCGACGCTGAGTAGCGACATGCCACCTGAGCAAGAAACTAACTGAAGGGTGTACCAACTTTACTCAGAAGCACCAAGAGCTGGGGATAGTTCGTTAGTGAAATCAAACACATTCTGGTTTCTGCATTGCATCCCTGCTAGCATAAAGCACAAACGAAGAAGCTTTATAAATTTTAGGTACATAGATCCGCAAATTACAATTTTACCGACATATCACGATTATCGTCGTCTGGTATTGGATGTCATGCAGTCTGTTGGGAATTTACGGACGTTTAGAAGGGAACTGTTGCCTCTATTTCTTCTGAAACGTCGATCATATCCGAGGATTGAACATTTCGAAATCACGTTGAGGAGAGCTTAATACATCGCATCTCCGACAGATAATATGGTGAACGTTAAAAATTCAGATGATCTAATAAAGGAGCGAATGTACATTCAATTTGTTTCAAAAAGCACAGCATCACTTGCGTCTCAGTAGTTCATGCTAAGGTCAAAGCTGACACCACATTCGAAGTCTCTGACATACGAATACAACAACATAAGAAATGCAGGAATAACATGACAATGAGACGCGTTTGGATCTTTGCATCCCAGCTTCTTCTCAGATGATCGTACCATTTAATACACTTGGGTGGCACTTCTTGTTGATGTTCACGGTTTGTGCATGCATTATTACTATAAATAGGGCATGCTGTTACATTCCGTTTAAAAAACATAATGCAAGTCTACGTCGATATGTATTTAATGTATCGGTCACAAAAACATCAGAATTTCACCACGATGAATGTTCTACACTATCTGACATACAACCACCATTTCACACACAATTATAGTTGTATTCATCATCTATGTACATAACAAAGTTAATATCCTAAGATATAAGCAATAACCATTAAACATTACGATGGCACGTTTTTATTTTCTTTAATGATGCATCCTGTAAATCAGGGCTGGCCAACATGTGACCCTCGGGGAAAGTGTTTACGGCCCTCAGTCACCTGAAATGTTGCAACAATACACTTAACAAACATTATATGTCTACAGAACACAATATGGCAAATTTACTAGCAGAGATAACGTTTAGAGACTGTAACTCATCAGTTTTAAGACAGCAGACAATAAACAATTCTTTCTTTTCGATATGTACACAGAAGTGCGACCCTCGGGCGAGTCCTCATGAATTATTTGGCCTTCCTGTCGCTTGACGATGGCCAGTCCTGATGTAAATCCAAGTAAAAAATCGATAACCGCACAGGAACGTGACGTCATCACACGCACCATGCGCCCATGTTTATTACGTCACACAACAACAAATTTCAGTCTCTAGAATGTAGCGCAATATTATTTGGGTAGTCATAATCCAATAGGCAGTAATCAGTATTCAATGTCATGACTGTATTTTTGCCATAATTATACCTAAAAAAAAAAGGCATTTTCAGTTCAAAGTTTCGACCAGTCAATACGTGTAGCAGCAAGTATCACATATTATTACCGTACATATTTCTTTCATAATTACCCAGAATGCAAATCGAACCTTCTTTCCGCCAGATTGCGTTCGACGATCTACTTCCTATCCAACCCCGCCGATTTTTTTTTTTTTATATTTTTCGCGTAAAGGGCAAGACTTTGGGAGAAAAAGTACCTGACAAGAAATCTGTATTTTGATTTTCTCGTTCTAAAATGAAATCAGCGAGATATTATCATAAGCGTAAATAAGTCTTCATACAACGTTTCTGCCCCTTTTGTCCGATTTTAATCGAAACTGAATTTTCGACAAATATCGACGTAAGCCCCTAATGTCACAATCATGAAAGTCCGTCGAGTGGTAGCCGAGTTGTTCCATGCGCATGGTAGGCCTAGAACAAATATAAAAGAGATGAGCTTTCTATGAGGGCGGAGACATAAAATTAAGTTCAAATCGAGACTCTTGTACCCCCGGAATCCTATAACAGAAAGAGTTGATGGTCTTATTTACACGATTCTAAGAAATAAGCACTTAAACATTATGCTACGGCTGAGCTCTTGGTTATCGCTAGCCATCAGACTGACCCTCACGTTTATTAGGCCTATAACCGTTAATCAATTATCCATTATTTTAATTATTATCCGTGAATAAAACGGCACTCAGTACCACCATCACCACAGTCTAAATGCGACACAACTTTACACTATGATTGGATAGTTTATCGACACTTTTTGAACTACAGAGACAATCCAGAGCTCCAGAAATAGGTTCCATACAAGCCACGTACGAATTAAAAGAGACGGTGACAAGTATATCTGAGATGAACTAATGATCTAATATACTTGTATTCGGCGCTAAAATCTAATGAAATAAACTGCGAACTGCCTCCTTCCAAACTTAAAATTTAAAGCAGTAAATCTACAATATTTAAAATCTAACAACCTGCTGTTGTCATACAGGCCTACCTTCGACAATAAATTTCTATAGGGCTACGTGAGAGAATAGGTGAGTGGATTTTGAGACGCGTCTTTGTGTAGTGCGCCCAACGATAGCACGAGTGTGACTGAAGAACTGAGAAGGATGCGCGGGGCAGCGGTCGTGGCATATTTTAAAGTAGGAGGTTATGAAGTCGTGTAACGTTCTGGTGACGAGGAAATATTAAAAAAAAAAGCTCAGACTCAAAAACAAGTTTCCGGATCCAGGCTCCAAACTATGGTCCCTCGAATGCACAGCATGAGACGATCTGTATATCTGTTCTACAGGTTAGCCAGTTATGTACATACCTGTAACTTACAATTACTATGCATAATGTTAGCGCTCCTCGTACAAAATGGCTCACCTCATAAGAACACTAAGACGCTGTAATCGCAAGTTGTAGATGGACATGTATGTTCAGTACAAGGTACAATGCAGCAAGCCTACAAAAATATAATCCCGCTAGAAACGCAAAATGATGAAATGAATTACGTGTATTTCAAAGGGCACATTCAGACTGGCTCTGACCCGTTACATTTTAATCCAGGCAAGCCACTAAGATAACAAACGAAATATAATACATGTCTCTCAGTCCTTACAAGACGATATTCGCAGTACAAAGAGAGAGAAAATGTTGTACGCACAAAGGATGCGTATTTACGTATCATTCTCGGAAAGACAATTAGTTCCCTATGCAGTACTGAGACGAACTGACCTTCGCAATAAAGACGCACTATGTGTTACTTGGGGCTTACAATTCGAGAAAAATTTTACGATTCAAACAGCTGACGTTCCTCAAGCGAAAATTCTATAAATGCGTGATCTAAGCCAAATATAAATATAAACATAAATGTAACGATATTACCGAATTCTAACGCGAAATACTTTGTCAAATGCCATGCCCTCTTGTTTTGAATGTTACGCCCATAATTCACCGTCAGTAAGAGCGAATAATAACAGTGGCTGCGACACATGCCTCGTAATCGGGTTGTCCCAGTTGCAACGCTCGATTCGTTTCAACTTCTGCTCTCATATCAGGGTTACGTGGTTTTCCTCAGCATATTCCCGCAACGTTGGGATAAAACAACAACATAACCCACGACCATTTCCTCAAGACTCCTAACAGTCTCCTTTCTCATTGGAAGCTATATATCACTTGAAAAAGGTACAGTGTCTTTAAATACACCGAAAGAAAGAGACAGAAATTACTGGATTTGCAAAAACATTTACAATTCTATGGGGAAAGCTTACGAACAAACAGGACTCTGAGTTATATTTTAAGGACTCTACACTGAAGAGTCACACCTCGACAACTACCATGGCACCTGTGTTATAAGAACCGAGAATGAGAATGTAGAAAGTTGGCGGTGTGGTAACCGATAACTTCATCCAGTTACAGGGCAATCGAGAAATACATGAGAAAGTCACTGATGAGATACACATGCTCGTACAAATATAAACAGAGACCTGCGTTTCTGAGATTAATACGTCTTAGTAATAAACTGGGCGTGTGTCCAGTTGAAGTTACACAAATCTATTGAGAACAAAATGCCGTGACTTCAGTCTAGATGAGGTAAATCAGGTTTATACTGTAACTCTGCCACCTCGCCAGATACAAAATGCAGTCTCTCAAACAAGCCTTTCAATGAGGTCCTCAAATCTTCCACCAGACAACATATAACAATATAACAATGAAGATGTTACAAGAAGTACTGTCGTTTCCGGCGTAACATAATTACTCGTTCTTGCAGCGCAGTGAAAAACCAAACTATTCGCAGTGCGACATGAATCAAGTAGTACCGATAATCCACATATTCTTCAACCAGAAAAGTAAATTGCGAACAGAAGTCGTAGGACTTCTGAATAGACCCTCTGATAGGTTACCCATATATAAACACTTCTCACGGACTGCATAAACACCTAAGCAGACATAAACATGAGAACCGATACAGTTGGATTTCGAAAGTGACATCTGATCGGTTCCGCAGAAGGACCGCAAGAAGGGCCCTGAGGAAAGGAAAAACAATGACAGTAAGAAACATCACGAAGAAAAGGCGCGTAAAAATGAAGGAGGAGGAGGAGGAGAAGAAGAAGGAGGAGGAGGAGGAGAAGGAGAAGGACGAGAAGAATAAGAGGAAGAAGAAGAAGAAGATTTGGACGATTCAGCCGATCAAATGTCTGTTGCATCTGATACCTCTATATTTGTTCCGAAGCGGGGAAAACCGCCTCCCTTAGCACTGTTAATTGAAGACAGGTACGACGAAATGAGGATCCAGTAAATACTGGTATGCGTGAAATGTGGTCTCAAATGGAATGGAGTTTGCAACACACCTGAATACCTTTGCACACACACACTGCGAAGAGGAAAAACAAATTGAGGTGTTTCGCAAACAGACTGCTGCAGTGAAACGTTTTCTTGTCTAATACAAAGATTTTTACAATCATAAATCTTTACTGTGAGTTAAAATTAAATACAATTATGTAAAATGGGTCATGATTTTTTAGCTGTCTTCTAGCCCGTGACCTGTACCAAGAAAAGTAGTGCCATATTATCTGCACTTTTTCAAGATGTGTTACTCCGCTTTCTTAGAAAACCGAAAAAAAAACAGAAAAATGTGTTTACCAACGGCATCGTCTGAAGATAATTAAACTTCCTACAAAACGCCGTATGATTTTCCTACGTCGACACATGTTGAAAGCAAAACCAAAGGGATTCCACTTAACCATTCCTTCATCTACCTAATACTCCTGTCGACCTGCATGTTGATACAGTGACTATATAATTATACCAACAACGAAAAGCCACAAGCCACACAGGCCTGCATATGATACTCCATCGTGGGCCTGTAGGGGTATAGCTGCAGCCTTATTGCTCTATGTACGTAACACAGACTAAAGCGGCTTATACTATGCCATGACCTTCAGCACACAGCAAGTTATCACATCCAGCAGTACAGTAAAATTCGACCACAGCCGTTAAATATTTTCCTTATCAAGTCAATACGATATGCCCAAATTTTTTAATCAAAGAACCATTAATTAATGAATTAATTAGCAAAGCCATCACGCGTAGTGTATATATCACTGATCGTCGCCTACAAAGACGTTCTCGACGAAGGGTAGTATGTTGAAACGCTGAATATTGGGCTCTGAAATCTCTCCATTCCTTTGAAAATAATATATTGTAAGTCCGTTTTAATCAGAGTTTCAATGTTCAAACAGCCTGAATAAAAACCATAAACGTCATGACAGTGACTCAGTAACAGTTACAGTGTTCTGGCGACAGATTGCGAGTAACGTTCTTCATTTTGTACAGGAAAGTACGAACTTGGTGCAATGTATACGTTATTTACACGTCCAGCATGTAAATATCAGGAAACCCTCGTTGTTCTGCTGTTTGTTTGTTCAATATTGTTAGAAACTCCGCAGAAAACTTCAATAAATAATATACTAACACAGTTATACAAACGAAGGAACAAATAAACAAAACCGTAGTCGGATTCAAATTATGTCGGTTAAACTTTAAGTTATAAACAGGACAGGAATCCACGAATAAAGCCCGTCTGTTGCTTCATTCAGTAAATGTTCAATCCCTTTTGGCTGTATCTAGTGTATACATGGTTGTGTACAGGGTAAACAGCAAAGACAGTCGATAATCTGTTATATATTTAGTTGTTGTTTATTTAACGAGGACTTCAGCTGCTCAAATTATTAAGCACCGAAAAATGGATTAATGAATATAGAACCGAAATACTGTAGAAGGAAGTGGTCTCGCATAATGTAAGGTACGATCCAGGCACTTGCTTGGGGAAACCGACGAAAAACGTAAACGTCAGGATGCTCGGTCTGTGGGCCGAAAACTGAACCCACGACCTCAAGAATATGAAGCAAGTGTGGCATCCACCGCGCCGCGACCTTCAGCCCACATTCCTAATTTATATCCTTGATTAGTTAAGATATTATCTGTACCTGCATATTCGGATTAAAATTGTGATGGTGATCATGGCAACGCGAGTGCAGCAAGCAGCGGCCGGCCACTACAGCTGTCACGGAAAAACTCCGCATATCCGCTGACAAGTGCGTCTGGACTCGTTCATGTAGGAATAATCAGCGAGTTATTTTAACATATCAACAAGAGGATATTAGCAAGATTTCTTGTAAGGCTTCCGTACACAAGACGCATTAAATTCAAACTACCCAGTCGCAAAAGGTAAAGACAAAGGTCGCAGGCCATAAAATAACAAATGGACATATCTGTGTGAACGAGATGACAGATCCTACATCTTTCTCATTGTAAAAACACGAGGAAGGAAGTACTCTGGTACACTAAGTGATAGTAATCTGTATTGCCATTCTTCAGGCACATATACGCAATAGAAAGGTCTCGGATACGTAGCAGCACTGCTAACCACCACGCAACTTGCGGTGGGCAGTTATTAGAATGGAGAGTAGGGATTTTTTGTAATCCCAACAGACCACTACCAGAGCAGACACTTCGAGATATATCGGCAGAGATCAACCCTGCTACATGAACTTTGTCCAGTCCACTACATCAATATGCATTGGCTAGCACGGCCGATCGAGTTCAATAAACCCCGGCCGGAGTAAGTCTTCAGCCAACACTGATCTACTCGTAAGTCAGCGAGGATGACATCACGAAATGGGGACAAAACAAGGAACGCAACACAGAGTTTGGACACTGACACTGTATGGCCTTGAGATACGCTGATTCTTCCACTCCATGTAAGTATAACGGAGCAAGGAGAGTTCCTACCATCACACTTGATACTAAAACAACAACTCATTATTCAGGGTATCAAGTTACTCTGCCACGACCAGCGCCTCTCTGTTTGGTTAATGGCACATATATTGTATACACACACACACACACACACACATATATATATATATATATATATATAGAGAGAGAGAGAGAGAGAGCGCGCGAGAGAGAGAGACAGTGTAACAGAATGTTTTAACAAACTTTCAGGGGTTGTAGGTGGCTCAAAGGAAAGCATTTTGCGATAGGGAACATGGTGTCGGAAACATCACCTGGGATAGTAAGCAAGCCGATCGTGTGGTTCCAGCAAGATTGTTCGCCCGTTCGATTTACTTAGGCATGCTGTGAGAAATCATTTGGACGCAGCATTTTGAGAGGGGTAGTGGTGCGGACCTGCTGCGTGGCCACCGCAATACCCTAACCTGCCCGCGCCTGATTTCTTTCTTTCGGTTGACCTTAAATAGTCTCATGTAAAAATATAGAAGCGGACTTTGCAGCTGGAATTGCAGCAGCATTTGAAACTATATAGACATGCCAGAGATCTTCGAGAGGGTGCGCCAGAACATGATGCGTCACTCCAATGAAGTGCAATGAAGTCAGTGACCGCCACTTCGAACACTTCGAAGAGTTCTTCTGAATTAATTGAAAATAATAGCATTACAATAAATACACACAACTCAAAACCTACATACACGTACGAAAAAGAAATGAAGAATTACAAAAGCGCTGATCTCAGAAGCCAGCGTTCGCCGGTTGCAACCTTCTCAGCCGCTGTTTTGCCGTCGACTTCAGTATCAAGAAGACGTTGCCGAACACACGTTCCCTGTTTAAAATTTCTTACCTTTAACCCCCTGCAACACATGAAAGATTGTAAAAACTACTCTCTTACGCCCTATATATATTCTGTTTCATGACTTGAAAGCACAAAACAACAACAGTGAGTTTTTACAGACAGCGCAGGCATGAAGCGAAGTTACGGGTTTTGCATCGACCCGACTCTGCGGGAAGATCGACGGATTTTCTACTCGAGTCCGTGCTCGCAAGACAGCTCGCTGTGATGTTACCGGTACATTTACTAGATTGTCCTAGAGTTGAATTTCTTTACAAAGTGGGAGGAAGAATGACACACAGTAGAAGGTACACGATAACCTGCAGGTGTTTTAACGGGAAAGGTTTAGCCTGCTCGGGAATCAAGATAGTTTAAAATTAACATCCAAGTTTTCGCCAACTTAGAACCTAAACGGTCCGCTGTCGTATACCATCAGCACACTGAAAACCTCATTAGTTGTACAACATGCAGCCCATGATAATGAACTTAGACTTTCAAATATCGGATGAAAGGAATGTTTAATCCTGAAGAAAATAAAGAGAGACATGAGCTTTATTTGACGGCGAAATCTGGTTATTTAGTCATAATCCTGACGTGTGTAAGTAAAACAGCGCAAGGAAATTTATTGTTAGAGAGAAGCCACTAGACCGACTCTCAGAAGCCGATGTTGTAATGAACAGAAGAATTTTCATACCGAAGAATTAAAATGTTTGTGTACAATCTTGTTGATCATCAGTCAAAACAAAGCGACATTGAAATAAATATTCGTTCGATTTGAAGTCCTCGTGGCGGCGACTACAGAAATCGTATTCTTCTATGACGCCGTGTAGCTTCGTAGACAAGAGACAATGCAAGTAACATATTACACAGCGTTTCATCTCAGAAGAAAAGTACCTTCAAACGTTCGTCCACTTGTAAAGCCCCACGAACAAAGGATGAGATACCTTTGGGGTTTAGGGGAACTGTAGCTGGCACTATGACCAGGCTCATCGCGCAAATGTAACTGAAGTTCATGTCAGTGAACAGTTGTGTAAGGTAAAGAAATTAGGAAGGTGAAAGCTACCTTCTCTGTTCCACACTGAACACCGGTATATAACCCGAGGTGTGTGGAAGTCGTGGAGGTTTCCTACGTCACGACTTCAGAATACAGGTTCTTTCTCTGGACAACTCAATACGGAATATCTGCAAAGTATAATGCCCTGCCACATGCCAACATTTCTTATTCTTCATTTCTGCAACGCATATTAAATTCCGGGAATGCTTTCTACCGTTCAACCCAGAGTGTGCCGTCGTCATGTCCGCTATCTAATAACGCAAAGATGTGAATATAAAAATTGTAATGCTACCTGTCCCTTAGTGGTGTAGAACTTGGTCTGTCACGCCAAGGGACGAACAAAGTGTACTGAGGATGTTCAGCCGAATATCAAGATCTAAGAGACAGTAACTAACATTAAGTTGCACAATGAGAATCTTCATAACCTGCAGTAAAACAGTGATGATTAAATCAGGGACCGTGAGATGAGCTTGGAATGTAGTACATACATAAAAAATGCATACAAAGCTTTGGTCGGGGAACCTAAAGAGAAGAGACTGTCAGTAGGCTTAGGCGTAGACTACAGAATAATATGAGAGTATAGCTAGACTGAAGGGGACTCGAGAATTCCGTCTCTTGTGAAGAGGGTAAAGAAACTCCGGGTCCCATGAAATACAAAAAATTCCCTGTTTATGCTAACTAAGCGACTTTCAGCTTCTCAAGAAGAGTGAGTTCATTGATTATGCTACTTTTAGCATGGGAAAGAGTCCGAAATGCATAGAGGACAGCACCCCTTTTGTTGCAACAATATACGGACAACGCTGTTGTCTTACAACAATATAGGGGACAACACTTTTCTGTTATAATAATACACAGACAACACTCTGCTGTTAACAGAAATATAGGACAACACTATACCGTACAATAACATAGGACAACACTATACTGTTACAGTAACATACGGACAACACTATACTGTTAAAGTAACATAGGACAACACTATAATGTTAAAGTAACATACGGACAACACTATACCGTTACAGTAACATAGGACAACACTATACTGTTACAGTAACATACGGACAACACTATACTGTTAAAGTAACATAGGACAACACTATCATACGGACAACACTATACTGTTAAAGTAACATACGGACAACATTATACTGTTAAAGTAACATAGGACAACACTATACTGTTACAGTAACATACGGACAACACTATACTGTTAAAGTAACATAGGACAACACTATACTGTTAAAGTAACATACGGACAACACTACACTGTTAAAGTAACATAGGGCAACACTATACTGCTACAGTAACATAAGGACAACACTATACTGTTAAAGTAACATAGGACAACACTAAATTGTTAAAGTAACATAGGACAACATTGTACTGTTAAAGTAACATACGGACAACACTATATTGTTAAAGTAATATACGGACAACATTATACTGTTACAGTAACATACGGACAACATTATACTGTTACAGTAACATACGTACAACACTATACTGTTAAAGTAACATAGGACAACACTATATTGTTAAAGTAACATACGGACAACACTATACTGTTAAAGTAAAATACGGATAACACTACACTGTTACAGTAACATACGGACAACACTATACTGTTAAAGTAACATACGGACAACACTATACTGTTACAGCAACATACGACAACACTATACTGTTACAGTAACATACGGACAACACTATACAGTTAGTGTAACATACGGACAACACTATACTGTTACAGTAACATACGGACAACACTATACTGTTACAGTAACATAGGACAACACTATCCTGTTACAGTAAAATACGGACAACACTATACAGTTACAGTAACATACGGACAACACTATACAGTTACAGTAACATACGTACAACACTACACTGTTACAGTAACATACGGACAACACTATACTGTTACAGTAACAAAGGATAACACTATACTGTTACAGTAACATACGGACAACACTATATTGTTAAAGTAACATACGGATAACACTATACTGTTACAGTAACATAGGACAACACTATACTGTTACACTAACATACGGACAACACTATACAGTTACAGTAACATAGGACAACACTATACTGTTAAAGTAACATAGGACAACACTATACAGTTACAGTAACACACGGACAACACTATACTGTTAAAGTAACATACGGATAACACTACAATGTTACAGTAACATACGGACAACACTGTACTGTTAAAGTAACATACGGATAACACTATACCGTTACAGTAACATAGGACAACACTATATTGTTACAGTAACATATGGACAACACTACACAGTTACAGTAACATAGGACAACACTATACTGTTACAGTAACATAGGACAACACTATACTGTTACAGTAACATACGGACAACACTATACTGTTAAAGTAACATACGGATAACACTATACAGTTACAGTAACATACGGACAACACTATACTGTTACAGTAACGTACGGACAACACTATACTGTTAGAGTAACATAGGACAACACTGTTGCCTTACAGCAACACTCCCTCCCCCCAACCCCCCAGTTTATTTCATCTGTTCTCACTGGTATTGGTTTAGTACGGTACGCCCATAACTATTCAAATGTTGCTGAACAAAGAATTTATTTTGTATTTAAATTAATTAAAGACAATTGTGGCCTACATTCAGGACTATTTACATGAAAATTTCGCAAACGCCTAAAGTGTCGTTTGGAAAATTACACTTAAGTTTACAAAAGTGCATAAAGGACTCCGACATCACGCATAGATTCTTGGAATTAATTACTAGTTTGGTAAGTCAAGAGTAGATTCAACCATATAGAATCAGTTAAAATCCTGGTTTTCTTCAGTTACTTCATGTGAACGACGCCACAGTACCTTAAAATAAGCCACAAGCGATTCAGTGTTAGCTATATAAATTGCTTCTTAATCCTCCTATAAACACGTGTAGATACATCCTTAACAATATCCGTTAGTACTTCGACCGGAACGCTAAGTCGCGTTCGCGCTGCGCTGTATTATCGCTTTTCCAAGAACTATACACGAAACAAGGCTCCCATTTACCACTATAACCCCCAAGAAAGATCCTACGTCATTTCGTATGCTAGAAGTTTAGCTAGGTATGAGACCCCTCATTTAAAAAGAGACACACATTTTGAATAATGCATACACAAAATCCATATTTTATCCCACAGAAACACAAGAAATGCACACAACATCAGTTCCATATTACAACGCCCTGAAGTCCAACCTGCCTCGTGAAAAAAGGTTCTTAATACCAACTGGTTTGTATTGATCGGATCTAGTTCAACTGCTAACTCACCCCTAGAGTGCTAAAATGTATTCGATTGCTGAGATTTTCTTTGTCAAGTTCACAAAAAGCACGATATACTACTCGAATAGGAGATAGAAAATGAATCCTAGAAGTCATAGCGTAGAGAGACTTTAAAAAAGTCCAGACATATTGCATGGGAAAACGTGACCGGCCTAAATGAATAAAGGAAAAATTGCGTCGCGGTAAAGTCTCGGGGGGGAAACACTGGGAGGCGTTACAATCAAAAGTTAGAACACGACAGAAGAACAGAACAAATGCGACATAAACAAGCCGGCCTGGAGCGTAGTAACACAACAGCATCGGGAACCGAGTTTAGTTCTATGGCCTACAAGATCTGTATAACAAAGGGTGCTTTCAGCCATAACTATCAGAAAATAGGAGAGGAGCTCGAAGTTTTGGCAGTAGTTTTCGGATGATTATAACATGTGCCGTGACAGGCATAATCCACTGAATCGGGATGGGGTCGGGGTCGGGCCATGGGGTTTGTAACCCATGAAATAGTAGTTCAAAATTTCAGTACAGCAAAACAGGCCAAGATGTAACTCGTTTGAAAGAACCCATTCTAGCGAACACAATACAGCGTACCAAAACAGCACAATGTTTATCATCAGGGACTAAAAAGACAAAACAGGATTCATACAAGGCTCGTTTGAGCCGAACGTTATTTGAATTGACTCGCTCTAGCAAACCAATTAGGTTCTGATAAAAGAGGCTCAAATATACAACCTTGTACTCAAAAGACCAAGACAGGAAATAAAAATTCTCCAATTTTAAAGGGACTTAATAAAGTTTCTGGACATCTGAATAAGTTCGTACAATTACTATGTAAACTATGAAAAGGCTCCTCAACACAAACCCCTATTTCTCGGTCACACTGACATCCGAGAAAAAGGATTTGTTATTATGGCAGCCCTCCGATAGGTTAAATCAAAGCTTGGTTTGCTCTAAGAATTAACCACCGTTGAATAAGGCCGTGGAGTAGCGCGTGGATATTATTACAAGCCGTCATATGACGAACAAGTAGCTATACATTCATAATCTTGTCATAACAAATGAGCACGTTTATTACGTTGGCAGTCGGTTTTGACAGAAACCCGCAGTATGGGTGCTTTATCTAGTGCATTCATAAAATAAACTGAAGATAAGAATGTTACATCACTTCTACAGGCCTACTTTTTACAGTTGTGAAATTTATTACGCTCTTGTTGACGGGTTAAAACATAACTTTGACTCATCTGTCGGAGAGCGAAATTCGTTCTGGGGCACAGGTACAAAACACTTAAAGTTTCACTTCCACTTCCCCAAGTCTATGCCAAAGACAATATCACACGTGGTCGCGAAAACTTTTAACACACATCTTTCATACTAGACATTTTGATGTCCGAAAATTTTGCGTAGCGGAAGAACTGTTTAACTAGGATTAGTTTCAGGAAAATGGCGAGCAACATGAAGATTTTGCAAAAATATTTTCTGCTCATGACGATGACTGATGGGTTGTAGAAAACGTGGCACTACTTCTGAGATTTTATGAAGACGTATTTCGAAGCTTCTACTGTGATTAGCAGCAATGGAGACAACGTGTTCGAATGCTTTGAAGCCTTCATACGAATCGTACCGATTAAATGTACACATACCACAAAGTGTGCAGGTTCCGTCACAAAACTTCCGAAGTATGGAATCATAACTTCCCCTGAACAACTGACACTCTGCTTACCGTTACGAAATGTGCAGTTTCTTGACGCTACGCTCCGTCATAACAATTCAAAGCACATACTCATATCCTAAGAGCCTGTCTATGCACGGACGGCATAAATAAGAACAAACGCTCGTGTGCCAGCGGTCTTAGTGAGAAAGGCATTCCTATTTCGATATTTCTTCTCTCACGGGTCAAAACATTCTTTTCAACATGAATTATTTTATATGGCGCATAGTTCCTCGCTTCCTAAGCCCAGCCTGATCCGGTTTTCACAAGTTTCTTTCTCAAGAACTCGTCTTTATACAGTCTGATCAAAAATTTGTCACTTCATTCCTTGGTCTGCTACGTTCTCGCTTTCTTCCATTCACAAATGTTATTTCAGCAGCCTGTTCTGGCAGCTTCAAATAGTTCGTCTTATTTCAGCGGTTCAGACCGTATCTCACTCTACTCTTATGATATGCTGAACATATATATGCGTAAGGTAGCAGACTGGCCCTTTTCTTCAGACACATACCCCCTATGCTGAACACAAAGATTAAAGCTTTCCAGTCTACAATTCGTACTTTCATCTACACAGTATATAAGGATGTGGGCCGGGTAGCTCAGTCGGCATAGCGACTGACTACGGGCTGGAAGGTTCGGGATCGAATCCCGGTGGGGACGAGATTTTCCGCCCGTCCAGACCGGCCCTGGGGCCCACCCAGCCTCCTGTGAAATGGGTACCGGGTCTTTCCCGGGGGTAAAGTGCGGCCATGGCGTGCTGCTGACCACTCACCCCCTTCTAGCGATCATGGAAGGGTAGAGCTATACCTCTACCCACACTCTGGGCCACACCGGGCCTGTAACGTGAACACTTCTTTTACAGTATATATGGCTCACGCATAATTTCGGAAAATTTTGCGAAGGTCGCGGTCTATAGACTAACACCGTTACTGACACTGCCCTTCGTTACTGCTGGCACTATTTTTATCACTGCCGGTCTTCTGGCATGTTACACTGCATATTGGCATGATAGGTTACTCGCTTTACAGCCGAACATCCCACACGACAAGAATTTTTTCCACGTGCTGCACACGTCAAGGAACTGACTATTCTAAACACAGTTGAGCAGGAATAGCGTAGAGACAGGGCTATGGTTTGGACGATCAAGAAATTATAGTTTGATTTCATTGTATATATGGTTCTATGTTTTGTATCCTTCTATTTAATTTTGTATATTGTGTATTATTATTGCTATGTATATTCCACTCTAGGTATTATGTTTCATTGTGTTGTTCTGTGTATTATGTGTAAATGTGTACTGTACTACCGCCACCAGGTGTCAACCCATTTGCAGTTAATAAATATATCATATCACATCACGGGCGAGAGATTTTTCTCGTTTCCATAATGTCGAATACGGCCCTGGGGCCCACTAAGCTTACTATTAAATGGGAAACATGGGACGCTTTTCTGAGAGGTAGAGCATCTGGGTCGACAAGCCGATTATTTACATCCATCCAGGATCGAGGTTAAGAATGAGTGGCACTACACCTCCACTCCTCGCACGCCTTCATGGCGTGTACAGAGACAATTTCACCTTTCATTCAAAACACAGTTATAATTACAGTATATTGCTAGAAATTCTGCGTAGGACAGGATATCGTTAATAATGGGCACAAAATAGAAGCAGATAAAACAGTAACATCTGACCCGCTACGCATAAAAAGCAGAGGAGTTACTCTTTAAGTTAAACCAATATACCGATTAATTTCGTAAATCTAATCGGCTTAAACTACCAGGTCAGAATCTGACCATATAATGTAATAGCAGAAACGCAGTAAATTATATGGATGTAAGGCACTGAGATGCCTCTTATACCTTAATAGAAAAACCCCAAAATATTTTTTACATTCGCCACGAGCGCATAGTTACTTGGCCGTGGCGAGTCAGGGTATGTCCTCACACATTTTTACTCAGTGTTTATCAGTGTGACCGCGCTACGAAAAGCGAGTTGTTACTCCGTTAGCAACAGAACCTCATTAACTTCCCAGGAACCGTATGCAGTTGGTATTAAACACAGCCTGAATTACAGATCTCATTGAAAGCTACAAATTTCAATACGTTTCGTTGTAAAATTTTATACTTAACAAAACACAATAACGACAATTTATGGATATTTACTGGATTAATATAAGAGACATTATCTCTGAAAACTAAATTCGGAAATGAAATATTATCCGCAAAAAAAAAAAAAAAAAAGAACAAGAATTAAAATAAAGTATGCGTGTGAAAAAAGTGGGAACTTTAAAATGTGTAGTACAGTTTTAAACTCCAGTCACGATTCGCAAATCAAGCGAACGATTTATGCTGCGTCATTCATACATATGCCTGTGTAATCCGACCATACACAACGGACTTGATATAGACCTACTCTTTTGCGGTCGAATAAAGTGCACTGGCTAACAGTGACATCTGCCGAATAGTACGAGCATGTAGGAGGCCTACTGAGATTCCTGAACGTCGCATGGCATTCTTCAGCAGTTAGACCGTGCAGCCGATCTACCACTGGTTCCCCTGCCTCACCGTATTACCAAAAGCCGCGTAACCCCGTGGTAATGGCCAGTGGTCTTCTATACACAGCTTCAATTTCCCAAGATGATGGTAACACATCTACGTGCCTTATCTCCACAGAAACCAAACCCATGGTGGGCTTCCTCTAGCAAGGATGGGGCCGGAAATGACGCATCACTGCGAAGTAGCACGATCAAATTCTTAAAAAAAGGCTCCAATGGATTCTCAGCCTCTACTGAACTGTCCGAGCGAAAGGACATGAAACGCGAATATACGTACTGCGTTTAGAAAAAAATGCCGGTGTAGAAGGGATTTGTAAGGAGAGACGACATTATTAATACACTCAGACATACAATCAGTGTTCACAGAACAGCAAGAGAGCTGACCCTACTAGCCGCACTCTCAGCGATGAGCAATGCAGCAGCAAGTTCGAATCCTGTTTGGGTGCCTCTCCGTATGCTCCTATGTTACCTCCCAAAAGTATAAGCACAGTATCTGTGACAGCAGACGGTAGGCGACCGCGTATGTGCATCACTGGAAACATCTCCCACTACTACACAATTTTATACAATCAAATATGTAATTGTTAAAAAAAATATATTTATGACACTACATGATTACATTTATCTGAAACAGTGAAACAATGACTTGTGCTACCATCTAGCGCTCCACGTCCTTAGTACATGATAATGAAATTCCCATGCGTGTAAGAAGTACAAGTACAATGGAATGAGGTACAGGTTTCAAAAAGACACTTCCTAGGCTCGCATCACAATAATTAAAAAAATAAAAGAATAAATAAATTTCATTAAAATGTATCGGTTTCAAGGCAAAATAGTAAGCAGTAATGAATCGATACAATTATGTTTCCAGATGAAGGCCTATTGCTAGAAGGGATTTGATCAGAGATGTTCATTTAGCTTTACAAAAATAACTGATATTCATCCAAGCTTAAACTTACTTACTAATGTACTTACTTACTTAATTTATGAAGCACATTCCTTCTTGAGAAGCTAACCGGTGTTCAGCTAGTAAGAAATTTCCGCGATTTATGGAATCGGAAGCTTCATTAACCCGTTTACATGTGCTCGCCACTTGTCCTTATGCTGAGACAGATCAATTCAGTTCATGCCCCTCATTCCAATTCCTGAAGATCCATCTTAATATTATTCTCCCATCTATGCCTTGGTCTTAAAAGTATTCTCTTTCCTTCAAGATTCCCAACAAAACCCTGTATGTACCTCTTCTCTTCCCCATATATGCTGAATGGTCCGCCCATCTCATTCTTCTCCATTTTATCAACCGAATAATATTTGACGAGGAGTAAAGATCATTAAGCTCCTCATTACATAGTTTTATCCACTTCCTTGATTCTCGTCCCTCTTAGGCCTATAACGTCTTCTGAACACTCTATCATCAAACACCCTGAGCCTCCGTTCCTCCCCTCAATGTAAGCGACAACGTTTCACACTCACACAAAACAACAGGCAAAATTATCTTTCTGTATACCTTAATCTTTATGTTTCTGGATAGCGAACTGGAAGACCAGATTCTGGACCGAATGGTAGCAAGAATTTCCTGACTTCAAATGCTCTTAATTTTTTCTTGAATAGGATTTTGATCCAGGTGCTGTGATACAAATCGGAAGGTCGCTGGTTCGATTCCAGATGGTGTCATTGGAATTTTTTATTGACATAATCCTTCCGATCGCACTATGGCCCTGAGGTCGACTCAGCCTCTATAAGAAATGAGTACCAGGAACATTTCCTGGGGGTAAAGGCGGCCGGTGCGTGGGGCTGACAACCTTACCACCATCCTGTACCGTTGTCATGTAATCTGAGAATCTTAACTTCCTGGAACCCTCTGGGCCATTCCAGGCCTGTAACGGGACTGCTTTACCTTTACCTTTAGGATTTTGATCCATTAATGTTGTTCCCAAATATTTGAACTTTCCCACCCTTTCAAAGGAACTATTATTAGACTTCATATTGTGACTTCATCGTGCGTTCTGATCTCGAGACACGACTATGTTTTTTTCAGCATTGACTTCTAGTCCATTCTCCTTATTAGCAACTACTCTAGCTTCTGTGTTTTTCTTTATAGTATTACGCTTCTGCCCAATATATTACCATCAGCATAAAGAAGCTGATATCTACCTTTCACTTTTAAACCATCCTGGTTTACCTGAACCGTCCTAATGGCGTACTCTGCACCGAAGTTGAAAACCAATGGAGATAAAGCGTCTATTTGTTTCAAACCATTCCTAATTGGCAACATTTCAGACAAATGTTTGCCTAATTGGACTCTACTATAGGTTTCATTCAGGCACATTTTTATTGGCCTTACCATTTTCACGGGTCTACCAAAATCAACGAGAATATTATACAAGACCTCACTCCTAACTAATCACAGGCTTGAAGTCTATAAATAGCTGATGCACTGTCTCATTTTATTCACATTTTTTCTCAAGTACTTGACGATTGCAGAATATATGACTAGCAGTTGACTTGTTGCGTCGAAATCCACACTGATGATCCCCAATAAAGTAAAGGCTAAAGCTGAGTTAAAAGTTAAGTTAAACGTTTTATAGTCAAAAATCCATATATTGAATACATTAATTAGCTAATCACTTATCTTGACTGTTGCTTCGCTTTTCATTCTTAATGTGTAGCGCAGGTTAATCTTACGTGCGTGTCGATGGGCTTATTTGATGATTGTGTTGCTAACTTTTACGTGCTTTGTATAGGCCGTCTCCACATTTTTGTTATCTTTTTTAATGACCTGTAACAATAGTAGTAAAATATTGCCTTTATCGAACTCCCTTGATATCAACAAGCAAGTTTTAATGTTATCAAATCTGTTATGTGTAGTTTACCTAAAATTTGGTTCGTTCCTGCTTTTTACGCTCTGCATTACATTACTGATGCTGACTACATGTGTGGCAACTTAATACTGAGGCCGACTGCCTTGTCGAAACAGGGTAGTTTGACGACGCGTCACAGACTGGCGTCATTCTGGATGATTGTATCAAGTAAAATATTTGGCGTGACTGTACTTCCGTCATTGATCTGATTGTCTTATTTAGTCTATTTGAACACGCATTACAATTCAATATTCAAGCGAAACCCACCTTTCTATAACTTGTACAATATTCACGATCCCTTCGACCGGCCCTATGGAATGATTATTATCTCGTAAATGCTGGGCAGACTTTGATTTCCTGTTGTGATTTTGCAGTTCCTAAAATGTTCGTTAAATCCGTGATAAAAGGTTCTACCAGTCTGTCCTCTATATATTTTATTACAGTATGGACATCGCAGCTGGTAAATGCCAATTGTTTTGTATACTCGTATCGCGATCATTGCCTTGTCTTATTCTTAATAAATTTTCAATAGCGACTTTCGTCCTGTAAGCTACTGCAAGGGCAGTTCCTTTAAACAATATATATATCTGACTGAACACAACGGGATGATTACCACCAAAATGATAACATGAAGCATTATGACGTCTCCATACTAAATTCTCGAGTTCCTCAGTAAAAGAAAGTGAGATAATGTATTTTAACCTTCTAAAGCCTACTGGTTACGTGATGCCCCAACAGGCTTAATATTCAAGAATTTTACATTCTGCTCACACACTGTATTTATGTGCTTTGTATTTATCTCAGAATAAACAGCGACTTTTGCCCCATACGACACAGGGTGATTGGTTTTTACAACCGAGGTGAAAAGTGTTTACTGCGCGGTACGAACTGCTTCTTTAAATAAAGCAGCCCGCGCTTCGTCTTTAAATGGTTAAACAGAACAGTAGAAATATAATTACAGCGTTCTTTTGTATCTGAATTTTTCCATGAACATAGTTTCGAAACGAAAGAGGCCAATAATATTACCAATACATCATGCATTTTGACATTCGACTAACAACCACATTTATCACAAAGTACATTTATCACGCTATGCATAATCCCATCGCGCCGATCCTCCGATAAGCCTTATAAATTAACGTGATCTTCCATTTTAGAACATATCAGTTAACGGAATACGACATTCCTCAAAAGGCAGTTACCTGAATATAAATAGCATCCAAGGAATAGTCATCAAGACTACCGGAGAGACACATCTACTGCCGTCTGAAAATTCGGCGCCTATAGCACAAGATATTCAACGTGTTTTACATAGCGTAGTCAATGCTGGTGACTCAATAACAAGTTCTTAAACAATAACAAATTTTAAAAACATAAACATCTCATTTCAAAATTTTAATAACCCTACTCTGTTGTACACAACTTTAACATAATTACAGGCCAGGGTTTTACCAACCCAATGATTTTATATACTTTTATATAAACTTTGTAATTAATTTAATTTAATTTAATTTGTACCGCATTTCACCTTAAATTTAGAATTGTTGTAATGATGGCCTGATGATGGTCTTTTAGAACGAAACATGTTGCCATGTTTCTAAATAAAGCAACGAAATTGTGTTTGGCGGAACTCTAAAGATTTGTTTTTAATTTCATAAACACAACGGGAAGTCCTCCCCCAAAAACATAAAAGTAATATTAAAACAACATTTCTTGTTCACAACTGCACTTCAAAACTTGTTTCTGTACGGCAAATTGGTTATAAACAAGTACTGTATGCTTGAATTGAGCTCCAAGGATATAACAAATAAATTGAAGAGCACGCGCCAATCTCTAGGCAAGAATCCCCTGAGACAGTACATCCCCTTCTGTCATTGGCATCACTACATCCCATATGAATTTTATGGCCAAAGGTTGTGGCCTCAATACACTGCTAACAACAGACCAAATGTTCAGAGTAGCAGTGGCGCAAAATAATTGTACTAGTAGCATCCCTTTCCAGTTTTAGATTCTGGCAACTGTTTGGTGGTTTCAAAAATTAAAGATTTGGTGGTTTCAAAAATTAAAGAATCGACTATTCAGTGATGCGGAGTCATATCCCACAAGAACGGGAACTTCAGTATCACATTAGATTTCAAATCGGCATTATAGCGATACAATGTACATACATAAAGCGTGTTACAATGTTTTGAGACCATAAGAACCTTGTTCAGAACAATATCACGTCATACGAAATGCTCATCTCTGCCACAGGATATACAAAACGTGTTTCCAAACAGAGTCAAAGGGAAAGGCGGAAGCTGAAGGAGGAACTTGGATCCGCCTATTAGTAAAACGTTGTGTTGACACTCGTAATAATTATTAGGTACAGCAGGTTACAAATACATTTAACAACAGCGTCTTCTTTTGCGTCGTCACGAACACAACGCAATAGAATCAAAATTTTCACTCTTTTCCACCCTTTCCATGCAAATTATCTTACGAAAATTTCAAACGTAAGTCACAGTTTATTTCAAATATGCTAACAAGGAACCTGACTTCTACGATGTATGATACAGGAGATACAATACGGAGCAAAACTGCCGGGATTAATCACTAAAACCTAATGCTAAGTTTCAAGGGCATCGTACCAGTAGTAATAATCACAATTATATACAAAAGTATGTTAAAATCGATCGTCTCATTCAAAGGTACTATGTGATCGTGACCATTGCTGGCAGCCATCAACCTACACGACAGTGGACAGACAGACACACCATCAAGGCAGGATATTAAAACGTGCTTAGAGTATATCGAAATTTGTTCAGTTTTTTTATTCAAAATTACGCGCGAAATGTCACAGAAGGAATCGAGACTGAAAGCACAATCTTACATTGACACCCATTACTAGTCCACTATAGTTTTCGTTAAGGGTCTAACACATGAGTGGGATATGAGAAAAATGTAACCACGTATCATAGTACACAACTTACTTGTACTTTACACTGAACGTGTTTCGGACAGTGCCCAGAAAAGTGTTATGTCGCGATGGCGCTGTAGAAGCTCAGTAACATACACACATGCAATGGAAGGAAACTGTAGCTGCCAAAAAAATTATCCTTCAGGAAATCATCGTTATAATACAAGGAATCGGCCTACCGTTGGGATACTTCACTGATCGTGTGCCGTAAGGAAGAACTGCCTTTTCCTTCTAATTCTTCACTTCGAGGGAAATGTACACAGAATGTCGGTACACTCTCTTCCACACAGGAAGTTAACCATCTGCTTAAATATAAATCATATGAACCAAAATAAAATACTATTGACCCTTGAAGACGGGACCGAGAGGTTGTCCCGAAACGTCGGTTAGGAATTACTACTATAAGTTGCGTAATATGCCAGAATACAACAAAATATTTATTTATTTATGGTTCATTTAAGGGTCCTTAAAGAAGCTTAGACTATACAGAGTCCAATTGTACGGCGATTACGGAATAGTGAATGGAAACGATGTGGAAGGGAGCGATCGTGGCCCACTTAAAGGTACTGTCCCAGAGGTCGCATGCTAGGACGAAAACAAAAACAACCAAAAAAAAACCCCTCTGGCCCCGGCCGGCAGTCCATGTGGGCATATTCTGAACATACGTTAGAAACACCCCTGCCTTAACCAGATAAATCAGAATCACGAAAACGTTTATCTTCACTTTATCCCCTACGACAAACACTTGCCGATAAAAAATGCAGATTCATTCCGACACATCACTGTACGTATGGCACCGGCTACGCGACTACACATTGTACACAGCGTACAGTTCCTCGCAGAATACCGAATGCGCTGCAGTAAACAAATATTTGGTTTGACTTGGAGAGAGAATTAACAGTGAATCAAAAAAAAAACTGTTCTAAAGACCAATCGTTATTAACCAATTAGCACGAGTACTTTAAACCCAACGTCGGTACACAAGGATCCCCCCTCTTCCCCCCAAAGATACCAAAGCACCTTAAGTATGGTATTTACAGCAGTGCTCCAGGTTCAAACACACAACTTCGGTTTCGTTTGCTACAGTTGTGTGCCATTAACAGAAAAATTACCCATCCATTTACTGCCTCTCCAGAGGAAACAGGAATTTATCAAGCCACAAATTAGTCAGCTCGTCATAAGATCGGCTTTATTTTCACCTCCTGTTCATTTTCCTCCCCTCTGTGATCCACATCTGTTCTAAAAGATTCACATTCATCTGAAAGCAAATCAAGCAACTGACTGCAAATGAATGTGGTATGAAAAAGATTTGTTCAGTGCTTTGCTGATGAGAGTCGGTATCCATGGCATTCACAGTCAAACCAGCGCAAAATAAACGTACGAATAATTGAAGCTAATAAGAGCAGAATCGGTACGTATTCTATGTTATCGAAACTAATTACATGTGTACAAAACGGTAACAGGGTGTCTCCGGCAATTTAATGAGTTCTAAAGAGATAAACAAAACACAAAACATTCTATGATCCCACAATGACTCATTACACGTACGATTACATTTGTAACAATAACTAACTTTCTGCTATGTAAGTTGGAACATTCGACAGCGCCTATACCAAATCCCCCACTCGACACGATCTCTTGTCAGTGCCATCCATTTCCATCCACACAAACCGTCGCCTTAACGTTAAACTAACGTGTTAATCTTATCTCGTCGGTTTTCCAAGGTGTCGTTTCCACGGTGCCCCCCCCCCCTCCCGAAATTCTGTACGCATTCCTTGTCTCCGCCATTCTAATCGCAAGCCGTCGGTTGGCCTTATTACGTATGTATGTGTTACATATTTTAACATTGTGTGGATTTATTTAACAAACTTACAAATAGTACAAGAATATTATGAGAAAATTCCATAAAGAATTTAAGTTGCCGTATGAGACAGCTGGGATTAAAGGTCACGTTAAAAATTCATGAACTGACATCGACTACTATAGCAGCACTGATACACAAACACGCGCAAACAAGAACATGTTAGGATATAAATTTACCATTATTCATTACGTACATTGTGAATACAATAACTTACATAAACAAACAAACGCACAAAAAGGGTAAACACGTGCAAGTTGCCTATGAACAGAAACTCTCCTATATGTTTCGACGAATATTTGCCACCTTCAGGAAGACGATATTAAAGGGAATTTATTCAATTATAACGTTATCAACGACATAACAATGAATTTTCAACCACGTTATGTCAGCAGCATAATATCCATAGCATCCAAACTATTACATCTATAGTTGCTACTATATTTTTAATTTCACTTGATAATTTTATAGTTGTTTAAATTCCTTTGTATTGTCTCCCTGAAGATGGCGAACATTCGCCGAAACAAATAACAGAGTTTATATAAAAATAAATTGTAATTTTGTATATATTCACTTTATTACATATATCTCAGTCAACACAACTATATAATAAAAGCATCTGGGATCCCAAATGCGCACAGCCACATTGTAAAGAACTTCATGGTTCTTAGCTTAGCCTGACGACGACTTTTTCAGTTGAAACATGTCGATTTAACCTGTGCTTTTATTATATAATTGTGGTGACTGAAATATAATAAAGTGAATATAAAGAATCAATACACAACGGGATGACTTCTTTCAAATTGTAATTTTGTATGTTTTATGTGCATCTGTTGGTATATACAAATAATTAGGTTACTATAAGTTGGAAAAAAGACGCCCTTTCTGAAAAACATACGAATAAATATTAAACAAAAACTAAAGAATATCAGAATGACAGTCAGGCTGCACAGAGAGCAGAATCGTACAATAAACTCTCTCAATGCTCGCGAATGTTGGCTCAGCTCTACGTTAAACGAACTAAATTTCCAGTAACGTATCTCATCAGTATAATTTGCACATGAATGAGCTAAACCTCTGCTGGACCTTCCTACCTTCCATTTGAGTGATAGCCCCCCAAAGGGGAACATGGGGTGATAGTGTTCACCACAAGCTGTTATTCTCGGTTGAAGGGCATGTCCTAGCTGGAAATCGATTCCGTAATCCAGCTTCATATTCCGTGTAGGACATTATGAAAGTCACGATGATAGCTACGATAATTGACCTAAATTCGTGAGAAGAACAATTTTCTACCAGAAAGAATCAGCAATTTCCGAAGCTCAGAGTGTATCATACGCAGCGATTCGTGCTGTCAGTGGTCAGAAACTGACAGGCAGAGAGGTCGATTGCCCCATTCTGCGTTCGCTTTATGTATTTAGGGTGAATGGGGCACTAATTACTAAACAGTAACACAGTAGTTGATCCCGGGCCGTACGGTCTTCAGCCGCTCGATGAATGGGATTACGGGTTCGAATCCTGCTGATGACATGAACGCTCTTCTGTTGTGTTTGTTGTGTGTTGTGTACGTAGCGGCCTCTGAGATGGGCTGATCACTCGCAAAGGAGAATCATAACGGGTGTGTCTGTGTGTGTGTGTATCTAATTGCGTGTCATCTAGAAACCTCAACAACGAGGCGGCCTATGCGCGAGTTGGCTGGTGCGCCACAGAAAAAGCCGACGGGTAATGTGTTCGATTTCAAAAGCACGACTTCGAGGTACAAGAAACGTGCGTGATAAGTGTCTGCGAGCAGAAGGCAGCTACTTGTAGCACTTTCTTAAAATAAGGTGGGCAAAATCGAACATTAACCATTATGCAATAAACTAAAGCAGAGCGTTGGTAGGAGACTTCGTTGAAATATAAAGCCTGAGGATATGTAAACATGGCTGAATTGACGTAGGATCGAGTCGCATTTCTCGCGCATTCGTCCACTGCCAATTTCGTAGCGTTACGGCTAGGCATGGAGGAGGAGGCGCCAAGCCCAATGGCCGCGCAGTCTAAGGCGTAGGTCTGGCCGCACGCTTCTGGGATTGCGGGTTCGAATCCTGACGGGGGAATGGATGTCGCTCTATTGTGAGTGTTGTGTGGTATCAGGGAGACGTCTCTGCGCAGAGCTGACCACTCGTCCCGGGGAGTCCTGCCGAGTGTGGCGTGTCTGAGTGTGATCGCGAAGTGAAGAAAACGAGGAGGCCCTGGACCAGTAGGGGCTCTTGTACCATGATACCCCCAACTCACGCAAACCGCTGCGCTGTCTGCTACCACGCACAAAATCTGCGCTGTGACTACGAATGCTGCCCTACAACATAATTTAATTGCATTTAGCACACTTTTTTAAATGTGAAATTTAAAATAGTTGTTACATCTGAGTTCTGAGACTTACTTCGAGAGATGAGTGATAATATATTGTAAGTTTGTTTTCACTCATCTCGCATCTCAAATTCAGTTGAACCATTTTTCTAAGCAAAACATTATTTCCCAGGGAATCGAATTCTACATCGAGCGTAATGTTACCTAATCGTACAGTATGTCATTCTATCCAAATGTTCGTAATAAAGTTTCGAACATAATTAATCCGGTTCTTCGAAGCTGCGGGGTAAATGTTTCTACGAAAACAAACAGCATTTGTATACAGGACAGCAACATAAATAATGGAAATTGTCGTTGAAGGGCAAGCTTTCCTGGAAATGTGAAGTGTGGTGGTAATTAGCAAACTATGCAGAAGCAGAAACTAGGATTCCACGCTGACAACACGTCATTCCGCTTCATTAATTGGTTCGGTCTGTAGTGGATCACAATGTGCATGAGACCTCTTTGTTACCGCCAAGAGATCCACAGACGATTGTCAGTGACATGATAATTCGAAAGGTATGGTACCGTTCCTGTCGTCAGCACATTGCAGTTCATCATATAACTAGCAGGCACACGTTATGTCAAGTTTAGTGATCAATAGCACTGGTTCTGTTCTAAGTACAAAACCCCATTTAGAGAGAGATGAGTCAGGTTTCGGTTATGCCATAGCCTCCTCCAAGCAATATTCCCGCCACTTGATTACGACAAAAGCAGGAGCACCAGCAGCAGCAGAAGCAGCAGTGATACTATAGTAGTAGTAGTAGTAGTAGTCGTAGTGGTAGCACCACTAGCAGTAGTAGTAGTGTAGTACGAGTATCGTACGAGTACGTAGTATCAGTATCAGCAGAGGTGGTGGTAGTAGTAGTAGCAGCAGCAATGGTATTAGTAGTAGTAGTAGTAGCAGCAAAGGTGGTAGTAGTAGTAGTAGTATGGTATAGTATTAGTAGTAGTAACAGCAGCGGCAGCGGTGGTAGTAGTAGTAGTAGCATCGTTACTACTAAAAAACTAAACTAAACTAAACTCCGTGGCCTTAGTCCGCACGCGAACTATACCGACAGAGCGGCCGCCGC
>Ga0131853_10003467_pt1 | contig 28274 bp, 24 predicted proteins | sample TergutLab28metaG_FD_92764 | JGI IMG/M metagenome (GOLD analysis project Ga0131853, IMG submission 92764) | Labiotermes labralis P1 segment gut microbial communities from Petit-Saut dam, French Guiana - Lab288 P1 (version 2) (version 2) | ecosystem: Host-associated > Arthropoda: Insects >...
AGTCAACAAGCTGTGTTTTTAACACCACATCAGTATACCACTGAGGAAAATCCTTGTTTATATCGGCAATTTGATTGACTGCCTCTTTTGCGTTTTCGTTTGTCATTTTTGTCTGGTTGCTCCTAAGTTAATCTAATTACCAACACATTATAAAATAAATAATAAATAATTGCAAGCGTATACAGGGGAATCAAAAAAATTCTTCTCTATAAAAACACAAGTATGACAAATATCACAGCCAGACCGGGGGCACCTAATAGCCCGATTAAAAATGCTGTCAAGGGACTTAAAGTAAACGGATAAACATTAAAAAGCACTAGTATTATTAGTGCAGCTATACCTGCTAATAGATTTATGACAAGCTTTATGATGCCCCGCTTTTTTATAGAGAATACTATGACCAAAAACGCCATCATTATTAAAGCAATGACAAAGGATAAAATTGTATGTATCATACTTTAATTATATGAATGCTGTTTGATGCGGTATTTGTATAAATTTTGAAAAAAAACGATTAATATGTTAGGTGATTTTTTTGCGCAGCAAAAAACCTATCAGACACATTGCGGCAAATGCTATGACATTCACTATGATAATTGTTGCTGCCGGCGGCGGACCAAAAGGCAGCGATATTGCTAAAAATATTCCTGTCATAGCGCACACAGATGCTATCACTACAGAAAAAATTGCTACCCTTTTGTATGACTTGGATATCCTCATTGCACTAAGCGTAGGAAAAATAATCAAAGCAAAGGTCAGCAATGACCCCACATACTGCATTGAAATTGAAATAACCACCCCCACAACCGCCGCCATCACAACTCTATAAACACCGGGTCTTTGACCAGTCGCTTGCATAAAATTTTCGTCAAATGTAGTGCTGAAAATCCTGTTGTGAAAAAACACAAAAAGTGCCGCCACTCCCAGCGTTATTGCTAAGCTTATAAAAACATCATTCCATCTTAGATCATAAACTCTGTTTCCGCCAAACAAAGAATCAATGACATCAGATAATGCCGTTCCTGCCTCTAGCGGAAACGAGTTGATTATAAAAAAGCCTAGGGCAAGCGCCCCTACTGAAATCATTGCAAGAGCGGCGTCACCCTTGACCTTTAGTCTTGCTCCAAACCCTAAAAGCAAAATTGAAGCGGCTACGGTCAATGGCATTACTATGGCTAGACTGTTGTTTAGGTTGATGATTACCATAGACAATGCCATAAACATAAACGACACATTTGACAAAGCAAAGCCCATAAATGAATATCGCTTTAGGACTAAGGGCGTGCCGATGAAAGAAGCGATTATTGACATAAGGATGGCAATGAAAAGTGCTATTTGAACAAACTCAAAAGATAATAAGTGCATTAGCTTTGCGCCTCCTCTATGTTTTTTTGTGCAGTCTCAAAAACAGCTTTGTCCTTTGATAGATGCAAAATGTGCGTAGCATATCTTAGTGCTTGAGCATGGTCATGAGAGACGACAACAATTGTCATATTTTGCCTGTCATTGATTTGTTTAAGAAGATCAAAAAAATCTGAGGATGCCGCAGGGTCAAGATTTGCCGTAGGCTCATCCAGAACAATCATGCTTTTACTTGATGCTAGAGCCCTTGCAAGCAGCACCCTTTGCTGCTGCCCGCCGCTTAACTCACGATAGCATTTTTTTTTAAGGTCCTCACTGTTTGTCATGTCAAAAGCCCAATCAACGCACTCTTTTTGTGCCTTAGTATAAAAAGGCTTATACCATTTAGACATAGCAAAGGTTCCTGACAAAACAATCTCTTGACTGGTCGCCGGAAAATCCTTTTGGATATCATTTTGCTGCGGCAGATATCCAAGCTTTTTGTTTTGTGTAAACAAAAAAATCTGCCCCGACATGGGTTTTAAAAGCCCTAAAATAGCCTTAACCAAGGTGCTTTTGCCTGCGCCATTGTCACCAACAATGCACAAAAAATCCCCGCTTTTTATGCCGAAGCTTATCGCGCAGGTTGCCGCTATGCCATCATATCCTAGCACAGCCGCATCCACTCCCAAAATATAATCCTCATTAGCCCCGCACATTAACCCTTTTTTTTCTTCATCTGTATATTTTTGTTTTTCTTCAGTCATAATAAATTCCTTCATCTTTAACAACCTGTATGGATGATTTTCAAAAAGACTTTTGTTATCCTGTCTGAAAATCATCCAAATGGTTTCTAAGCCAATGCCTTTGTTAATGCTTGTAAATTAGTACGCATTCCGTCTATATAACTAAACCCTTGATTAATTCTGACTCGGCTGACCGTCTGAAAATCCTCTAAAAACAAAACCTCAGGATTGTGGTCTGCCGTATCTCTTATAGTGTTTGCCAGATAAGTGTTGTTTATTGTTAGGATTGCCCTAGAATTTAGTCTGTTGACAGTATTAATTAGATGAATTCGTCTGGCTAAAGGAACATCCGTAACTATACTGCACCCATCAAATGCAGCATAAAAGCTTATGCCATAGTCTCTAACCAAATACAAAAACGGAAATCTATCTGCCACCACTATGGTGTCTTGGCTTGCGTTTTCTACCATCGCCATAAACTCTTGATCCAGCTTTTCTAATTGAGCAATATAAGCAGCCGCATTTGCTGTATAATAGGCAGAGTTTGCCGGATCTAAGCTTTTTAATTCATAAAGAATAGCGTCAATAAAAATCTTAGCAAATCTTATAGACATCCAAATATGCTCATCAGGCTCTAGTCCGCCGCAGCAATCATCACCGCCCTGCAAAAGCGCACCCTCGTCCAATTGCTCCATAAGCCTAAGCGTACGCCTATATTCATTTGTCTGATGCTGACCGGCCAAAGCGCCCAGTGTCCAACCATCAGATTTTCCGCCGACATAAATGAATAAATAACAAGAAGCAATATACGCCCTGTCTATGGCTGACGGATCAAATGCATGAAGGTCTACGCCGGTCTCTAATAAATAACGCACTTTAAAATTTGCCGGGTTATCGCCTAAAATGACCATTGTCCAGTCATAGATAGGAAAAACTGTCACGACAATGTCGGGCGGTCTGTTATCGTCGCACCCTGAAGCAAAAAATACAGCAGGCACACAAAAAATAAAAACCGCCAGCATCAAAATAATTCGCTTAATTTTTGTCATAAACTATTCATTCTCCGTTACAAAAATTCTTGTGCTTGCCGTTGCCATTGTTTCAAAAATATGAAAATGATTGTTGCTGTCAGACAATTCTAGAGCAATGCTGACAACATAGCCTGCATGAGTATAAGCTGTTTCTCTAGTGGGACGGGCAATAGCAACAATAAAAAGCTCTAATTCAGAAAAATCTGCCACAGTTTGACGGTCTAATTTAATGACCGCTTGTACGCCGCCATGCGAGCGGCTATAAATATGATGGTTGCTTGCTCTTGCTTCATGGCTTCCGATAGTTTCTCTTATGATATTAAACCAATGTCCATTTTTCGGATTTTGCCAAAGCACCATGATGCTGCTTTCTGTTTGATTGCCCAAACGGGTATTTAATCTGGCATGGTCAAAAAACTCATAAACAAAGGCCACTATTCTAACATAATATGAATCATCACCGCCATAAGCAATGTTTAGACTAGACCTAAGAGCACCGCCTGCTATTAAAGCCTCTTCAGTAATAGCAGCCCCGCCGACAAATTCATGGGGATTTCCACCGACAGCTGTCCTTGCAAAATCTGCTCCGCTCCATATCGCAGCAGAGCTGACCTTCACCTCTTCATCTGCATATGGTGTAATAATTGTTGCATTTTGCTCAGCCTCAAAGCTGAGTTTTGGATTTAACCAATTTATATCTCTATAGACAATAGTATCTTCACAAGCCGCTAGGACTAATACTGATAATGCGATTGCCAGCACTGCTGTTATCGCAATTAATTTTTTAATGTGTTTCATAATGATTTTCTCCTTGAAATCTGAAAAATAATCAGAGCCTTTCTAATTTTGGTTCTAACCTGCCTATTAAAAATTTTAGGCAGCTTTTGATATAGAGCTGAATGTGCATGACAACTATCTAAGTATAACACGGCTTCTGCCAGTTATTAAGGCTATATACTAAATCAGTTGTCTGTCATCACTAGCTAGTGGTGTCTAATTATTCATCCTATCCCGCTTGACAATAGGTGTCTTAAGCAAAGTCAAAGCTACAAATAATATAAAAATTAACACAAAAAAGGATGGACCGACCAAAGACAAATTAAATGAGCACAATCCGCCAAACAAAGCGCCCCGCCATTTTTTATTTGCAGTACAAGCCACACATAGCTCTGTGCCATGCTGACCAAGAAGCCTTGTATCGCAATCACCGCATTGATGCGAAAGAAAAAAAGCAGCAGACAGCGTCAAGCCTATCGCAAAAAGTATTATTATCATTGCAACCAACGCTCTATTGCTTTTTATTTTTCGGTTATCTGTTGTCAATATTTATACCCTCAATCGTGTGCTGTGTTAAAGTTTCTATAGTTTCATCATTAGCATCCGGCAAGCCCTCCCCCACGCTGCTCTCAACCTCATTTTTTCTTCTTCTAAAAATCTTTTTGTGAACATTTAATAAAAAGCAAGCCAGCAGCACCCCGTACACCGCTAAGGCAGGCAGCATCCACCAAAAGTTGTTGCCCACCGCCGCCAGCGGCACCAAAATCAACAGCGGAAACCCAAGCACAACCGCTCCTGCCGACCCGATTACCATATCCTCGGTTGCGGGAGTCTTGAACTGCGGGTCAATTTCCCGTGTCAATATCGTCCCGCACGCTATGGTACCCGTCAGCTGTCCAAAAAACGCCAAAAACGCCTCGTCCGCATAGTCCTTATACAGCCTTCTAGTCAAAAACCTTAACCACATCGCCGTCGCCACTCCTCCCAAAATACCCATCAAAATAGCAGGAATCCACAGCCACCCAAGCGCTGCCACGCTAATAAGCCACAACGCGCACACGATAGAAATATCAAAGGCAAAGCCTGCAATCCTGTTCATCATATATGTGTTTGGATATTTTCTGTTCATCACTTTATTTTTCATCAGTTTTCTTAGCACACCCTTGACCCCAAAGCCCACAAACATAGCAATCAAAAACGCAAAGCCCCAAAACACATCCACAACACCTATCAAAAACGCAACTCCCGTCAGCCTGACCAGCACATCAATAGCGAAAATAATGCCTATCGTAATCAGGTATGTTGCCACAACCATACACACCTGCAAAGTAAACTTGTCAATACTCTCTGACAAAGGAACCTCATTAGCATCCTCAAATTTTTGCGGAGGCAAATCTCCTACCGTCAAATTCTCATGATCTTTAGACCTTTGAATGCCCTTTCTTTTGGCAATGCGATTAAGCATAAAAACACCAAAAATAGACGACACTAAAAATCCTATCCCTGCTATAGTAAGCGCAAAATAGTGCCAAATTGCATAATCGCCTACTAAGTTTAGTCTTCTGTTCCAAGTTTGTCCCATTGCAAAAGATTGCGGCGGTCCTTGCCCTAAGCCAATCGGCAAAAATAAACCGGCGCCCGGCAATGCATCAGGAAATATATTGGGTAGTATAAAAAATAATCCTATAGCAATAGACAGTCCTATTACTGCTTGAACCATATAGGTTGATACAAGCACGCTTCCTGATTTGAATGCACCTGCTCTGCGTACTTTTTTTGCACCTTTAGGCAGCTCTTGTGTATAGTCCTTTTTGTCCCGCAAAGCTAAGGCAATAAAGGCGATAGGGAGTGCATGATAAATTACACCTGTTAAAACTTGGCTAAAGAGTATGCCGAAAGTAAGCGGGATGGGCCCGGAATAAACCAAATCGTTTATGTACTCACAGTACCAATAATATGACCGATAGCCCCCGACAAGTGTATAGTCGGCATTTGTGGTTGCAAAGATTATTTCTTTTATTATTAGCCCTAATATGCCGGCAACAACAGCAGTCGGCATAAGGAGGCGGCGGAAAAATTTTATTTTGCGGCGAAGTACATTAGCTAAGATTAGCATTGTTCCTACTAACAGCACTATAACAACGCCCCAGCGAAGCTGCCCTGCGTTCCATGCATCCCGATATGCATCAACAAACACACTTGACATTAAAGTGTTTAGCATCAGTCTACTCCTTTTGTTTAAAGTGCACTGTGCACTGGCTAATACCCATAATACCCTTCCTGTATACCCTCACTCAAATTTTTTAGATGATATCCTAAAATCATATACTTAACCAAATTTCGTTTCAGCGGGACATCTATCACATAAGTGTCTTTAGTTGTATAAATACTGAGCTTTCTAACCTCTTGGATAGACAGATTTTTGACATCCCTAAGCATAATTGTTGTGCCCGCTATTTCAAATCTGTCATTATATATTGCTATGTCGCCTTTTTTTGTGTCCAATTGTTTTTTTGCTTTAATGGCTTTTGACAAAAGTATATCATTGTCACAAAATATTGGTTTGTCATTGTATGATGAATAGTCACTGTTTTTGATGAATTGCAGCTGTAATTTTGACCATTCAAGGATGGTAGCAGGCAACGAATAAGCAGAAAGCACAGAAATATTGTCATCCTGAGATGAACAAAGCGAAACGCAAGAATCTCCTTTACAATTGGTATTCTGCTCAAAAAATCCATATTCATCAATACTTGTTCTCAAATCACAGCTGCTGCAATAAAAATCGTGCACCTTTGATACCAAGCTACCCACTGTCTCACACCTAGGGCAATAAAACAAAATGCTTTCTAAATGCTCTGCTCTCGCCTTTCCTAAAAATTTAATCCTTTCTGCCGTATTCCACTCAAAATCATTTTGATACAATTCTCTGTCAATAATCTCTTGCACCTGTTCATTGGTCATCGCCGCCAGCTCCTCAATACCTATCACTCTCACAACCCCCGCTGTTACTCTGCCCTTGTTTGGCTTAATTTTCCATCTTGGCTTAGCAAGATAACCGCCTTGCATACGCATCAAAACAAGCGGAACCTTAAGCATTTTTGCCAGTCGTCCGGTACCTTGCCCTATGTTCATAGTTTCGCCAAAAAAGCAGCGATTGCCCTCAGGAAAAATTCCCACAGCTCCGCCGTTTTTTATTGCCTCCATCATTTTTTTGACAGCCTGCATATCTGACTGCCCTTTGGTGATTGGGATAGGCTTGACCAATTTTTTCATGAGCCAGCTTTGAAGTCCGTGTCTGAATATGGTGTCGCTTGCCACATAATTTATGCCGAATTTGAATGCTATTCCCACAGTAAATTGGTCAAAGGCTGCTTGGTGATTGCACAAAATAAAGCATGGGCGCTTGATGGTTTTGTGTGTGGAATTGTCTACTATGACTCCGTATTTTCTTTTTAGGGTGGGTTTCATGATGCCTCTTAGCACCTTGAAAAGCCAATTTGGAGCTTTTTTTTGTTTTGCCATTTATGATATTATAGCATATTATAGTTATATATGTCAAACGATTTTAAGGGTGGTTGATAATCAGAAAAATGCCGCATCCAAATGAAAGGAAGCGGCATTTTGTCGTATTTAATTCTTCTCATCACTCCCAGTGCCTTAGTTCCCCTATAATATGCAACACACACAAAGCTGCCATCAATATTAAAATGGGTGCATAAAAGACCAGTGCTATATAAAATCCGCCACTCCAGCTTATTATCGGGGCAATATTTCCGTTTGCGTTTGAAACTATTGTCAGCGCAATAGCTAACAGCGTAAAGCAAAAGCAAGCAAAAAAGTAATATGGGGATGCTCTCGCAGTTATTTTCTTGTTTTGCCTAAAGCAAATAAGTGAGCAGATAATATTAATTAAACCAACAGGAACATAGAAAATGCCCACCCAAAAAATCAGCACAGGACCTTCTCTAACAAATAAAGCAATCAACAAAAGATGAAAAAACATTATAAGACCTAAAGCTAATTGCAACAAGCTTAATGTTTTTTGCTTTTTTGCTATACTACCATTTGACGCTTGCTGCATAAAAATACTCCCTTATTTATTATTGCTATGAAACATCTTTGTTTGCAGTCCTTTTATTCACCGCCGCTCTCTCCGCCTTCGGCCAACACCTCGTCCTCATCAACAGGCTCTGTAACTGCAACACAAACAACATTGCCTTGGTTTTTCATTTTCATCATCCTTACACCTTTTGTGTCCCTACCAATCCTGGATATTTCACTTGCTCTCATCCTGATTATTATGCCGTTATCCGCAATAACCATTATGTCGTCACCCTTTTTCACCTGCTTTAGGTTGACCAATGGCCCCGTCTTGTCATTAAATATCCCCGCCTTGATCCCCTTTCCTGCCCTTGACTGCAAGCGATAATCATTGATATCCGACCGCTTTCCGTACCCAAACTGAGACACAGTCAGCACTTCATGCCCCGGTTTAATGATGGTCATATCTACCACCACATCATCACCGCCTTTGCTTAGCTTAATACTCTTAACCCCCATCGCCGTTCTGCCCATGCTTCTGACATCCTCTTCACTAAACCTAATACACTTGCCGCTTGACGCCGCCATTAATATCTCATCCCGACCGCTTGAATGCTGTACAGAAATCAGCTCATCCCCCTCGTTTAGCGAAATGGCGATTTTACCCACCTTTCTTATGCTTGCAAATTCTTCTAAAGGCGTTTTTTTGACCAAGCCCTCTTTAGTAGCCATTATTAAATATCCGCCGTCGTTGTCCTCATTGATAGGAATAATCGCATTAACCTTTTCGTCTTCAGACAATTGCAAGAAGTTTACGATTGAGCGTCCTCTTGTGTTTTTCTCTCCTTCTGGAATTTCATATGCTTTTGTCGCATATACTTTGCCGAAGTTAGTAAAATACAAGAGATTGTCATGCGTGTTTGTGACAAACATGTTTGCAACAAAATCCTCTTCTTTAGGCTTGTGCGATGCTGACCCCTTGCCTCCCCTGTGCTGCGTTTTATATTCAGTAGTCGGCAAGCGTTTGATATATCCAAAGTGAGTCATAGAGATTACGACATCCTCTTTTTCTATTAGGTCACCCAAGCAAATCTCATCATAATCTATCTGCAATTCAGTGCGCCTTTCATTGCCATATTTATCCTTAATCATCTCTAGGTCTGCTTTGATTATTGCAGATACTCTTTCGGGCTTTGCCAAAATATCTTTTAAGTCCTCAATCAAAGCCCGCACCTCAATCAATTCATTTTTGAGGCTTTCAACCTCTAAAGATGTCAGCCTTGATAGACGCATATCAAGTATAGCACCCGCTTGCTCTTCAGAAAGGAAAAAGGTGCTTTGTAATTTTTCACTCGCCTCATACCTATCGCGGCTCTTTTTTATAATCTCAACAACCTTGTCAATATTCTCTTGAGCTATCACCAAGCCCTCTAAAATATGCGCCCTTTTCTCTGCTTTTTCTAGGTCAAACCTTGTTCGCCTAGTGATCACTTCCTTTTGATGAGCTAAATAATACTCTAGCATTTGTTTAAGGTTTAGAATTTTAGGCTCGCCGTCCACCAATGCAAGAAATATTATTCCGCCTTTAGTTTGAAGGTCAGTATGCTTATAAAGCAAATTCAGCACAACCTGCGGCTGAGCATCCCTTTTGATGTCAATTACTACACGCATCCCTTCTCTGTCAGATTCTTCATGAACATTTGAAATGCCCTCTATATATTTGTCTTTGACAAGCTCTGCAATTTTTTTGATTAGCTCTGCCTTGTTTACTTGATACGGCAGCTCCGTAACAATTATTTTAGCACGGCTGCCATCGTCGATTATCTCAGTTTTGGCACGACAAACAACACCGCCTCTGCCTGTGCGATAAGCATGTCGGATATTTTGGCGACCTAAAATTATGCCTCCCGTCGGATAATCAGGAGCAGGGATTATTTTTATCAAATCATCTATACTGATTTCACTATTGTCAATAAGAGCGATAACTCCGTCTATTACTTCATTTAAGTTGTGCGGAGGAATATTTGTAGCCATTCCCACTGCTATCCCGTCCGAGCCATTGACTAAAAGGTTTGGAAAGCGGGCAGGCAGAACAGAAGGCTGCTGCAAGGTATCATCAAAGTTTGGATACCAATCAACAGTTTCCTTGTCAATATCTTCAAGCATTTGCGCAGAAATTTTAGAAAGACGCGCCTCTGTATACCTCATTGCCGCAGGGGGATCGCCGTCAACCGAGCCAAAGTTTCCGTGTCCGTCAACAAGCGGAAAACGCATAGAAAAGTCTTGGGCAAAGCGAACAAGCGCCATATATACTGACGAGTCGCCATGAGGATGGTATTTACCCATTACATCACCCACTATACGCGCGCACTTTCTATAGGGCTTGTCGTGATAAATATTTAGTTCACTCATCGAGTATAAAATACGGCGATGAACAGGCTTTAAGCCGTCACGCACATCAGGAATTGCGCGGGAAACATTGACCGCCATAGCGTATGCTATGAATGATTTTTTGACCTCATTTTCAACCTGAACCTTGACAAATTTTGTTTTGTCAAGGTATGGTTTTTTTTCATCATTTTTCTTTGCCATAGTTAAATTCTCTCTCCGTAAGTTTTAGTTATATAATTTTAACAATTCTTGTCTTGTTGTTTTCAGGAATTATATCCATCGGAATACGCCACCAAATCTGCCAGCTCATTGACGGATGAAGGGACAGTCTAACCCCATGCTCATTTTCAGCAAAATATCCTTCCTTTTCTCTTCCTTTTTTGTCGGGCTCTTTTTTCCATTTTCTAAAATCTCCCAATCTTAAAAATTGCGTATCAAAATAACACAGTTGATAATTATATGATTGTCCTCTTTGATCGTCCTCAGTATAATACGGAACAGCAATAATCATATAGGACGATTTATCTAAAAACTCAGTGATTCTTTCTAGGTTTTCCTTAAACCTCCCCAATCTGTGCCCCGACAAAACTAAACAACCTTTTTCTATTTTTCCTGATTTTATTTGAATCTCAACATTGTCGTTAATTAAAATATCTGCACCTATATCATGCCCATTTCCTTTCCATAAAACTTTTTCGTTCTTGTTAAAGTCGCTTCTTATAGCCTTTGCTATCAATTCCTCAAGTTGCCACGCTTGACACCTTCCTCCTTGAAACAATTCATGAAATCTTCTTAAATTTGCTTCAAGGTTTTGAAGCATTCTGTCTGTTAGTTTATACATATTTCTCCTCGCTTTTAAGCCACTCGTCAGCCAACTTAATATAATCAGAATTTATTTCGATTCCCAAAAAATCAACTCCCAGTCTTTTTGCCGCAACACACTCTGAACCGGACCCTGCAAAAGGTATTAGCGTTCTTCCTTTGTTTCCATTAATCCTTGACAATATCAGTTTTTGTGTCAACTCTATTGGCTTTTGCGTAGGATGTTGAATTATGTCGTGTCCATCATGCTTTTTTATGTTCGCTGCTTTGAAAAACTGGTTGCCACAAGTTTTGCAAATAAAGTGTCTTTCTTTATTGCCCGCCCCTCCAGCAAGAGCAGGGATTTTTATGACATCTCTTGGCAAAGCACCTTTTTCATTTACACTATATGTTGTCGTTTCACTCCCAAATCTGCCCTTAGTATTTGTCCTTGTTTTTCCGTTAAACTTGATATATGCATCAGTATAAGGCTCTCTTATTTGATCAATTTCTAATTGTGGTCTATCTCCTCTCCACAGACAAAGAATAGATTCATAAGAGCGTTGCCAAAAAGATGAGGACGGAGTTGTTTTGTTTGTATAATGCCATACCAAAATCCTCTGTTTTTCTAGTTCAAATTCACAAGCAATCCGCGCAAGCACCTCAGGATACCCATAAATATACATTAAACCATTTTCAGCAAGCAATTCAAAACATAATTTTGTCCATTTTTTTGACCAATCTATATAATCTTTTAGCTCCATATTGTCGCTATTGTTTCCAAAGTTTTTTCCTATATTATAGGGGGGATCAGCAATAATCACATCAAATTTATGCTGCCTTTCTAAATTCTCAAGCACCTCTACAACATCCCCCAAAACAACTTTAGAAGCAAATCCCTCTTTGTTGCTAAAAAATAGCCTGGGCTCTTTGTTTGTTTGAGTTGATGTTTGCATTTTTCCTCCTTGTGTCAACCTCATCATATAAATCATCCCGTCCTAAATACATATATTGCTTTTTGCTTTTTTTACTTAATCTACACATCCAAATCCGTCACCAATTTCGCATTCTCTTCAATAAATTTCCGTCTTAATTCAGGCATATCTCCCATCAAAATATTAAAGGTTTCATCCGCCTCAACGGCATCATCCATTTTGACTGCCAGCAGCGTTCTCTCGGCCGGGTTCATTGTTGTGTCCCAAAGCTGGTCAGCATTCATTTCACCCAGACCCTTATATCTTTGAACATCTGTTCCCTTTCTTCCCATACTGTTTAATACATCGTTTAATTCTTTATCATTATAGCAATACTGAATTTGCTTGCCCTTTGACACCTTATATAGCGGCGGCTGAGCAATATACACATGACCGTTTTCAACAAGCGGGCGCATATATCTAAAGAAGAAAGTCAACAGCAGTATCCTAATGTGCGAACCGTCCACATCGGCATCCGTCATGATTATGATTTTGTTGTATCTTAGTTTTTTGAGGTCAAAATCCTCTGCAATACCGCATCCAAATGCAGTAATCATGCTCTTAATCTCTACATTTTCAAGCACCTTTGCCAACCGAGACTTCTCAACATTCAAAATTTTACCTCTAAGCGGCAAGATCGCTTGAAAACGCCTGTCTCTCCCCTGCTTTGCCGTTCCGCCTGCCGAGTTTCCTTCCACTATATAAATTTCTGTAGTAGTTGGGTCTTTGTCTGTGCAATCCGCCAATTTCCCCGGCAGTGTTGTCCCCTCTAAAAATCCTTTTCTTCTCGTCAACTCCCTAGCATTTCTTGCAGCATCCCTTGCCCTTTGCGCCATCACGCACTTTAATATCAGCTCCTTAGCTTCTTTAGGATTCTCCTCAAAATATGTGCCCAGCAATTCAGTCGTAGTCTTTTCTACATAGGCACGCATATCCGAGTTGCCTAGCTTTGTTTTGGTTTGCCCCTCAAACTGCGGCTCTGTTAGTTTAACTGAAATAACCGCTGTCAAGCCTTCGCGCACATCATCGCCCGTCAGCTTTTCAGACTCCTTTATCAGGTTGTTTGACAAAGCATAATCGTTTATTACCTTTGTTACAGCATTTCTAAAGCCTGTTAGGTGAGTACCGCCTTCCTCTGTGTTTATGTTGTTTGCATAAGAGTACACCACATCAGAAAAGCCGTCGTTATATTGGAGCGCAATCTCTACGGCACGCTCTTTGCCTTTCTCTTTGTATTCTTTTTCAGCGTATAAGGTCGTGGGGAAAACTGTAGTTTTTGAGCGATTTAGATGGTCAACAAAGTCTAAAATCCCACCGTCAAATTTGAAATTTTCAGAGCGCTCTTGCCCTTTGCGACTGTCTTTTAGGGTAACCGACAAGCCTTTGTTTAGAAAAGCCACTTCACGCAAACGGGTGCGCAAGGTGTCGTATGAAAAATCCAGCGTTTCAAAGATTTGGTCATCGGGATAAAAAGTAACCTTTGTACCTGTTGACTTTGTCTTGCCCCCGGGCTTTAGAGGAGTCATAGGGACACCCCTTGCATACTTTTGAATGTGGATTATGCCATCCTTATAGACCTCAACCTCAAGCCATTCAGATAATGCATTAACAACCGACAGTCCCACACCATGCAGACCGCCCGATACCTTGTATCCCTCGCCGCCGAATTTTCCGCCTGCGTGTAATTCAGTCAGAACAAGCTGAACAGCAGGAACTTTTTTCTCTTTATGAATGTCAATAGGAATACCACGCCCATTGTCTGTGACCGACACGGCGCCGTTTCTGTCTATTTCTATTAGGATGGTGTCGCAAAAGCCGGCCAAAGCCTCGTCCACCGAATTGTCCACTATTTCGGTGACTAAGTGGTGCAAGCCTCTTGAGTCCGTTGACCCGATATACATGCCGGGGCGTTTTCTTACAGGGTCTAAGCCCTCAAGCACTTGAATCTGACTTGCGTCATAGTTGTGTTTTTTGTCCGCCATAGTTAAGCTCCTTTTTTACTTAATAAGTGTACCATTTTTGTCCGTCTTCAGACAAATAATTTTTGCCTGTTTTTGTTAATTTTCAAAACTTTTTTCAAAAGAAATGCGTTTTTAAGCCTTTAAATGCCGTTATTTGGCGCTTTAGTGTCAAAACACGAAAAAACACCCCATGAGAAACTTGTCCTCAGAGAGTGAATTTTAGTTTTTTGCGTTTTTAATGCTATTTTTAATAATCTTTTAATCCAACCAAATAATCAATTGAGCAATCAAAATATCTTGATAAATAAATTAGATGCCGTATCTGTGGTATACTTTTTTTATTAATCCATGAGTTAATAGTGCTTTGGTGAATGCCCACAATTCTACTAAAACTCAAAATGCTTTTGCCATCAATGAATTTAAGCAAAATACAAACAAATTGATCTTTGTTAAATTTCACAACCTTAATTCTCATTTTCCTATTATTATACAAAATCAATCGGAATACTTCACTTCGGAGATATTTACGAATATAATACCATTACATATATATGTGTTGTTAAAATAAGGGCTGCCTAAGAATGTCAAAATACCGCTTGCGACATAAACATACAGGTTAGCTTTAACAACAAAAAACACCTTGCAGTCTCTTCTTAATCCTGCATGGTGTTTTTTTTATGCCATCAACTGTATTAGTTATTTTGTATTGTCAGTCTCCTGCCCGCAACATTCTGTTGAATTTTCATCACCGCCGCTCTTAAATTGGTCTATCACCTCTTTTTTAATAACCAGCTCAGGCGACAGCACTCTACCCTCTTGAAAATTTTCTGTTTCTGTGCCGTGCCCGCACGCACACTTTTTCAGCTTTCTTTGCTTGCCCATCTTTATCCAGCCTCTGACATAATATAAAACATTTGATCCAATTGCCATCGCAGCAATTACAACACCAATAGCGTTTCCAAAAAAGATATGATTGACAATATTAAACATGCGATTTCCGATAAAGCTACATCTCATAACAAGAGTTCCCGGCAAAATGTTTCCAATAATCAAGCCAATCAGCGTCGCACAAATGAAAATCTCAACCCATATAAACGATATAGCAACACCTGTCCCGAAAATAGGAACACTTCTTACAACATTGGCAGTCATGTTGCCGCCGTTTGATCTTGTCAAATAAACATAGTGCCTTATGCTCTGACCATAAGAATTATATATATATACATAGTCAGTGCTTGACCACGACCATGTGAAATATTGTCTTATTCCGTCTACATAAAAATAATAATCAGTGGGAACACAGCTTGTTTCAAAAACTCTTTGGGCAAGATTTAATGCGTATCCATACCCTTCTATATAATCAAACTGTACGCTGAACACCGTCAAAAATAATACAGTGGTGGTGATAGTTGCCGCAGCAAATATTCCCGCAAACATCAACGGCACCCATTTGGCGACATGCTTACCTTTTTTCTTGCGCCAGTCAGTATATGAAAAAACATAGTTTCTGACGGCAGCCAAGCCAAAAAGCACAGTCAAAGAAAAGTTGCCCAAAATAGCAGCTGACACTACAAGCGAAGTGCTTGCATGGCCGATCATAAGCATCATTTTAATTTTGTCTTTTATTTGAAAAGACCAAATAAAACAAACAAGGGCAATGAGTGCAAATACTTGTGAGAGCCACCAAATCCAACTGGTGACTTGAAAGCTGTTTAACATTCTTTCCCAAAGGGTTAAATCAGCATAAATAATATAATTTGAAAACATACATCTTACCTTTTTTCTTTTTCAATCTATCATACCATTTTAATTTATATGTTCAAAATGTTTTAGCATGGTATTTTATGTAATTTCTCTTTTTGTACAAGTTTATATAAAAATTAATCTGCTGACAGGTTTTTCATCTATATTTTATAGTTATTTTTGCATATTGTGCATTTTCACTATATTATCACATAATTATCACATATCTATCACATTTATATAGCAAATATATTTTGACAAATTATTTTGTATGGTGTAAAATTGAGCTTATACTACATAAGGAGAAAATATAATGAAAAAGGGATTAGGAAAAGGCTTGGGAGCTTTGCTGGGAGAAAACGATGATTTTCTAGAGAAGTTTGAAGAAAGGGAAATTCAAAAGCAAGGGATTGCAGCTACTCCGCTGTCTGAACAAGAAGCAGTAGCCAGCGAACTACCGATTGATACAATTATGCGCAATGAAAGACAGCCAAGAAAAGCCTTTGACGAAGCAGCTCTTGACGAGCTTGTCAACAGCATTAGGCTGCACGGGGTTATTACACCCTTAATTGTTGTACCGAAAGATGGCAAATATATGATTATAGCCGGTGAGCGGCGCTGGAGAGCTAGTCGTCGTGCCGGACTTAGAACCATCCCCGCCATTGTAAGACACTACACACCACAGCAAATCGCAGAAATATCTTTGATAGAGAATTTGCAGCGCGAAGACCTTAACCCAATAGAAACTGCACAGGCAGTCAAGCAACTAATGGATGACCATGGATATACGCACGAAGAAGTGGCTCACAGAATAGGTAAAAGCAGGTCTGCTGTTACAAATATGCTGGGACTGCTTACACTGCATCAAAAAGTTATTGATTTGATAGCACAAAAACGAATTTCGCCTGCTCACGCAAAAATTTTAACATCAATAGACAACTCCGAATCACAGATTGACCTAGCCATGAAGTCTGTAGACGGAAAAATGTCAGTGCGCAAGTTTGAAGAGCTAGTCAGAGCGTTCAAAAATCCAGAAGCCGCAAACAAAAATAAATTTGTGTTTAATCAAGAGTTTCAAGAGCTCATACAGAATATGCAGAGGGTCTTTGCCACTAAGGTGTCAGCATTTGGCAACAACACCAAGGGGCGTATATTCATTGATTACTACAGCAGAGATGATTTGGATAGATTTGTTGAGCTTATAGATGCACTTAAATACAAGGATATGTAATTTTATTATATAATAATACATAAAAAAGGGCTGTGCGCACAGCCCTTTTTGCATATATGAATGTTTCACGGGAAACATTCGGCTAATTTTGTCATATAATGCCTATTTGTTTCACGGGAAACATTATTTAGCACATATATGTACGATATAATGGCACACAATAACAGGTTTTATTATAAACAGCCGTGAAAGGGCTGCCAGCATCCACAAAACAGCAGCAACAAAGAGCTGCTTAAAACACCTCAAGTGCGCAATTATAATCTGTCACTAATTGCATACGAAGTAAAGCTATCGTATCGGAACAAGCGGCGGCAGGTCTGTGGATTTCCCATCCCAAAAGTATTTGAGATACACACTGATTGCACCAAAAAATTCACTGACGGTAACATTATAGCTGCCGCCGTGAATGCCTGTCCCCATAAGACTTTCCAGCTTCTTATTCAAGTTGCTGCTATTTGCCCGCTTTAATGCATTTCTAACACTGGCCTCCACTAGCTGAGGTGTTTCGCTAAAGCTTTTGGCAATGGCAGGGTAGATATCGATCAACTTGAGGCAATCTTTTTCGATATACAAAAAAACAATATCCTTGATATATCTGTAGCCGGCTGTCTGTGGTGAAAAACCCAAGTAATACAATATCTTTGTTAAATATAGTTTTGTACTCTGCAACTCCATATTATCCTCTCCTTTAATACTAGAATCACATTACAGTATCTATATGATAGCACTATATATTGTGTCTGTCAAGCGTTTTTTATCAATATATTGTAATTATTTTCAATATTTTAAATTATTCTATCGGTTTTTAATATATTTTAATATTAAAGGGGCTTTAGCCTCGGTTTATTGCCTTGTCGGGGATATTTTTTATCGCATTCTTGTATTTTTTTAATAAATATAAATTTTCTTTTTGTTTGCTCGTCTAAATCCATCTCTATGGTTTTCTCTACCTCTCCACCCATGATCCTTAGGGCATTTTTAGCCTCTTCTATTTCCTCATCCACATCACTGCTTTTATAGGCTATAAGCTTTCCTCCGACCTTCAAATATGGCATCCCATATTCAATAAGCACATTGAGTCTTGCAACCGCCTTTGCACTAACAAAATCAAATTTTTTGTCATTCACATTTTTTAAATCCTCTATTCTTCCATTCCACACCTCGCAGTTAGCCATAGCTAACTTTCTAATCACCTCATTTAGAAAAGCACCTTTCTTTCCTACGCTTTCAACAAGACAAAAATTGAGGTCTTTCCTCATAATAGCTAACGGCAACGCAGGAAATCCGGCGCCGCTCCCGATATCCAGCACTGATGCCGCACTATCAATAAAATCTATCGGCAGCACGCTGTCCAAAAAATGCTTGATAAAAACATCCTCTCTATTAATAATTGTAGTAAGATTTATTTTGTCATTCCACTCCGCCAGCATTTCAAAATACTTTTCAAACTCATCCTTATTTTTCTCCAAAAAAGCCGGCAAATAACTATTATCTTTTTTCATTCATTCATAATACAACAACTGAACAACTTTGTCAATCATCTTTATATGTTGTATTTCTTCATTTTCTAATGCAATATCTTTTCTTGTATTTTGTATATAATTTGCACATACTATTTTTATGGATAACAGGCTTGACAAAATCCTCAAACAAATGGCTACTCCTGAAACTTTAAATGTGCGGGAGTTTTTGTTTGTTGGCAAAAAAGGAATTATCATTAATCACCCTGACATAACTGATAGTGATGTGGTATTTAGGGCAGTGCTTGCTATGCAAAATGCCAAAATGGCGGATGGTGAAATAAATAGCCTTAAGCAAATTATTGATAGCGTGCTATTTTCTGCGGAAATTAAGCAAGCGGAGGATGATGTAATCAATGAAATATTGCTGGGTGATGCTGTGATTTTTATTGAAGGGATAACTGGGTATTTGGTTATATCGGCTAAAAAGTGGGATAAAAGGGGAGTAAGTGAACCGCTTAACGAAACTGTTATAAGGGGACCAAAGGAAGGATTTATTGAGGATTTTAAGACTAATATTTCACTGGTGGCAAGAAGATTAAAGACACCCGACTTATTGTTAGAGAAAATGAAGGTGGGCAGAATGGGCAATGTTAATGTTGCGCTGCTTGCGATTAAAGGCATTGTATGTGAAAAGCTGCTGGGACAGATTAGAGAGAAATTAAAAAAAATTGATGTAGACAGCATTTTGGACAGCCATTATTTGTTGCCGCATCTAGAACCATATCCGCATGCAATGTTTAATCAAATAGGGCTGACTGAAAAACCGGATGTGGCGGCTGCACGGCTTTTAGAGGGACGCATTGCAATCATCGTGGACGGGTCACCTAGCGTGCTTACTTTGCCTTTTCTTATAATCGAAGATTTTCAAAGCCCGGAGGATTATTATTCAAGAGGCACCTTTGCATCCTTTATCAGACCTATACGATTTATAGCTTTAATTTTGGCAATCATCTTGCCCGGTCTTTTTATAGCCTTGCAAGTATTTCATCACAATATTTTTCCAAGCAATTTTTTGATCAATCTGCAAAATATGACCAAGGCTATTCCATTAAGACCACTGCCGGAAATGCTTGTTTTGTTGCTGCTGTTTGAAATTATTAAAGAAGCCATTTTAAGAATGCCGCGTGCAATTTCAATGGCAATCGCCATAATATCGGGTATCGTACTGGGCGAAGCAGCGATGTCAAGCGGCTTATTTTCTGCACCCGCACTGCTTATTACAGCACTTTCAACCGTAGCATTATTTACTGTCCCCAACCAAGTACCTGTCGCAAGCTTATTAAGACTAGCCTTTGCAATATTAGGCGGACTGTTTGGAATATTCGGATTAGTAATAGGCGGTGTATTTTTGGTTGTTAGTCTAGTCAACTTTGACAGCTTCGGCACACCATACCTAGCACCGCTGTCACCACTAGTTTACCCAGACCTAAAGGATTCCTTTTATTTTGCAGGCACCGGAGATTGTGCCACACGACCATACTCATTGCCCGGTAAAAACAAAAAAAGACAAGGGGAGCAGAAATAATTCCGAATTATGAATTCCGAATTAAATAAACTATGACCATTTCAGTAAAACAATTCGCAATGCTAACATTTTTAATCATGATAGGGCAAAAACTAATCATCTTGCCCGCTTTTTTGATGTCATCATCGGGTCGGGACGGATATATTACGCTGCTGGTTATGATGCTTTTTGAGTTTTTAATTTTATCCTTAATCATTCTGTCTATTAAGAAAAGCGACAAGAGTTTTTTTGAGTTGTTGGATAAAGGGTTAAGCAAAATCGGCGGACGAATTGTCGCAGTAGTAATGATGTTGGCGATGCTGATAAAAATTTTGCTTGTTATTAGCGTGATTAGACTTTTCTTTAATTCTATTTTTGAGCAAAATTTGCGTGATTGGTTGAGCTTAGCCGCAGTGTGTTTTGTTATGTTTTTTGTTGCAAGCAAAAGTCTAAGAGGCATTGGACGCATGGGAGGAATAATTTTTCCATTGGTAATGTTTAGTGTGCTTGCTTTGATATTTTTGTCGTTAAAGAATTTTAGACCAAGTCTAATGCTGCCTTTTTTAGAAAGCGGAACAGCACCTATCTTCAGCAATCTTTGGATATATCCTTTATGGTTTTTAGACATTGCAATAATGGTTATTTTTATCGGAAAAGTCAAGGGCAAGGTGCTGACAGAAGGCGGAGCAGGTGACAAAAAACATATAATGAAAGCAGGACTGATCGCGGCAGGAGCAGCGATTGTTTGCACACTATTTTTGAGCTTAATACTGTTTATGAATTTTGGAGATTTGCCGCATTTGTTGGACTATAGAACAAATGTATCCGGCTTGATGCTTTTCTCTAAGTCAAGCTATCGTTATGGCCGCTATGATATACCCTTGTTTTGCTTGTTTATATTGTCATTGTTTGTTGTTTTGGGCTTATACTTTTTTACCCTTACCCGTCATGTATCTTATATAATAAAGACGGATAAGCACACAAGAATAGCCGCAGCTTGCAGTATAATAATTTTTGCACTGCTCTTAATATTTTTTAGAGCAGAGCATACTTTATTTAGCTTCTCAGTCGGATGGATAAGATATTTTGGGCATTTTAATAATTTGGCAGTGCCGATTTTGATGGTGATTTTAGCCATTATAATTAGCAGAAAAATGAGTGCAAAAAGTCACAGCAGCAGTATTTCGCCGCCTAAATTAGAAAATTAAATAATAATTTAGTGATACAATTATAAAAAAACTACTGATTCGTCATAAAAAACATAGGGTAAAATCGTGAAAAAACGCAAAGAAAAATTAAGATGGATAAAAATTGTCATAGCAATGGGACTCATCCTAATGCTGCTTTCGCCGTTGCCTGTTTCATCGCCCCAAATCCACATGAGTGCATTGGCAACAGCAATAGGCATAGATTATTCTGAGCATGGAGTCAAAGCTCTTGCACTAGTTTATTTGCCCATCGTAGGCGGCGGCCCCCTATACGCAGGCGATGTGATTGAGGCTGAGGGACAAACAATCGCAGAGGCACTAGAAAACATAAATATTTTATTGGGCCGCCGAGTAGAATATATGCACTGCGGCATCCTTGTTTTAGGCAAGGATTTTGCAAAAAAAGGTGTCGTCAATGAATTGGAACACCTCATAATAACAGGAACAGTTTCCCCAACAATCAATATTGCCCTAGCCACAACCGATACCACAAGAGAGTTTTTAGAGGCTCTGAATGAATATTCCAACCGTATGACCCTGACAAATCTTTTCAAGTACACAGTATCCGGAGCATTGTCGCATTCTAATATTTTATTAGATTTTATTAGAGAAAACCACTCAAAATCAGGTGCAAGCGCAATAGCAGCCTTTGAATTAAGTGACGGTCAGGATGCAGGGGAAGGCGGTATTACTAATAAGGAAAATGAAGAAAACGATGAGAAAGAATCAGACGATGAAAAGGAAAATGAGAACGATGAAAATAGAGGGCCAAATACTTCAGACCATTTGAATGAAGAAGATAAGGAGTCAAATAATAATACAAAACGAGAAGAATTCTCCTATGATGTTGAGCCAGGTCCGTTTGGTCCCGGAATGATTGCTCCCACTGAATTAGATCCTATTGCCTTGCAGTTTGGCGAGGGCAACGAGCGCACACTCATAAAAAACATAAACAAAACAGCCATTTTTAGACAAGGCAGGCTTATCAACATTTGGACAGGCGAAGAAAGCCGAGGACTAGCGTGGGTGGACAGGGATACTACAAATGCTTTTGTTTTTCTGCGACAAACTCCTCTCAAAATGAACAGAAAAAGAGTGCGGGTACGCACTCACATTGACGAGGATCGGGCAGTATACAATTTGCGCGTAGACCTAAGATTTTCGCTTTCTGATATGCGTTTTGCAAGCAATGCGCCACTGCTGGACAAAAGTGAGTTTAGGCGGATTGAGCAGGCTGCGGCATTAAAAATTGAAAGTGAAATAAAGAGAGCACACCTCGCAAGTGTGCGGGATGAGGCGGATGTTTTTTTAATTGAGGATGCTTTTTTTAGACGAAACAACCGTGATTATAATAGACTAAAAGACACCGGTTTCAACTTTTTAGAGGATACAAAGTTTAACATTGAAGTCAGAATAAGGATTAGCTAATAGAAATACCAAATACAAAAGGGGCAATAACACAAGTGAAAAAAAACACTTCATACAGCCGTATTTTAAGAAGCGATATGGCAATAGAATTGACAGGCGATGACAGCAAGGTCAACACCTCATTGCAAATTAAAAAAACCCGTACACTAGTAGATGAAAAAATGTCCAAAAAAATCGGCAGAGCTGAGGGCAATTATATAACCCTTGAAACATCAATTGTTACCAGCGGCAGAATTGATAAATATGAGAATTTATCAAAAGAAATTGCTTTGACAATTAATGAGATCGTCAAAAAAGGTATAAAAAAAGTGCTTGTTGTAGGACTCGGAAACCCCAATTTGACAGCAGATGCCCTAGGTAAATGCGTTTTTGACAATTTAATCATTACACAGCACCTAGACAAAATCGGAAGAGAAAAGCTGGGGCTAGAATGTCTTGTTTCCGGCATTTGTCCTAGTGTAAGCGGTGTAACAGGGATTGAAAGCTTTGATATAATAAAGGGTGTCGTGGACAGAGTACGCCCCGACTTGGTTGTTGCGGTGGACAGTCTGGCAAGCGCAACTGTGGGACGCATTGGGTCAGCCTTTCAGCTTTGCTCTAGCGGAATTACGCCGGGCAGCGGTGTTGCTAATCATCGGGTGCGGCTGGATAAGCAAAGCTTGGGGTGCGATGTAATCTCTGTCGGCGTGCCGCTTGTAGTATATGCAAGCACAATTATTTATGAGGCTGCGGGAGGCGAGGACAAAGGGAGAGCTTGCATCGGAGATTTAAGTGAAGAGTTTTTGGGGCTGATTGTTACTCCTAAAACAATTGATATTTTAGTGCAGGATTGCGGCAAGGTAATTGCCCAAGGAATAAACAAAGCGTTTAGCTAAAGTATTAAAACACAATTAACTTGCTCTGCTCCTTTTTTATCACCTCACCAACAATATTGCTTTCTAAATCTAGGGTGCCCAGTTGCTTTAATAAAGTATGGGCATCCTTTTCTTTTATTGAAATTAACAAACCGCCGCTTGTCTGCGGATCAAAAAATATTTCTTTCAAGCTTTCACTAATGCCGCTATCAAAAATTACTTTTTTATCGCCCTCTAAAGCTTCTCTATTCTTTTGTCCGCCTGCCGTTATCAAAAACTCGTCAGCACACCTTTTGGCATCGGATATAAACGGCACATCGTTACTGCTCACTCTGATAGAATAACCTTCGCCCGCCATCTCAAATAAATGTCCCAAAAAACCAAAGCCCGTAACATCCGTCATGGCATTAATTTCAAATCTTGCCGCCATCTCAAATGCATATTTATTTAGGGCAGTCATACTTTTTATCGCTTGTTCATACCCTTTTTTAGAAGCTGCCTTTTCGCCGGCGAGGTGCGCAATATTTATTATCCCCACACCTAAAGGTTTTGTAAGAATTATTTTATCGCCGATTTTGCAGCGGTTGTTATATAAAATTTTGTTTGGATGAACCACTCCGTTTACACTCAAGCCATACTTTATCCCTTCATCATTTATAGAATGTCCCCCGCAAAGAACCCCGCCGCTCTCTTTTATCTTTTCTGCACCGCCTTTCAATATAGCCGCCAAAATTGATGGGTCATATTCCTCATTAAAACACACAATGTTCAGGGCAGACAAAACCTTGCCGCCCATGGCATAAATATCTGACACTGAGTTTGCAGCAGCAATTTGCCCAAAGAGATAAGGGTCCGGAACAATCGGAGGAAAAAAATCCAAGGTTTGAATAATGGCTGTATTGTCATCAAGCTTATACACAGCCCCATCATCATTTGTGTCAAATCCCACAAGCAAATTCTTATCGTCAAATTTAGGAATACCTTCAACAATTTTCCTCAACAAACTAGAGGATAGCTTGCTAGCTCATCCCCCGCAACTAGCTATTTTTTGCATCTGTTTTTTGTTCATAGTCGAGTGCCTCCTTTATATTAATGTTAGCAATATTAATTCAATAACTATTATTTTATTATAAAACAATTTATTATCGCTTGCAAATGATTTGCATTTAACTGACCTTAAAAATTAAAATATTTCTAAAATTGATAAGAAAAAACGCCATATTTCATAGCGTTCTTTCTTAATCATGACATCTGTTTGGCGGGAATATGTGGGAATTGAACCCACCTAGGAGGCTCTTAACCCCCAACTGCGGTTTTGAAGACCGAGGGGCACACCAGCACCCATCTACTCCCATGTTTCATTTTATTATAGCATATATAAAAAGCTATGGCAAGCAAAATAAGGGCTTTTAGGGATTTTTATAGCAAACCGTCTATAAATGAAAAATAGCTTGAAGTGTCTTTGATAAAAAGCACTTAGAAATTTTTCTAACCACCAATTGCTATTTTTTGCTGCCTGTCAGCCACTAATTCCTCACTCCTAATTTTATACAAAACAACATGAAAAAATCACTTGACACCCCTTGCACGCATATGCTATACTATGATTATGAAAGCATTATATTTTATATTAAATGATGCGGATTTATTGGATCCGCTATTGGACGAATTAAGAGAAAAAGCAGGCATAAAAGGCTGTACGATATTTGACACAAGCGGAATGGGGCGGCAGCTTGCTTTCAAGGTGCCGGACGCTTTTTCTATGATTTTCAGCGTCAAGAAAAAAACTGTAACGCATACCAGCTCAAAAACGCTGTTGATGGTGCTGGACGACAGCAAAATTTCTCCTGTTATTGATGTGATTGAAAGTGTTGTGGGCTCACTGGATGAGCCTGGGAGCGGCATACTTTTTACATATTCACTGGATATGGTTAAGGGAATCAAGCTATAGTTGTTGATGGCTGCATAATAAAAACCTTTGTAACATAAAAAATCTCTTGTTTTTATAAAAAGAGATTTTTTTAGTATAGTGATCAATTATTAGCCTTAAAAAAGCAAGCAATCTCATCATCACCTCGTTCATTTAATCTATCAAATTCTGACTGCATTGTGAATTATGAAATTCACCCTTGCTTCTTTGCCCTCTCACAACCTCTATCACCACCATGACAGACACAAAAATAAACAAACAAATTGACACAAACTGACCTGGTGACAAGCCCATAAACGCAAACAAGCCTCCCCTTAAATCCCCTCTGAAAAACTCCAAAATAAACCTGGTGACAGCATACACTGCTAAATATATATATATATTAAAGGCTTTTGCAAACCTCTCTATTTTTTTATTTTTGATAAAAAGCAATGAAAACAACACAGCAAAAATCACAAGCAAAACACCTGCTTCAACCAACTGAACAGGAAAACGAGGATGCGGACCAAACGGATATGCATAAAAATAAGAGCCGTCAGAACGATAGTGTCTCCTTTGAGGATAAACCCAGCCAATATTTGACACCATCCCATGGCAGCACCCCATCAAAAAGCAGCCTATCCTTCCCCAAAAGTGCGCTAGTGCCATAGCAGGCGCCGCCACACTTAAATAAGTGATTTTATTGGTTTCAAATAATAATTTGCCCTTTTTCTTAATAAAAATTTTATTCAGCACTAGATGCAACAACGCCAATCCGCCCAACCCTCCGATAAGCATCCCATACCAAGTTATACCTAAAAGCCTAAATCCGTTGTCATCATTTATCCAAAGCCTTAATCCGCCGTTGTCAGGAATTTTGAAAAGCCCGTCTAAAAACCACGCCAAAAATAGTCCGATGCCTATCGCCCCTATCATGACTATAATCATGTTTGACACTTCTCTTTTGTTTATTTTTAATCTTAAATCAAGTGTTAATACAAACACCAAAATAAACGAGGCAAAGCCAAGCGCCGCCGCTATTGCGTATGAGTTTATTCCTAAAATGGTAGGTAACATACTATTTTTTAGCACACAATGACCAATTTGTCAACTGTTTTTTAATCACAATTTGTCTACTAAGCTGATTATTAGTTGACTATGATAAAAATATATCATATAATACGCTCATGAAAAACAATTTTATTGACAATCCGATTACAAAATTATTAGGGATTGATTATCCCATATTTCAAGGGGCAATGGCTTGGATATCTGATGCAGCTTTGGCTGCTGCTGTTTCAAATGCGGGCGGACTGGGCATAATTGCTGCCGGCGCAATGGATTATGCTATGATAAAAGCACAAATTCAAAAAGCAAAGTCTCTGACAAAAAAGCCTTTTGCCGTAAACATAATGCTTATGTCCTCTCACGCTGACGATGTTGCAAGAGTTGTCGTTGAAGAAGATGTAAAGGTAGTAACCACCGGCGCCGGAAACCCTGCTAAATATATGAAGGACTGGCTTGCTGCGGGCATAAAGGTTGTACCCATCGTACCCAGTGTCGCATATGCAAAATTTATGGCAAAGGCCGGTGCTCACGCTTTGATTTGCGAGGGGTGCGAAGCGGGGGGGCATATCGGTGATTTGACCACGATGGCGCTTGTTCCGCAGGTCGCCGACGCAGTGGACCTGCCTTTGATTGCAGCAGGAGGAATCGCCGACGGCAGAGGCATGGCGGCAAGCTTTATGCTGGGTGCACGCGGTGTGCAGGTGGGAACAAGATTTTTGGTGGCACATGAATGCGGCATTCATCAAAACTATAAAGACTTGATTTTGAAAGCAACCGATATCGGGACAATGGTTACAGGACGCAGAACAGGGCACCCTGTCCGAGGACTTAAGAGCATATTCAGCAACAATTTTAAAGCTGTCGAGGATGATTTGAGCGTAAGCAATGAACAAATTCATAAAATGGGGTCGGGCGCATTAAGGGCGGCAGCAATAGACGGAGACAAAGACAAGGGAAGCTTTATGGCAGGGCAGGTGGCAGGACTGGTGAAAAAAGAAGAGAGCTGCAAAGAGATAATTGAGGATATTATGAGTGGTTTTTGGAACTTAATGAAAAAATAAATACTTGTGATGCTAAATGATACCTAGCTTTGAACAGTATTGTAAAGGCATGACAACTTTGTCTTTTTATTATCAAAAACATGGAGCAATTTATCTAATGCAAAACTTTATTTTTCAAAATCAAACAAAAATAATATTCGGCGACAGACCAATATCTGACCTTATAGAAATGCTTAAAAAGCTTGCGGCAAAAAAAATTATGCTGGTATACGGCGGCGGCTCTATAATCAAAAACGGCATACTGCAAGAAACCATTTCAGCATTAAAAGGTGCCAATATTACATATATAGAATACGGCGGAGTATCAGCAAATCCTCACCTGTCACATGCACTGGGCGGCGTAAAAATTGCCCGCTCACAAAAAATAGACTGCCTCTTAGCCATAGGCGGGGGCTCTGCCATTGATGCGGCAAAGTTTATTGCCGTAGGCGCAAAAGACAATCAAGACGCAGAGCAAATTTTCAAAACCTCAACCCCGACAGAGCATGCTTTGCCCGTCGCCGCCTTAGTCACTATCCCTGCCACCGGGTCAGAATGCAGCTGGTCAAGCATCATCAAGGATGATACAACCGGTCTAAAATATCCTTTGCGCTGTGAGGCTATCCGCCCAAAAATCGCTTTTATAAACCCCCGCCATGCTATGACACTGCCCAAAGAGCAAGTTGCATATTCAATCAGC
>Ga0131853_10003469_pt1 | contig 28260 bp, 25 predicted proteins | sample TergutLab28metaG_FD_92764 | JGI IMG/M metagenome (GOLD analysis project Ga0131853, IMG submission 92764) | Labiotermes labralis P1 segment gut microbial communities from Petit-Saut dam, French Guiana - Lab288 P1 (version 2) (version 2) | ecosystem: Host-associated > Arthropoda: Insects >...
AGACAACGAAACGCGAACAAATTCGTGCTTTCATGTTGTCTAAAACTTTCACAATGTAAAAGCTCGTACAGTCTAAGTTGTTTTAGACAACGAAACGCGAACAAATTCGTGCTTTCATGTTGTCTAAAACTTTCACAATGTAAAAGCTCGTACAGTCTAAGTTGTTTTAGACAACGAAACGCGAACAAAGCTGGCTTTGATGAACTCAATGGGATGTTTATAAGATCGGTTATCATACGTAGTCGGACTTCCATTTGTTTGGGCAAATAAAAAGGGGTGGAAGACAAAGCCCTCCACCCCCTGGGTATGTTTGAATATGGGTTATTGCGCCATCATTGCCTTGCGAAGCGCTCTTCTTTCCTTACGCGCTTTCATACGAGCCTTTGTGTCCTCTATCGACATGTAGACGGTTGGGATCAGCAGGGTTGTGACGAGTGTCGACAGGCCCAGGCCGAATACAATTACGGTCGCCAGGCTGCGCATCATCTCGGAGCCGTCGGCGGTGGATACGAGCATAGGCGTTAGCGCAAGCATCGTCGTGATCGCTGTGACAAGTATCGGGCGGAGCCTGACGGTTCCGGCGCGTACGACGGCGTCGTAAGGCGACATTCCGCGCTCACGGACGAGCAGGTTTGCGTAGTCGATAAGCACGATGGCGTTGTTAGTGACAATGCCCGCCAGCATGATTAGCCCCATAAAGGCCGTTATGTCGAAGGTGTTGTCGAGTATGAACAGGCCCAGTATTCCGCCGGTAAGCGCTATAGGGATAGAGAACATCACGATGAACGGGAACGCAAAGGATTCAAACTCGGCGGCCATTATCAGGTAGACCAGCAGCAGCGCCATCAACAGCGCAAGCCCAAGCGCCGCGAAGGTTTCATCCATTTGCTGTGTCGCGCCGGTAAATGCCCAGGTGTAGCCGGTCGGCATGATGTATTGCGACATTGCGGCGGTTATATCGTTTACGACGTCGTTCGGGTTTATATCTGGATCCGCGAATTGGGTATTCACAGAGACAAAGGTCTGCATGTTCTCGCGCTGGATGGTAATGGGTATTTCGCCCACGACGATCTCTGCTACTTCGTACAGCGGAATGGTTACGCCGCTTGGCGTTGGTATTAATATGTTCCGAATGTCTGTAATGTAGTCAAAATTTTCACGGTTTTGGCGGACACGGATGTCGAATTCCTCGCCGCCTACACGGTAGGTTGTGGCCACGGTTCCCGTGATCGCGGTGTTGACAATGCTTGATACCGTAGCGGGAGACACGCCGAAGGCCGATGCGCGCTGGCGGTCAACCCTGATGGTGGCCTGGGGGTTTGCGGCTTCGATGGAGCTTGAGACGTTGTGAGTGCCGGGAAGCTCTTCAACTATGCCGACGACGTCTATGGCAATGTCGCGCAGTACTTCGATATCGTCGCCGTATATTCTAAGGGATATTCCGCCGCCTCCCATGCCGCCCATCATGAACTGCATCGAGCTGACGTTAATTTCCGCGCCGGGGATATCCAGGAGCTCGCGCTCCATCAGGACGGCAAGCTCGCTTGACGAGCGGTCGCGTTCTTGGACTCCCGACAGCAGTATGAACATCGAACCGGAGTCGGCGGTGCCGCCGAAGCCGCCGAAGGCGCCGCCGTCCACGGTTGAAAACACCGTCTCTACTTCTTCAAACTGGATCAGACGGTCGGTGACTTCCAGCAGCACGGCCTCGGTTTCTTCAAGAAGTGAGCCGCGCGGCAGACGGACATTGGCTTGGATCATGCTCATATCGGTTTCGGCCATAAATTCCATTCTGAGGAATGTTAGACAAAAACCCGTGAGAACGATGGCCGCCAATACGGCGAGATACGTGACAAAACGGCGGCGCAGGCAGAATATTAACATTCGTTTGTAGACCCTGTTTATTGCCCTGATTGCTCTATCTACACCGTTTAGTATCGCGCCAAGAAATTTTGAGAAAATGTTGCGTCGCTCGTGGCTTCCCATTATTTCTTCGGCGCTTAGTATTACGGAGCAGGCCATGGGTACAAAGGTAAGTGCCACAAACAGCGAAGCCAGCAGCGAAAAGGCTATTGTCATCGCCAATTGGTTAAATATCTGAGCCGCAAGGCCGCCCGCGAACGTAATAGGCAGGAACACTGCTATTGTTGTAATGGTAGACGCCGTAACCGACGGGGCGACCTCTCTTGCGCCTTCTATCGCGGCTTTTGTCTTGGGTTCGCCCTCTTCGATCTTGCGGAATACGCTTTCCAGCACGACTATCGAGTTGTCGATCAGCAGCCCTATGCCCAAGGCCAGTCCGCCCAGAGACATCATGTTGAGGGTAATGTCCGTGACATACATAAGTATGAATGTAGCTATAATCGAGACGGGCATTGCCATCGCGATTATGATTGTTGACTTGATACTCTTGAGAAAGAGGTACAACACCAACACGGCGAATATGCCGCCCCACATGGCGGCGCTTACCACGCTGTTGATAGACTGGTTGATGAATTCTGCAGGGTCTATGAATATTGCGAATTCATATGCGGGGTAGTCAAGCCTTAGGCGTTCGATCTCTGAAACGATCGAGGCCGAGACGTTGACTGTGTTTGCCATGGATTGTTGCTGAACCTGGAGAGCGATCGCCGGGGTTCCGTCGATAAAAGCCACGTCGGTTCGGTCACGAAGGACTTCGTTGACCTCGGCGAAGTCCCGTAAGTAGACGAGCGCTCCCGCCGGGGTCGCGAACGGGATGTTCTCGATATCCATGAGCGAGTTGAACTCGCCTGATACGCGCAGACTCATGGATCTGTCGCCTTCGCGTATCGAGCCTGCGGGGACGGAGGCGTTTTCGGTGCGCAGGACTTGTATGACATTGGCCTCCGAGATGCCAAAGCCGCGCAGCGAGTCCTCGTGCAGCAACACCTCGATTTCTCTGTCGATCCCTCCGAACAGGTTAACCTGCGCTACACCGTCGAGCCGCTCGAGGCGGTTCATGATCTGGTCTTCCGTTACGCTTCTAAGTGCGATCAGGTCGCCGTCTTCCGATGTGATGCCGAAGGTGAAGGCGTTCATGGCGTTTATGTCGATTTGTATGACCACCGGGTCGCCGGCTCCGTCGGGAAGCATCGGACGGATCATGTCGATTCGTTCGCGCATGTCCAGCGCGGCGAAATTTATGTCTACCCCATCGCTGAACTCCAGCACAATGGTGGATTGGCCGTAACTCGAGCTGCTGTTGATATCTTCAACGCCCGGGACGGTTCCTAACACACCCTCGAGCGGAATTGTCACCAAGCTCTCGACTTCGGCCGACCCCACGCCTGAAAATGACGTTACCACTATTGCGATGGGTATGTCCATGTTGGGCATCATATCTAAACTTATGTTAGTTACCGACAAAAAGCCGAAGACCATTATAACCAGAATCGCCATAACGGTAGCGATTGGCCTGCGGACGGAAAATTTCGCAAAATTCATTTGATAGTCCTTTCTGTGCTAGTATCTAGGGCGTGTTCCTACTACGCAAAATACACATCTTTGCGGCGGATTTTGCGCCCTTCGTCGTTGTTCGTTCCTTGCGTATCCAAGGGTACGCGGCGTCTCTCACGCCTAGAATGGCACAAAATTGCGCTTGCAAATATGCGCTTTTGGTAGTGGGAACACGCCCTAGCTTCTTGATACAACGTTCACCTCTTCGCCGTCGATGACAAAGTTCTGCCCCCTGATGATTATCTCGTCGTTTACGGATATGCCGGAAAGTATTTCGATTTCACGGCCATCGGAAATACCTGTGGTTACAGGGACTTGTACGGCTACGTCGCCGTCTCCAAGTATAAAGGCGAACTCGTTGCCTTCAATTGTGCGAAGGATGGAGTTGACAGGGACTACCACCGCGTTGTGCGCTGCCTCACGCACGAAGCGCACTTCGGCGAACATGCCGGGGCGAAGCGTTTCGCCGACGTTTTCGATCTCGATTGTAACTGCGAATGTGTTGGTATGGTCGACGCCCGGCGACACGGTGCGTACTACGCCCTGGATCGGGTCGGGGGAATGGCTTGACACGACGATGTCTACGATATCGCCGGCGTTGATGTGATTTATGATTATCTCCGATACCCTGACCTCGACGTTAAGGCTGGAAGTGTCGATTATTACAAAGGCCGGGGTCGCCATGGTGGCGAATTCGTCCGTTCTGGCGTTCTTGACGTTCACAACGCCGGATATGGGTGAGTGGACGCTGAGGTCGGAAAGGGTAGAAGCCGCGTTAGCGAGCTGTACCGCGATAACGTTGGCCGTCGATTCGGCCGTGTTAACGCCAATGGCCGCAGCGTCCTGGTTCTCGCGCGCTATCTGTTCCGTGAGAAGGTCGCGGTTGCGCTGAGCCTGGTCAAGGCTGAGTTCGATTTGACCGCGGCCAAGACGTACCTGCTCAAGCGCGTTGGCAGCCTGGTCGTAGGCCGTGCGGGCCTGGTCGTAGGCTGTACGCGCGATTGCTCCGGCCTCGTACAGTATTGATATGTTCGCGTAGTTTTCGGCGGCCATGTCGTAGGATATCATGGCGTTCTGAAAGGATATGTCATTTGTTTCTAGCTGCATCTGGAGATTTTCTATGCTGGAGTCGACCTGCATTATCTGGGACTCGAACTGACCGCCCGTTACGTTGGCGAGAGCGTTTTGCGCGGCGGTAATCCCGGAAACCGCCTGGCCGTGCTGCGCCTGGAGCGCGCGTATCTGGTTCTGTACGTCGCGTTCGTCCATGGTGAAGAGTATGTCGCCCTCGTACACACGGTCGCCTACGTCCGCGAATGTCGCGCTGACAAGGCCCTGCATACGCGGCATTACCATTGCCTGGCGGACAGGCGTAAGCTGGGCGGCGTACGTGAGTTCGTTGCGAATGGTTTGCGGAGCTACGCGCATGGCTTCTACGGGAACCAGCACGCGTTCTTCCTCATCTTCACCGTTTGCGGCGGTTTGGCCCATCGCTGCGCACCCCGCAAGGAGTATGGCGCTAAGTATGCTTGCGGTTATCTTGTATTTTGCTCTGAACTTCATTGTTTCCTCCTTAAAAATTCGTTACGATGCGTGACTGTGGGGTACGCATATTAGCTGGACAACTATTTCGGCCAAAACTTTCATCATGCCTTCAGCGGTTGTATATTCATTCCCTGTCAAGCCGACAAGCTCAAGTTGCTGCTTGGCGTCGTCAGGAAAGGTGACAGCTTTTCCAATACCCGTAATTGTGGCGGCAATCAGGAACAAAATATACTCTTTTGAGATGGTTCCCCTGCAACTGCCGTCAGCTACGCGGGATTCGATAAACAAGCTTACCTTGCCAAGAAAGGCGAGCATATCGTCATTTGATTTGCTTGTGACTGCCGCCATTCTTGTCGGTTCGTTCAATTGAATGGCTATTATCTCGTGAATCAGGCTTCTGTACTGGTTGAACAGGCCGTCCATTGTTCTGCCTATCAGCATAAAGGATTCCATAATGATTTCGTCGGGCGGCCTGCCGCTTTCAAAAATCGAGTCGATTTCATTGCCGCGCTGGAGCTCTTTATAGGCTTGGTCGATGATTTCGACCAGTATCTCGTCAATGTTCGAGAAATAGTAGTATATCCCCCCTTGGCTTATTCCACATTCCCTTACCACATCCCGCATTGTCACCGAGTAAGCCGGTTTAAGCCTGCATACGCGTATGGCCGCGTCCACGATTGTTCTTTTTTTATTGGTAAAATATTCTTCCGTTACCCTTGGCACACCTATCCCCCTAACAAGGCCATGTTGTTGTCATTTGCCGAAAGTGACACGCGATCTATTATAGTTTATTTTGACACACGTGTCAATATAGGAACGGAAATACTGCTCAAGTATAGTAATATGACCTCGAAACAGTAACAAGGGAGGGGTGAGGGAAATCGGGAGATTTCCTGCTGTTTACCCCGACGCATGTTACTGATTGAGAGGCATATTACTATATAATTTACGGCGGGTTCGCGCGTTTGTCTGGTGGAATCTTGTCCAAGTTGTATTCATTATTCCGCAGGCCGACGCATAAGGTTATTATATGGCTGAATTGAAACGGGGGTGAGCGGCATCAGGAATATTGAGTACTACCTAAGAAAGATAGCCCAAGGCGTTGCTCTGTCGGTGGCCGCGCTGGCCGTTCTTTTCGCGTTCAGCGACAGCGCGCTGGTCGACAGGTTTATTATACATCAAACGATGCCAAGTTATAATATGCGGGACGCTATGCAGAGTATGCTGCGCTTCGTCAATGTCGGTCCGTTTGCGGACGCGGCGAACCTTCCCGGAGGTCATGGCGGGGCAGTGCCGGTCAGCGGCCGGCTTGTGCAGCTCGACGACGTTGACATTACAAGCGGAGCCCCCGTAATACTGGGAGTGGGGGACGTGATATTCCAGTACGAGTCACGTTCGTACCTGGGCGTCGGCGATCATTTTGCCGGTACGTTCTACACTGTCGAGGATATAGCCATGTTCCGCGACTTCAACCGGCTCCGCAACAATTTCTATATCGTAGACCAGAGAACCGGCATGACGCCCGATCTGTTCAACGTGGACGCGTTCATGGCGCATGATCTGCGGCTGCCCCCCGGAGTCGAAGGCCCTCGGATACTGATATTTCATACCCACTCAAATGAGATGTTCGCTGACTCGCGCGACCGAAGCGAGGGCATAATGGCGGCCGGCGCTCTGCTGGCGCGTGTGCTTGAACAGCGTCACGGCATATCGACTTTGCACATAACCGAAAGTTTTGATATCGTTAACGGCGAGTCGCAGATAATGGGCGCGTACGAGCGCATGGAGCCCAGAATCAGGCAGATACTGGCTGAAAATCCGTCCATTGAAGTCGTGATCGATCTTCACCGCGACGGCGTACCCGAACACACTCGCCTTGTTACCAACATAAACGGCCGCCCGACGGCTCAGATAATGTTTTTCAACGGTCTTTCAAGAATTAACCGCGACGGCGTGCTGACGGAAATAGCCAGCCTTCCCAATCCGTACCTGGATGCAAATCTTGCGTTCAGCTTTCGTATGAAGCTTGCGGCGAATGCTCTTTACCCCGGTATTTCGCGCAAGATATACCTTAACGCCTTCCGCTATTCGCTGCACATGATGCCTAAGTCGCTGCTGATAGAGCTTGGCGCGCAGACAAACACCCTGCAGGAGGCGCTGAATGCCGTGGAGCCTCTCTCGGACATTCTGGCGGCTGTGCTGCTGAATGGTTAGGTTCTTAGTCGTTGGCGATGCTGTTTGTCTCGAATGTACGCTCAAAGTCGCGCGTTTGCTCGTTGCGGCGCACAGGCATTTTATTCTTGGAGAGGAAGCGCACAAGATCGTATACATCGACCCATATCTGGTTGTTGCCGTCCTTCTGCGATTCGTCGAAAATGATCTGGAGACCAAAGTGCAGATGCGGTACGCTGATGTTGTTGACGTTCTCTTTGCGGCTGTAGCCGGTCATGCCAACATAGCCCAGCACGTCGCCGGCGCGCACAAATCCGCCCTCGCTCACAGTTTTGTGGAAGGGGTGATCGCGCCTGAGATGCGCGTAATAATAGTAGCGTTGGCGGTCGACGCTGCGGACTCCGACTCGCCAGCCGCCGTAGCGGTTCCAGCCGAGAGCTTCTACGTAGCCGTCCTCAACGGCGATGATGGGCGTTCCCACATTCGACATGAAGTCGTGCCCCAGGTGAGGACGGCTGTAACCATATGAGCGCCTTGCGCCGAAGTCGTCAAAGTGCGAATAATTATATCCCCTGGCCAGCGGGAAGAATGCCCGCAGCCCGTAGCGGCGCTCCCAAACCTCGCCGCCGGAGTCGTCCGCGGACGATATCTTCTGTTCGTACTCGCCGACCATCCCGCTAAGTACCGCGCCGTAAGCTTCGCGGTAGAATGGGAAGAGCTTCAGCCCCTCCGTCAAATCCTCGAAATTTTGGCCTTCAGTGATTTTTTCTACCGCCGAGTCAATGTGCGCACAGCGCCTGTCCCTTGGGAATTTGCCCCAGTGACGCGCCGCTCCGTATGCTATAAGGTCGACCCAGTATATAGACGTGTCGGTTCCATAGTACTTGACATCGTAATCCATTGCTTGAGACATTACCGCTACGGGCACGTCAAACTCCATCCACCTGATATGGTCGGATGACTCAGCCGAAACGCGCAGTGCCAGTAAATGAAAAATCCATATCGCAATCGCCATAGTGACGATTCTTTTTCGTGTCGGCATTTCCATCCCCCGCAAGAGTATTCTAAGACTTACAGTGAAAAAGTTGTTTCACTATACACGAAAATTATGATATGGACTTTTCGAGATTATATACTTGTCGTCCTAAGGGCCTTTATGGCTTCTTCTTCAGGAGTTACAAACAGCGTTTTGAAGTTTTCATAGATTACCATGCCGGGTTTGGCTCCGCTTGGCTTGCGCACATGTTTGCGCAGCGTATAGTCCACGGGTACGTTGGAACTGCTTTTACCCTTGCTGTAGTACGCCGCCAGCGTTGCAGCCTCGGTCAGCGCCGTGTCGGACGGGGCGGCTCCGCCGGTTTTTATTAGCACGTGGGAGCCGGGCATGTCTTTTACGTGCAGCCATATGTCACGGTTGTCGGCCGTACGCAGGGTCAGTTCGTCATTTTGCTTGTTGTTCTTGCCGACGAATATGTCCATTCCGTCGGAGGAAAGGTAGTGAAGCGGGCGTGCTCTGACAGGTTTAGCCGACTTTCTGCGCTTCTTGACGTAGCCGTTTTCCGACAGCTCTTCTCGAACTTGTTCGATATCGGCCTCGTCGCGGCATGTGCTCAGTGTTTGCAGCAACGCCTGAAGGTATTCCCGCTCTTGGTCGTTTGCGGTCATCTGTTCCTGCAGAGCGGCGTGCGTGCGTTTCTCTTTGTTGTAGCGCTTGAAGTGCTTCTGGGCGTTTTCAGCGGGTTCGAGGTTGGGGTCTAGCTCTATTTCGATGATGGTAAGGCTTTCGTCATAGTAATTTTGCGCGGCGAATGTGGTCATACCCTTTTCAAGCTGGTAAATGTTGGCCGTCAGCAGTTCTCCCATAAGCTTGTATTTCTCGCGGCCGGATATTTCGCGCATGGTGCGGATGTGCGTATCATGTTTCTTGGAGCAGCGCTCGATGTTGTTTGTTACGAGCTTGCGCAGATCGGCGGTTTTTTGGTCGACGCGCAGGCGGGCGTCCTTTTCGGTGTAGAAGTATTCCAGCATGGCGCTGATGTCGTCGTATGGCGTTTTTTCGTAGCTGTCAAGATCGTCGAACATTGTGAGCCTTATGGACGAGAAGTCGCCGGGTTTGCCGCTTTTGAACACAATCTCGGGAGTGTAAGCATTTGAGTCGATTGCTGCGACCAGTTGGGCGAAGGTATCAAGGAAGCTGTGTGACATGGCTTCGTCCAGGCTGTGACAGGCGGCGTTGGGATCGATGCCTGCCCTGTGGCAGACCTCATTTGCCGCTACGGGCGATATACCGCTGTAGCTTTTGACTAGGAAGTCGGACGCAGCCTGAGCCTTGGCTCTTGAAAGCCGTCCTAGAAAGTCTGTTTCATCAAACAGCAGCGGGCTGGTTTTACCCTGGGAAGGCGGCCGTACATAGGGCAATCCGGGCAATACTTCGCGCACGGAGCTTGTTTCGCGGTTGATGTGACGCGCGCTGTCCAGTATTATGCCGCGCTCGTCCACCAGTATGATGTTGCTGTGTTTGCCCATTATTTCGATTATCAGGCGCTTGTGGGTGTCGTCGCCCATTTCGTTCTGAGCCGATATCCCGATCTCGATGATGCGCTCGAAGTCGGGTTGCTCCACAGACACGATCTTGCCGCCGCCAAGGTGTTTGCGGAGCACCATGCAGAACAGCGGCGCGGTAAGCGGATTTGGCTTGGACGTATTTGTAAAGTGGATGCGCGGGTGCGATGAATTTGCCGTGAGCATCAGCTTTAGATTGCTGCCAAGACTGCGTATGTTTGCGACAATTTCATCCTTTTCGGGCTGATATATTTTGTCGATTCGCCCTCCGAGTGCGGCGCGGCGTATGTCGTGGGCTATGTTTGATATGACGATTCCGTCAAGGGGCATTGCGATTCTCCTTATCATAACCGGCGAATCTGCCAAGTTGACGCCTGAGTAAATTTTTCTCGGGCAACTTGACGCGCGCCGGTTTTGCAGATATAATAGTATGGTTAACTATTGTAGCATACCGTGGCCTTTTACGCAAACTTTAAAATGTGCGATTACATATTTTGAAAGGTGACTGACTTGGGTACAATTAAGGTTATGAACATCGGATTTGGCAACATGGTATTTACTGATCGCGTGGTATCGATCGTAAGCCCGGAGTCGGCGCCTATCAAGCGCATCATTGTGGATTCCCGCAGCAGCGGACAGTTGGTGGACGCGACGTGCGGGCGGCGCACTCGAGCGGTAATTATTACGGACAGCGGGCATGTGGTTCTTTCGGCTCTGCTGCCCGAAACACTGGCAAACCGCGCAATTTTCAAGGAACCCCTTAGCGACGACGAAAAACTCGACCAAGCGAAATAAGAGCATGTATTAACATGGAACTTTCGCGCAACGGCAAATTTTCCGAAAAAGAGGGGCACAAATGAATAATGCGGGGAACAATTCGGGAATGCTGATAATTATATCCGGGCCGTCGGGGTCCGGCAAGGGCACGGTTGTTAAATCCCTTGACAAGTCGCGGTTCGCTCATTCCGTGTCCGTAACCACGCGCGAAAAGCGGCCGGGAGAGGTTGAAGGCATAGATTATTTTTTTCGCACGATGGAGGAATTTGAAGAAATGCGCAATGAGGGCAGACTCTTGGAGCACGCGTATTTTTGCGGAAACTGCTACGGCACGCCGCGCGACTATGTAGAGCAAAAGATCAACGAAGGCTGCACCGTTGTGCTTGAGATAGAAGTAAACGGGGCGCTGCAGGTACGTGAGAAGATCAAGAATTGTGTGCTGATATTTCTTATTCCGCCGACCATGGAGGAGCTGGCGCGACGCCTTGTGACGCGCAATACCGAATCGCCGGAAACTATTGAAGACAGGCTTTACCGTGCGGAGGAAGAAATCGAGCTTGTGGATAAGTATGACTACCTGGTAATCAACGACCATGTCGCCGATGCCGTCAAGCGCATCGACGACATTGTAAATGTCGAGTCACTGAAGCCTTTTAGGTGCGGGGCTATGGTCGAAGCCTTGAAAAACAAAACGTGGCACGGTATGCGCATTGATGAGATGTGCAGAGAAAACAACAGCGGAAAGGAAGGCGCCCATGCTAAGGCCGTCGTATAGCGAACTAATGGAAGTCCTCAACAAACAGGAAGACATTGACATGAAAGTGACGTCTCGTTACACTATTGTGATTGCGGCGGCAAAGCGCGCACGCCAGCTTATAGACGGCGACGAGCCTTTATGCGACACCGATTCCGGGAAGGCAGTCTCCATAGCTATTAACGAGATGTACGAGGGTAAGCTGGCGATCTCGCTTTCCAAGGAAATGAAGGCTAATGAGCTCAACCATTTCAATCAAGGAGACGGCGGCGAGTCATATCTGGAATACACCGGGGATGTTGAGTGATCTACGCGAAAGTCGTTGTAGCCGTCGCCGCGCAAGAGCTTGACCGCGAGTTTGAGTATGCCGTGCCGCCGGAGCTTTGTGCGGAGGTGGGTGTTGGTTCACGGGTAGTTGTTCCGTTTGGCCGCGCCGACAAGCGCGTGGAGGGTTACGTGGTCGGCGTGTCCGATACGTCAAGTTACCAAGGGCGGGATGTCAAGGCTATATACAGCCTGCCGGAAGGCGGACGCGTGTTCAGCGCCGAACTGCTCCGGCTGGCTGAGTGGATGCGTGGCAAATATTCCGCCACGCTCTATGACTGCCTGCGCTCCATAATCCCGGCCGGGGTAAAGCTGCAGGCCGAGACGCTGCTGAGCCTTCATGAAGATGTCGCCGAGACGCGTCTGAGCCGGAACCAGTCCTGCATCGTAGAATATGTCCGCAATTGCGGAGGAAATTGCTTCTTGAGCGAACTTGAGAACGAATTCGAGAGGCCAAACCCAACCGTGAAATCGCTGGTACGCCTGGGCGTGCTGAGCGAGACCCACGACATACAGGAAGCCAACAACTTGCCGCTGTTCGTGAACTGCGCACACATAAATTACGATAATGACGAGTTGGAAGAGTACCTCGAGTTGCTTGCGGAGACTGGAAATAAGGGTAACGCAGCCAGGGCCGTAGTTGATTTCCTGATGGAGCACGGCGGCGCGCCCGTCAGTGACGTGCGGAAATTTTTGAGAATATCGGCTTCACCTATCAAGACTCTGGCCGCGAAGAACATAATTACTATCGAGAAAGTGCGGATTTTGCGCAGCACCACTTCGTCCGCGTCATGTGATGGGGATGATGTCAGGCACAGCCTTACACCGGATCAGGAACACGCCGTAAACGCGATCCTTTCAAATTGGGGAAGTGAGGGCGTTACGACCCTTATCCACGGCGTAACGGGCAGCGGCAAGACCGAAATATATATGCGCCTGATAGAGCGCGTACTTGAGCAGGGCAGGCAGGCCATAATGCTTGTGCCCGAAATATCGCTTACGCCGCAGACCGTAAGCACATTCCTCCGGCGCTTTGGCGAGAGGCTGTCGGTGACGCATAGCCGCCTCAGCCTTGGGGAACGCTATGACCAGTGGAAGAAGGCGCGCGACGGCGCGATATCCATAATGATAGGGCCGCGTTCGGCGGTGTTCGCGCCGTTTGAACGGCTGGGGCTTATCATAATCGACGAGGAGCACGAAAAGACCTATAAATCCGAGACGACGCCCAAGTACAGCACGCGCGAAGTAGCCGAAAAGCGTGCGGAGCTCACGGGCGGCTTTGTTGTAATGGGGTCGGCGACTCCGCTGGTGGAGACGTACCACGACGCGCTGGAAGGCAGGGTTAAGCTGATTACCATCAGCAGCCGTGTAAATGACAGCCCCCCCAGGATTCACATCGTAGATATGCGCCAGGAACTTACCGAGGGTAACACAACCATGTTCAGCCGCGGCTTGGAAGCGGCGCTGCGCGCAAATTTTGACGCCGGGCATCAGTCCATACTATTCCTGAACAGACGAGGTTTCTCAACATTCGTCTCGTGCCGAAAGTGCGGTTTTGTGATGCAGTGTGACAACTGCAGCATAAACTATACATACCACTACTACGATCAGCGTCTTATGTGTCACTATTGCGGCAAGAAGGTCAGGAACCCGTCCAACTGCCCGCAGTGCGGTTCGCGCTTTATCAAGTACTTCGGCCTCGGAACGCAGAAGGTGGAGGAGGAGGTACGGAAGCTGTTCCCGGATATCGGCGTTGCGCGAATGGACATGGACACAACGGCCGGGAAGCACAGGCACGAGGAAATACTGGCAAGCTTTCGCCGGGGTGAGGCCCGGGTGCTTATCGGGACGCAGATGATTGCCAAGGGATTGGATTTTCCAAATGTTACGCTGGTGGGAGTAATAGCCGCGGATCTGTCGTTGAACAGCGGAGACTTCCGGGCCGCGGAGACTACGTTCCAACTGCTGACCCAAGTGGCCGGACGCGCCGGACGCGCCGCCCACAAGGGCGATGTTTACATCCAGACCTACCAGCCCGAGCATTACTCGATTATATGCGCCGGTGACGGCGACTATCGTGAGTTTTTCGACCGCGAGATAGTTATCCGCAGGCAGAGGGAGTACCCGCCGTACTCCCACATATTTGTGATTCTCGCGACCGGAGAGTCCGAAAAGAAGATAATTACGCTGCTGTACAAACTGATGGACATTATGCGTACGCAGGAGGACTCAGTCAGGCACGAAGTTCTTGGCCCGACCCCCGCCGCAGTATCTAAGATAAAGCGCAGGTATCGCTGGCGCATGATTATAAAACACACCGACGAATCCGGTCTGAGGGACTTTGTTACGGGTGCGGTCAAACGCCTTCGAGCACAGGAAGATACAAGCGGCGTAACAATCAGCCTTACGCTTGACCCATTGATAATTCATTAACAAATAAGGAGAAATTCATGGCAATTAGGAATGTACTGTTGGACAGCGACGATATATTGCGCAAAATATCCAAGCCTGTAGAGAAAATTACGCCCACGATACTCACCTTGCTGGATGATATGTTGGATACGCTGGAATCTGCCGAAGGCGTCGGGCTTGCCGCGCCGCAGGTGGGCATACTGCGCCGTATTGCGGTGGTACGACTTCCCGACGAGGATATTTTGTACGAACTCATCAACCCTGAAATCATCGAAACAGATGGAGAACAGGAAAAGCTGGAGGGCTGCCTGAGCGTAAACGGCATTGCCGGGTTGGTAAGGCGGCCGGTACGTGTAAAGGTTAGGGCGCTGAACCGCCGCCTCGAGCCTTACGAAATTGAAGCCAAAGGGCTTCTGGCGATTGCCCTGGCTCATGAAATAGATCATCTGGACGGCGTCCTGTACACCGACAGAGCCCACAAAATAATGGACACAAGCAGTCAGGAATACAAGGACTACGTCGCAAAAGAAGAGCGCGAGGAAGACGCCGAAAAACGCGCCAAAAGGCGTGCTATGCGCGCAAAGCGCCGCGTGGGGTAAATCAGTTTCTAGCAGATTGTAGATCAAGTGAAGGGAAGGTTTTGTAATGAATACGTACATCAGAAGGTTTTTAGGTAATTTTTTGCCCCAGCCTGCAAAGTCTTCTCACGAACATACAGAAAAAATTTTGTCAGAAATTCAACTCCTATATACTCAATTTGATAACTTCAGACAACCAGCCAATGGTATAAAAAATATGCAAGCTAATCAAAACGCAGGTTTTGTTCAAAATAATAATGCATTAAGAGCTTTGAATAAGCCTACAACTACTAGTGAAAAGTATATTGAGTTTTTTGATTTTGATATAAAAATTGGAGAATTTGCTTTAAGATCACGAGTTAGTTCGGGTGACCAGATTCAAGAAGACTATTTGTACTTTAAGTTTAGTCATGATATAGTTCCAAGTATGGACTCCATAGCAATTGCGTTGTCGACTTTGTGTGGCCAAGTATACCAACGTATCCGTATGGATATTCTTGTATCAAGAGAAACATTAAATAAAATCAGAAATTTTACAAAATCCGATGTTATATTTACAGGTTTTACCCCCCCCCCCCGTTTGTTCGTCTGTTAGTGAAAGTATTGCCCTTAGCTTTAGCGGTGCTTTTGATAGTCTAGCTGCACTATGTTTAATGCCTAATAATACAAGCTTGCTATCAATTGATTTTGGAGGTAATTTTACATATGAACGCAATGCTTTTAAAAAATTCAACATATACAGCGTTTCAACAAATTTCCGAGATTTAAATTATGAAAGGGCTCACTGGACATTTATGGGAGTTGCCGCCATACTCTACGCCGAAGCTTTAAATATTAAATGGCATTCTTTTGGTACAATTTTAGAAGCCCATTTTTTGAACCATTGCAATCAAAATCTTGTTTCAAAATTTTCTGGAAGTAAGTTTTTATCAACTAACATGATAGAATCCGGCTTTGTCAAAGGGTTAACTGAAGTTGGTACCGCCCTTGTTGTTGCATTTTATATGCCAGAGACCCTTAGAGAAACTCTTTACGCCACTTCGCGACCGAATAGCGAAAAGTTTCTTAGAAAAAAATTGATTATTGATGCTGTACTCAAGCAAAGAGGAGAACAAATAGATTTAAGCATTCCTTTTAAAGACATTAAGCTCAGACCTACAAAGTTCGGTACCAACTTTGTCGTTGACTTTTTGTCACTATACTTTTATAAAATACTAGGGTTACAATCTATTAACATTTATATTGAAGGCATCCCTAATGAGATTTTAACTTTGGTTGATGGTATGTCCTTAAACTTCTATGAAAAGATTAATCCTATTGCATTGAATAGAGATATACCGCCGGAATTTTTAGAACAATACTTAAAAAAATTAAACATAGTAGGTATAGAGCCATATAATCAACAAGACTGGGATGAATATCTTGCTGTGTTGAAAATGATAAATATAATTAAGTAGCTTTGACGTCAATATCCGAAGGTTAAGCAAAAGCAGTCCGCAGGTAATTTTAGTTATAATTCTTCTTATTTTTTCATTTTTCAAAATAAGGAGACTGATGATGACACCACTTTTATGGTTTTACTACAGACCCTTTATTGTTTTTTATTGAATATCGCGCTTCCGGTTTCGAGATGGTTTTTTATTGCCGTGAAGCTTTGATCACTGATGACATGCTCCATTCTGCAAGCATCGTTTACGGCTGTTTGCTTATCCACACCCAAAAAGATCAGCCAATCAGAAATAAGAGTATGCCTGTCATACATTGACTCGGCTACCTCACGTCCGCTTTCGGTCAGGGTAATGAAGCCGTTTGAGTCTATTTCAATATATCCGTCCAGGCGCAGCTTCTTCATGGCTACGCTTACGCTCGGCTTTGAATAGTCAAGTTCATTCGCTATGTCTATTGAACGTACCGTGCCCTTGGATTTGCTCAGCACTAAAATTGTTTCCATATAAGTCTCAGCCGATTCTTGTGATCTCAAATGCTTCACACCCTTTAATTATTCCTATTCAAAAGTATAACACACTCCACGCCAAATTCCAATAGAGGAATTACCAAGAATAGTTTCTAATTTGGATGAGACGACCAAATCTTATAAAAGGTGATAAAGGTCAGGCTAAGCAGCAGGGCAAACCGGAAAGTTACGAAACGGAGTAAGATTGTTATCACGACGGCATCGCTCAGTAAGTACCCAATTGCCAGGAGCAAGCCTGTCATTGTTCCGTCGAATCCGCCTAAGCCTCCGGGGAAATGGGCAGCATTGCCACTATGCAGGACACAAATATTACAGCTCCTATATATTGCATTGATATCGGGAATAATCTGTATCGCAAATATGTACATTTTAGCGGGATACAGCAGCCAAATAAGGAAGGATAGAGGGTGTGAAGGACAAGACTTTCCAGCAAGCCGATGCTGGGCACGGAAGCCACCTGAAATGCGCTGTTTTTGTTAGCTTCGTATAAGTTTATTATAGCTTATGTCATATAAATGTTCCTTCAATCAAGAAATCAGCCCTATTAACCAATACATAGGTTAGTAAACGCTAACTAATTTGTCAATATATAAACATTTGTTTTATTTCTTATCCTTCCACTTTATCTGGGGGCTTCCCCTTTCATGGCCTTCTTATCACTATACATACGGCTGTCCGCCAGAGCAATAATCTCCTCCATCGACTCACTTTCAGAATACTTTGTGGCAGCCCCCATCGCCATGGACACCTTAAATGTGAGTGTATTTGAAGTTTCATACATGGTGTACTTTATATTATTAATCATCACTTCGGCTTGCTGCTCGTTGGTTTGAGAGAGTAGGATTACAAATTCGTCTCCGCCAATTCTTCCCACAAAATGCGGCTTTTGGCAGGCGTTTTCCAAAATCCTTGAGGCGGTTTGTATAAGCAGGTCTCCGTATTTGTGGCCTAGGTTATCATTAGTTGTCTTTAAGCCGTTTAAGTCGCATATGACGATGCTCAACGGCAGATGTGCACGCGAGTCGTATCTCGCCCTGGCCCCTTCGTACGCCATGCGGTTGGGAAGGCCGCTAAGCGCGTCAACCCCGGCTTTCTTCTCAAGTTTGTAGAATAATTCTCTGTTCTGGGTGACATCGAAAAAGAAGACTATGGAGCCGTGCTTGCGATTTACTTTGTCAATCATATTGAAAATCCGCATATTTAATACTATTGGAAATTCGTTATGCCTATAGGAGATGTCGTCTCCGTCGTCTACTCCGGGCGCCGGGGTTACTTTTGCGCCTGATTTAATGAGCTTAACCAATACGGATTCAAGGGTAAACTTGCGTAAATCAATTCCGATAGATGAAAACCATCGGTTAGCGCTGTAGTTGAAATCGGCTATTTGTCCGTTTTTTCCAACTATTATCACCAAATTCTTTAAGAAATCGAATGCTTGCAGTCTGGCGTAGCGGACATAGAAGCTGTGGTCGTGGGTCGATATGGCCAGACGATACAGCAGGAGAGACACACAGGCGGCGATAATGGCGGGGTCGAGGATTGTGGGGATTGCAAGCAGCGAGATGATTTTAGCGGCAAAAGTTATAATAATTGCAGCTATCATCATGGTTGACGGAAGCCTGTAGAACCTCGCCATGCGAAAGTGGCTTTGCAGGACGACCAGGGCGGCGGCCGCAATCATTACATAGGAATATACGACTGACGCCAAAAGCCATAATTCCCATCCCGAGGCGGTAAAGTCCACATACGGCATAGAAATATCGCTGCCTTCGCGCATCATGGAATATATCTCAAGCACAATAAAATACAGCGGCGACAAAGCGACAAGCGCGAATGCCAAAGGAAAGATTAAGAATGACAGGGTAACGTAGACCGGAATTTTATAATCATCACGAAAAAACCAGTATGAGAACAAAAATTGTGATGATATTGATAAACAAGCGAATACCAGTATAGCATTCCCGACAAGCATATCTGCGGTGGGGTGGCTGACCAGGAATAATCTGGCCATTTCGCAGGAAATCCACCCGATTACGCCAAAGCACATTAAGGTAAACGTGCCCCCGTGCCTGGACTCTGATTGCCTGCTCTGATCTGAAAAGAAGATGCTGGTGGCTATTGTTAATAAAAGTATGTATATACCCATTAAATATTGAGTTTGCGAATAATGTTCATACATACACGTTCCCCTTTGAACATTGTTCATATCTGCGGATACTCACAGTATATCAAAAAAACAGAGGCAAATCAAATTAAATCTGATAGACGCGTTAGGCTTCTCGTGAATCATGATTTTTCGCCGATTTTCGTTGCTTCGCAAATATGACGTTTATTAATTTCGCGAGAGGTATATTGAAAATAACCTTAATAGCTGATATGATATTATTAGAACCTCTTGGCTTTAGCGTGTAAGCAAGTGGAGCAGCAGAGGTATCATGCCTATTACGGCGATAATCCGGCAAGTGTGCAGCATCACTATCTGAGGGACGTTCAGACCCATTTCACCGGCGATGATTCCCATTTCGGTTATGCCTCCGGGAACGCTGGAGAACAGGCTTGTGGCGTAGTCCATGGTTGTGAAGCGGCGCAAGACCCACGCCGCGCCGAATGTCATGGCCATCACCTGTGCTATGACAAATGCCATCGGCAGAATCAGGGCTTGCAGGGATAACAGAGACTGGAGACTAATCAGGCTGCCTATGTAGCTTCCGGCGAAGACCTGGACTACGGCTCTGGCTTGTATGGGAAAGTATACCTTTTGGGCCGCCGCGTTCAGGATTGCGACGGCTGTCAAGGAGCCTACAAGGGTTCCGGCGGGAATTTCCAGCCATCGGAATAGGAGAGCTCCCGCCCCGGCCGCCAGCAGCGTGAGCATCACCATGTATGCCTTGTTCCACCCGAGAGGTCGTACTTTGGCAGGCACGGCGTTATGCGGAGCGGAAGCAAGGGTTTGCTCCAGGGGGGTCCGGGCCAGAATACGCCGGACGGCAAAAGGGAAGAAGCTTACCACGAAAGCGAATCGGAAGACTTGGAGGATGGCTACTTGCTGTGTATCGGCACCAAAATCAACCGCTATCAGCGCCAAGTCCGAGATGCCGCCGGGAGCCGCCGCAAACAGCGCCGTTATAGGTGTCAGAGGTGTGAAGTGTGAGATTATTGCGGCGAATATTACATTAAAGCCAAGCAGAACCAAAACCAGGAGCAGCGCGGGTTTTAGCATATGCCGCAAAAGTATCAAATCTGACCGGGTAAAGTTAAGCCCGATGACGATGCCGGAAAACACCTGAATGACGGCTCTCAGATCCTGAGGATAAGCATATTGCCGGTCGGCGAATATGCTCAGCAGCATTGCAAAGAACATCGAGCCCAGCAGATATCCGGCGGGAACGCGAAACTTTCTCGCAAAAATTCCGCCTGCCGCTCCGGCTGCGTGCAGTAACAGCAAGTAGGTCATGGCAAGCCTTTCTAACAAATTAATTTAACCAATACTGATGATAACACAAGACCGAGGTCTTGTATAGGTATAGTGCGCTGCGCACAAAGATGGATTACAAGATAAATTACCGCATAAAGGAGTTGAACGACCATTGGCGTTGGATTTTTTTGAAGCGACTCAGGAAACCATCCGAAATTTAAACCAGACCGAGCGCCACCTTTTTGACTATGTGGTCAAGAATATGGATGAAGTTAAGCACATGAGCATACAGAAATTTGCGGCGGAACAGTTTCTATCCACTACTACTATTTTTCGATTTGCGCAGAGGCTGGGGTTTTCCGGCTATGCGGACTTTATAATCAGCCTTTTAGTTACCGCCCATAGCCAGCAGGATACGGTGCTGCCCGACGTGGTTCTTGGCAGGGGCTATAGTGAGGAATATTTGAAAAACGCCATGGAAGCGGTGCGCGTTATGTCCCCCAAGCAGGTCGACGGAGTGGTTGACTTGCTGACGCGCAAACCCCATATATATATTCTGACCGACGACAACACTCACGCTATTGGTCAATACTGCGAAAGGCTGTTTATCGGCCTTGGTTTCCACGCTTATTTTCCTGAAACAGCGTACCAGCGGCAAAACCTTGTTAACCGCATCAGGGGTCAGGATATGCTCATTGCCCTGTCATATTCGGGCAAGGACTCGGCGTTGATCGATTTTATCGAGAGAGTATTCCTTACGGAACGGCCATACCTTCTGTCGATTACGCGGGCGGACAACAACCCCCTGGAAAGCCTTTCGGACGCCAACTTCTACGTTTTTGCCGACGAGGTGCGCGTTCTTAACATGGACTTGACCTCCAGCGTTACTATGCTGATGATTGTGGAGTTGCTGGTCTACGAATATATAGCTAGGCAGAAGGCGCAAGAAGCATAATAATGTTATGTAAAAAGTAATTTGTTACCTCTTTAGAACTATCCATACACTATGCACAAAACCCCTGGACACTTGCGTGGTCATAAGCTACAATATGACTATAGCGTGTAAGAAGAAAGGGGTACTATCATGCCGGCAAGAAAAATGCAAGTAAAGAAAATTCACGAAGAAAGAATGCAGGTAAAAAAGTTCAAGCTGCTTGATGCGGTGTTGGCTGCCGTATGCGTCATCCTGGTCGTTGAATCCGCAGCGCCAACCGCCGCCATTGGGAACAGCCAGTATTTTTGGTGGGCTTTCATGTTTGTGACTTTCTTCATACCATATGGGCTTGTGACTGCGGAACTCGGCGCGGCATATCGCGATAAAGGCGGACTTTTCGACTGGGTAAAACGTGCTTTTGGGCGGAGCTGGGGCAGCCGCGTAGCCTGGTATTATTGGATTCAGTTCGTATTCTGGTTAGCGTCCCTGGCCGTGCTGTTCACGGAAGTCAGCGGCCAAATAATCGGTACAACGATTCCTGTATGGGTTGCCGTCATAGTTCAGTTGTGCTTTATCTGGATTATGTGCTTCGGAAGCCTGCTGCCTATTTCGGTTAATAAGTGGTTGATAAACCTCGGCACATACGCAAAGGTCGTACTCATGTTAGCTCTTGGCCTGTTTGGTTTGTACTGCGGCATCGTCTATGGTTTTGCCAATCCGATAACGTCCGCGGGTGATTTGCTGCCGAGTATTGCCGGGGTGTCCTTCATAGCCGTAATTATATTCAATTTCAAAGGTTTTGAAGTTGTGGCCGCTTTTACCGGAGACATGGATAACCCCAAGAAGCAGATTCCCATGGCATTGCTGCTGGGCGGGATACTGATTTCGTTCTTCTATATCTTCGCGGCATTTGGAATCAGTGCGGCTATTCCTGTGGCGGAGCTGACCACGTACGGCGGGCTGCTGGACAGCTTTATTCACTTCTTTGTAATCCTTGGGCTTCCAGGCCATATATTGGTTCCGATAGTGGGTATCCTGTTTTTGTTCACCTTGTTCATAAATGTGCTGTCTTGGGCGCTGGGCGTGAATTACGTCGCTTCTCACGCGGCGGAGCAGCAGGCTTTGCCGGAAATATTCGGCAAGCGCAATAAGGAAGGCGCGCCTGTCGGGGCTTCTGTTCTCAATGGTGTCGTAGCCAGTCTGATGGTTATTGCCGTGCCGTTTATTCCTAACCCGGATATATTTTGGGGATTCTTCGCGTTGCAGATCATTACTCTGATCCTGGCCTATATGTTTATGTTCCCGGCTTTTAAAAAGCTGCGTCGTATAGACCCCGACGCCGAACGCCCGTTCAAGGTGCCCGGCGGAGCGATAACGCTGAATCTGGTTGCCTATGTTCCTGTGGCGATGCTTGCCCTGTCGGCCTTTTTCTCCATGGTTTATCCTCTTTATGACGGTTCGTGGTATTTTGACACCATGCTGGTTGTAGGTACTGTCGTAGCCGTTATCGTTGGAGAGGTCATAGTATTCGCAACAGGAAGAACATTCGGAGCCCGCACCCGTTTGGCGATTGGTAAAACCGACCCCTCCCGCTCGTAGAAAAATTTATGAAATTTTTCTTGCAATAATGCCGATCGTGTGTTATAATACGACCTTGTGATATAGAGTGTTCCGCTGGCCGCCATGCTGCGCCATGAACACCTAAAGGAGGAAGAGTAAATGATTAATCCCGTTATCAAGGAAATCGAGAGCGAACAGTTACGGTCGGACATACCAAACTTTCATATCGGAGACACAATCTGCGTGTATGTCAAGATAATCGAGGGCACGCGCGAGCGTATCCAGATGTTTGAGGGCGCGGTTATTAAGCGCCAGAACGGCGGCATCCGCGAGACGTTTACCGTAAGGCGCTTTGCCCACGGCGTAGGCGTCGAAAAAACTTGGCCGCTGCACTCTCCAAAGATCGACAAGATTGTCGTTGTAAGGCGCGGTCGCGTAAGACGCGCCAAGCTCTACTATCTGAGGGATAGAATCGGCAAGTCCGCGAAAATTAAGGAAATAATTGTTAAGAAGGCGAAATAGATTGCCTTATGCGCCGCGTTGTACAGCGGCGCTTTTTCATAACCCGAGTTCGGCGAAGTCGAACCAGCCGCGTAAGCGGCTGAGAATGCGAAGCATTTTTAGGTTAGCCGCAGAATTTGCGGTGTTTGTTCCGCAATTTGTGAGGATACGATCAAAGTTCGATGATCGGTTTCTGTTCATCGAACTCACGTTTTCATAGGATAGAGATATGAACATACAATGGTATCCCGGCCACATGACTAAGGCCAAGCGTATGATGGCCGAGAACATTGCGCTGGTCGATATTGTGATAGAGCTTCTGGACGCGCGCATCCCGTTTTCCAGCAAGAACCCCGAAATTGAGCGGCTTGCGAAGGACAAGCCGCGTATTGTCGTGCTCAACAAGTCCGACATATCCGACCAAGCGGAAAATGACGCCTGGCTTGAACACTTTCGCGGCGGCGGCTTGGCGGCTGTTTGCGTTGACTCTACAAGCGGGAAGGGTCTGCCGCAGATCGCCGACGAGGCGCGCCGCCTGATGCGGCCCAAGCGTGAGCGCCAGCAAGCCCGCGGGCGAGTCTTTGCGCCTATCAGGGCAATGATCGCGGGAATTCCAAATGTCGGCAAGTCAACTTTGATAAACAAGCTTGTGGGAAAGCCTGCGGCTAAAACAGCCGACCGTCCCGGCGTAACGCGCAGCAAGCAGTGGATACGGATTGTCAAGGACTTTGAGCTGCTTGATACGCCCGGACTTTTATGGCCTAAGTTTGACGATCCTTCCGTCGGCCTGAATCTTGCTTTCACGGGGGCTATAAACGACCAGATAGTCGACGTTATCGAGCTTTCGCTGCTGCTTATAGAAACCCTTAGGAGCAGGGCGCCGTCGGCAATACCTTCGCGCTACAAGATAAGTGTCGCCGACGAAGATACGCCGCTTACCGTTCTGGAAAACATCGCCGCCGCGCGGGAGTTTCGGCTAAAAGGCGCCGCCCTGAACATGGAACGCGCCGCCATAACTCTGATAGATGAATTTAGAGCCGCCCGTCTGGGCAGGATAACCCTGGAATCCGCCGAGGTGACAAAATGCTAGATGTTGCGCTGCTGGGCTGCGGCGGGATGATGCCGCTTCCAAATAGATATCTGACGTCCCTGTGCCTGCGAACTAACGGCAGCATGATGCTGATAGATACGGGCGAAGGCACGCAGGTCACTATGAAGCTGCTTGGCTGGGGCTTTAAGAATATTGACGCCATATGCTTTACGCACTTTCACGCCGACCACATATCGGGGCTTCCCGGCTTACTGCTGACCATCGGGAACTCTTGCCGGAGCGAACCGTTGACCCTGGTGGGCCCGCCGGGCCTTGGGCGCGTTGCGCAAAGCCTTCTTGTGATCGCGCCGGAGCTGCCGTTTGACATAAACGTGATAGAGATGGAGCACAAAAAGGGCCAAACCGTGGAGTTGTGCGGGATGCAATTGTCGGCGTATCCCATGGTACACCGCATAAAATGCCTTGGCTACAGTGTGTACCTTGCGCGCGCCGGCAAGTTTGATTTGGAGCGCGCAAAGGCTCTCGATATACCTGTGAACTTCTGGAACAGGCTGCAAAAGGGTGAAATTATTGAGCATGAAGGCCGCGTCTACACGCCCGACATGGTGATGGGCGGCGCGCGGCGCGGTATAAAGGTCAGCTACTGCACGGACAGCCGTCCGCCAAATGGTCTCGACGATTTCGTAAGAGACTCGGACTTGTTTGTCTGCGAGGGGATTTATGGTGAAAACGACAAACTTGACAAGGCTGTCGAGCACCGCCACATGATATTTCGCGAAGCCGCCGAGATAGCGTCAAGCGCCAACGTGCGCGAACTTTGGCTGACGCATTTCAGCCCCGCACTGACACAGCCTGAAGCCTTCCGCGCGAACGCGGCCGACATATTCCCCAATACGGTTATCGGCCGCGACAGATTATCAACTACACTTACATTTGAGGACTAGCTCTCAGACTTTTCCGTGTCCGTATCGTATATACGGTTGCAGGTGGTGATGTCATGAAAAACTTACATACGCTCTCAGATTACGAGATAATAAGGCTGTGTATAGACGAGGATCAGAACGCTTTTTCCGAAATTGTGTCACGGTACAAGAACCTTGTCTATTCGATTGTGCTGAAAATGATGGGAAATACCGAGGATGCCAACGACATGGCGCAGGAAATATTCATTAAGGCTTATACAAATTTGGCAAGATATTCGCCCGAATACAAATTCAGCACCTGGATAATCCGCATTGCCACCAACCATGTAATTGATTACAGGCGCAAGAAGCGCGGAGAAACCGTTCCCATCGAGGAATGTGAGGCCGAACTGGGCTTTGTGCAAAGCTCTGAACAAACGCCGGAGATGCAGTTGGTAAAGCGTGAAGAGTCTCAGACCATACGCGATCTGCTCTCGGATTTGCCCGATATCTACAAAATTCCGATAGTTCTGTATCATCAGCAAGGTTTGTCGTATCAAGAAATTTCGGATATAATACAGGAACCTTTGTCGAAAGTGAAGAACAGAATATTCCGCGGGCGTCGTATGCTCAAGGACAGTTTGACAAGGATTGGGAGGGGTGGCAGTTATGGATTCCTATAAAACCGACTGTACAAGGATCGACAGGCTGTTCATGAATCATATGGACGGATTGATAACCGCCGCGGAACATGATGAAGTGAGGTCGCATATTGCCGAGTGCGCCCAGTGCAGCGAGGACTTCGAGGTTTACGAGACGATACGGCTTACGCTTAGCGCAAAGGAACACGTATGCAGCGCGCCGGAAGGCTTCGAGGAGTCGGTAATGCAAAAGATTTCTCAGTTGCCGAGAAGCGCCGGCCCGGTTGTAAACGCTGCGTATTTGCTGATTGGCATGTTAATAATATCCATTGGCGGGCTGGGAACCGTGTTTTTTGAAGATATTGCGGGAGCGCTTCGCCGGATCGACGCTTTTCCCATATCCCTGCCTGCGCTTGAAGCGTTGTTTGAGAATATTGCGATATATTTGTCGAGCTTTATCGCCGCAATGGGCGACATATCCGTTTCGCTGTTTGAAATGCTTGCGCAGGCGCAGCTTGTGCTACTGCTTATATTTGTTTTATTGATAACATTGCAATTTTTTGTTTACAAATATGATAAAGCATGATAAAATAGTATTTAGAGGCATAATACATGACGGACAACCTTGATATAAAAGTCCTTGCGATAGAGACATCTTGTGACGAAACGTCAGCCGCTGTCGTTGTAAACGGGCGGCTGTGTGTGTCTAACGTAATTTCTTCACAGGTTGACACGCATCGCGTATTCGGAGGCGTTGTGCCTGAGATAGCTTCGCGAAAACATACAGAGTCCATAAGCTTTGTTGTGGATCAGGCGCTTGATATGGCAAAAGTCAAGCCGTTACAACTTGACGCCATAGCTGTTACAAACGGGCCGGGGTTGATCGGCGCGCTGGTAGTTGGGCTGTCCTATGCCAAGTCGCTCGCGTATGGCCTTAGGCTACCGTTTATCGCTGTAAGCCATCTGCATTCGCATATATGCGCGAACTATCTTGACACTACGGGCTTTGAGCCGCCGTTTATGTGTCTTGTAGTTTCGGGCGGACACACTTCTCTTGTGCTTGTGAAGGACTATCTTGACTATGAATTTGTTGGGCAGACGCGTGACGACGCGGCAGGCGAAGCTTTCGACAAAGTTGCGCGTACGCTTGATTTGCCGTACCCTGGCGGGCCTGAGATCGAAAAGCTGGCGGCTCTGGGCGACCCTCGCGCGATAGCTTTTCCTCGCGCGAATACCGGACAGGATTTTGATTTTAGTTTTAGCGGACTTAAGTCGGCGGTTCTGAATTTTTTAAACAAGTCGAAAATGCAGGGGACTGTTGTGCCGCGTGAAGACGTAGCCGCATCATTTCAGGCTGCGGTTATAGATGCACTTACCGACAAGACGATTGCCGCCGCTTCTTACTATGGATGCGACAAGGTCGCGCTTGCGGGCGGGGTAGCGGCGAGTTCCGCGCTTCGCCAAAGTTTTGCCGCGCGCTGTGACGAACACCGTTTGCGGCTGAACCTGCCTCCGAAGACATTTTGTACCGATAACGCAGCGATGGTTGCGTCGGCGGCATACTATAAATATTTGGCGAGAGACTTTGCGCCGCTTGATATCAACGCTTATTCCAGAAGCTAGTAAACGGAGGTAGCCGTATGCATCTTGAAAATATTTCCTCAAACGTTATAGACAAGATTTTTAATGAGATATCGGTGTTTGTTATAGCATTCGGCGCTGAAGGGGAGGTTTTGTTCCATAACAACGCGGCGGAGGAAGTCTGCGGCAAGCATATCATGGAATTAAAATTTGGGGATATATTTTTCCAAGAGCATCGGATGCTTGGTGATGACGACATAAAGCTGAAATACGAGTATTGGATAGGCGGCAGATGCTACCTGGTAGTCGATTTTTACAGCGAGTACAAGGAAGGTATAAGCGCTAGATTCATTACCGGCCACGATATTACCGACGCTAAAAATTACGTTCTAAGTTATAACAACCGGTCAATGGTTGATCCGATGACGGGGATATTTAACAGGCAGGTTGGTATAGATTTCCTTAACGAGATGATTAACCAATTTAAGTTGGATGACGACCCCTTCAGCGTATCATTTATTGATCTTGACAAGCTAAAGCTTATAAACGACAACTTCGGCCATGGTAAGGGCGATGAGTATATATTTACCGTCTGCGACACCATTAAGTCTTCCATCAGGAAGACCGATATATTTTCGAGAATCGGCGGAGATGAATTCTTGATTATCTTCCCGCAATGTTCCGAAAGCGTAGCCACCAAGATAATGGAGAATGTAGCGGCTAAGCTTAGCGTTGTCAACAAAAGTCTGCCGGAGGGCATCATGTATCGTATAAGCTACGGTATCCTTGAGGTCAACACGAGCGTACAGCTGGATACGGAACATGTGCTAAGTGCTGCCGACAGTAAGATGTACCAGATGAAGGCCTTGAATAATGAGAAAGATAAGCTGTCCGAAGTCACTGAATAGCGCTCAGGTGCGTGCAAAATATAAAGTCTATCCGCTGTGTACAGAACCAGAGGAAAAGGACATTGCGCGAAAAGACCTCCTATCGTAGAATAAAAGCGATAGGAGGTTTTTAGAAGCCAAGAACATATAAGCATATGAAAATGATAGAAGCAGATGTATTCAAGATGAAGGAAGAAGGCAAAACCAATGGA
>Ga0131853_10003470_pt1 | contig 28260 bp, 23 predicted proteins | sample TergutLab28metaG_FD_92764 | JGI IMG/M metagenome (GOLD analysis project Ga0131853, IMG submission 92764) | Labiotermes labralis P1 segment gut microbial communities from Petit-Saut dam, French Guiana - Lab288 P1 (version 2) (version 2) | ecosystem: Host-associated > Arthropoda: Insects >...
ACCACCGCCGAAGGGAGGGTTATCCAGATCGTCGCGCCCGCAGAACTACCCCTGGCCGCGCGCCGCTGGATGCGCTACTACCCCCCCCCCCCCAGCAATTTAAATGGACTTGTCCGTTTTGCTGAAAGACCAAATCTGGTTTCTGCATGTGTGCCATCACATTTCAAACATGCTCTAATAAATATATGAGTTACATAAACAACGGACACTGCTTTCACTAGCTTTTAAAGGACTCCACCGGATGGATTTTAGTTGAAGTTGGTGAGACAGTAAAGGGACACAGTGTCTGTACACACTGTGGAGGGATATGGGGAGAGGAGGTTATCTCTAGTCACTGTTAACCTTGGCACTACATGGAGGTGAGTGGTCATCATCATGCCTTGACCACTTTACCCCTGGGGAATAAGCCCCTCGTTCTCAACAGGCTGGGTGGACCTGAGAGCCAGTCTGGATGTTTTGGAGATCAGGAAAATTTCTTACCCCAGTAGGAAGTGAACCACAGTTTGTCAACTGTCCGGCCTGTAACTTCGCCATTATACTGACTGAGATATCCTGGCTCCCCAGTAGCTGCTGACAGGTACCAAGACTAAATTTGTGTACAGGGCATGCTGGTGTGGTAGTAGTGCTTTATATTCAGGAGATGTTTAGTTTGAATCGCAGCTGGGACATCAGCTGTGCTGTTGAAAGTTTTTTTCCTTCCCTCTCTATGCAAATTCAATGTAGTACTTCATTACTTCCATCAGGCACAACTGATTTCTTCGAAATCCTGTCCAGTTTATGATTCACCAGTCATCATACTGTTCTGTGCAGTACAGCTAGACTGAAGTACATACAAATTTATAAAATTTTAACAAACTTCTGTGCAGTCCCCCCATACAAAACTCCATTGCAACATGCTTTACAGGTTTAGAAATTAAATGTGGGACAAAATTTGACACAGCCTTTCACATAATTGGTGCACTTACAGTTAATGTGAGGAACACAAAACAATTCAACCAACATATGACAGAACACAAAATTTAAGAACAAAAATAATTGTCGTAGAATAGCCACTTCTAATCCCTTCTGGGTCATAAAAAATTCATCATGCTGCATAATGAGATTAATCAAATCAAGGTGAAGTAAGACACTTGCACTTAAAAACACACTTACTTGTCCAGATGTTGAGCTATGCATCCAATTATGGAAATGCATTTTATGCCAATGTTAAAGGCAAGTGTCATTTCTTTTTGCTCCAAATCCTGAGAGGGTTTCAAACTGTGTAAAGGTTCAGAAACTTTCTCTCTACTTCCTGCAAGCAGTCTTCTGATAGCCAAGGTAGAATAATCGATCAGTTCAAGAGAATGTTCAGCCAGAGCTTCACAACAGTCTGCGTGATAGAGGAGTGTCTCCAGAAACTCAACAGCAGTGGCTTCATGGAAAAGCTGCAACAGTGACAAGACCACACACATAGTGAGCATGTGCTGCTTTGATAAAATGTGACACTGTAGGTACCGACACTTTGAAGGAACTGTCTGTTTTTATGTTTGGAGTAAAGATGGAGGCAGCATATTCCTGCAAAAGTTGGTACTCTTATGTGAAACTGCACAGGGTCACATCTAATAAAACGACGAACTTAATATTCACCATCAAGAAGACAACCTTTTTTTTTGTGATTACCCTTCATGCTGATTACTGTCTGTTGTCAGTTCTTCACCAAAACATAAAAATTTATTCTTTGCTTCTGCAAGTGTTGTAACCATATATTAAGCAGATACATTTACAATAAATGACAAATATTCAAAGGTGTTTGTTATGTAGGGACAAGAATGTTGAAGTACATTTTAAACTGCAGGAAGTATGGAGTGGAAAAAGGCATTTTGGTAAATGGTACATAGTAGATTCCAAAGAAGTCTACTTGTAACTCTGCTTGACCCCTCATAGCAGACATTTTGCTGTTGGTCACAGATGAAAGCACCTACTAAAAATTTTAAGTTGTGGGAAAGTTTCTGACTCACAATAAAATGTAATGTTTTTCTGAAGCTGTGGGACAAATCCTCCTGTCACATCTAACAGTCAGTGTAGGGTGGGTATATTCACTTCCACACCAAATTAGTTAAATTTCACAAGTCAGATGTATTATCACTGTGGCTGACCAGCTGGTGATGCTAATTTTATACTCATCAAAGTGCTATGGACAGGGTGAACATTCCTTTTCTTAAGCAAAATCATACTTATATTTCTGGTTCCTGAATACTGTTTGAAGTGACAGTTCTTACTTACAACCATATATGGAACGAACACACTTTTGGGTTTTGGTGTTATTTTTAGGAGGAGTGGCAAAATCTTTTCTCTCCAAACAGACACACATATAGCCTCGTGGACAAGAATGGGCATCTGAAATGTATAAATAGTTACATCAGCAGCTGCAGCATGATAGAAGATACAAAAAAACAGAATTTATGTAAGTCTCTGTAGTGTAACACATTACTGTCCCAAAACCATCGCATATTTCTTCATATTAGTTAACTTAATTATAATTCTTTTACGTAAATATTAGATCTGTTGATACAAAAGAATCCAGTACATACTTTATTATAGGACATGATCATTTCTTTCACAGATTCTTCTCGCACTTCCCGAGCTTCAAGAATTGCTTGTTGATGTAATTTCTGGAGACGTTCATGTGCATCAAACCAGCTACAATATAAAACATTTTTCTCTTTTAATTTTGGGGATTGAGATACATGCCAAATTGTTATGAAGTCATTTGGATATGGCACCTTATCAGAAAGGCAGATAATGTCCATGTTGGAGGGGAACTACTACCTTCTTCAAGGATATCAGCTGTGAAGGTTCTGTAAAAGTAATGGTGCTTGTGATCTTTTCAACTTGCTGCAACACACAAAAGAATGCTGGAAATATTAACCGTGATGAACACATGAAGCATCAGGTTTCAGTTAGGATACAGGATTCATGTCTTCTAGAATGTGACGCTGTGTTGCTGGGTTATTGGTCCCTGGAGTTGAAGATCATAGCACCTTCAACTTCAAGGGTCAAGGAGTCCAAGACCCTTGGAATTAAAGGCACTATTGTCCTTTGATAGCAGGAGCTACTTACTGGGTGACACAACATCATATCCCAGAAGACTGAATCCTCAGAAATACAATTGTGAAACCTCAAGAACATGCATCATATAACCTACTTGTACATGATACTGTACTACACCACATCAGACAAATATTTTTGTGTGTCAGAAAGCCTTTAAAATTTACATGCTGAACGTTTGTTATTTACAATCTGACAGAATGTTCATAAGCATTACAATATTTCTATATTTCTATGTGGGGATCCTTGCCTGTCTTGAGGTATGCTGCTGGACTGTCATTCAGAGGGTTCTAAGTGCAATCCGTGGTCAGCTCTGAGTGTGGCTTAGTGGTAGACTGAAGCTTTTAATTTACCAAATATAAATTAGAGTGAATATGAAGATAAGAGGCCTGTTTGTGGTCCACAGTGCTGATCTTCGCTCTCGTGATCAGTCTATTGTTTCAGTAATGGAATATATCCTGTTGCTGCCCCTGTATCAGAAATGGATTCTGTGCCCTTTCCAAGGTGGACAAAGGCCAGAAAAGTCAGCCAAACCATACACCAAAGTACTGGAAACTAACCGACCTCTACAAAAAATGTTCCCACTTCAAGTCATTATATACTCACAACATAAATTGCTTCACTTCTGAGTAAAATTCCAGCAATTTTACATACTGTGGAGTGGAAACAGTTTCTTGACTTTCTTCAGGTGTGACACATTTACCTGGCCACCGCATTCTAATTGCATTAGTAGGTATATATGGAACAATGCAACAAATTTTCAAATGTGGCATTCCTTGCATTTTTATTTAATGTATAATGATAATGATTTCATTTCACATGTCATGCTGTGAAATTATGCAGGGAAAACAAATACACGTGGCCTTTCAAATAACATCACAAAACTTTCGATTTTTTTGTAGCTTCAGTGTCTAACAAAAAAAAACCTTTATAATTATACATCAGTATTGTACACGAATTTTTTTGCTGAGCTGTTTATAAAATGTTTCAAGGTTTAGTTTCCAGTAGAAAAGTTTTATAAAGAAAAGGCATTGATTTTCAATAGAACAAAGCATACACTTGACATAGATTTCATGTACTTCGTTCACTTGTATGAGGCTACTCTCTATTCACGTTATTTGATGACAAGGAGACAGTTTACAGTTAAATGTGACACCGTGTTCAGTGGTAGAAATTTGCTTTTTAACACTCTGAAGTGAAAGTAATGGGTTCCTCCGAAACGTCAACGCATTACACGGCGTCGCGTCTCTGAAGACATTTATCTTCAAAGTTACTGCTGCATGAAATTCAAATGCTGGTTTATCATGTCAGTTTAAATTGTGTGAAAAGAATCCATCCCTCCAATCATCCCTACCCCCAGTTCCGTTTCCAGTCTAAATTATAGCCTATAATAAACACAGAAAGTACCACGACTTCCCTTTTGTGAGAAGTAAGACAATTTGTGTAACTTCATCTTACAGACTTTTAGTATATGCAAACTACCTTGGCGAACCTAGTTCTGCAATGTCTGAAGGTTCGGTGGTCTTCACATAAAATTCAATGACTTCTACCCGCAGGATATCTTTCATAACTTGTGTCATATTTTTAATATGCCTGATCACCAAACAGAATTTCTTACAAACGGTGTACAAATTTGGCGGCGGCCATTTGTAAACAATTTATTGCGTACAGTCCGCACAGAGTATGAGCTTCATGGTCTTACGTTCTTGATTTGCTTTGTTAACCCATCATTCTCTTAAGTTACAGCAGAATAGGGCAGAATTTACTTATATTTAATACATCCTTCATGTGACTATGCCAAGGATTTAGAACATGCCAAAATCTAATACAGCACCGTGTTTAGTTTACAGGCATAGTGGGTCGCGGAGGTATAGTTCCACACCCTCTTAATTTCGTCACTGAATGGAAGTGAGTGGTCTGTTTTACGCTCCTGCAGCTTTATCCCCGGGAAAAGAATTCCCTTATCCATTTAGTATAATAAGAGTTGATGACCTCCTTAACAGATCTCGACGGATATAGATAAATGACCATTGAACGTGAGAGCAATATCAATGAAAATACATATTTGCAATGAATTTAACGGTTAATCCAGGTCAATTCTTGTACAGGCCAGGGGAATCAGATAACACACTCTTGAGACGCTTGTTTGCACGCTAGCATCCTAGCATATCGCTGTTGTGACCCATGTGAAGGGAGGGCGCATTTAATGTTACGTTGTTTTTAATCAAAATACCCCACACACAAAATTGGCTTTCTTGACCCTTGAAGACGGCACGGATAGGTTGTGCCGAAACTTTGTAAGGAATTGCCACTATACGCTGCGTAATATCCCAGACGCAGATATTCTTTACATCGCGGCGAAAGCCTAAAATCACGCAAAAACGTCTGAAAGCACTCAGTGCGGATCGATCCGCAAGACAAGTGCTTTACAATGGAAAACTTCCACGACTGCTGTGGCTGTCGTGTAACGGAAATACGCACTCTTCCGAAGTTTAATTTCCCTACCAGTTGCCCTCAAAAGTACATATTGTGTATGTGTAGATATGTATGAATTGTGGTGTAGATTAATGTAAGATGGCTTCATCAAGAACAGCAGCATCTTCGGAACGTTTTATAACCTTGAACAAAAAAGCATTGTAGACACGCATAAATGTGTGTAAAAAAAGAGACCCAAGGCAAGGTGTGAACTTCTTGTTAGCATGTTGGCTATCCTAGTTTCAGCGGTTGAGTTTAAAATTTGCTTCCGCAAAATCAAAACAAGGGAACGTTACGTACGTTGAGGGTGCGGTAGTCTTTTGTGTAGTGTCAATGTTTTGGGTTCGAAGAGTCTTCAGTTAATGGTATATTAGCTGTATGTCTTTGGTGACTAAAAATATTTAACTCTTGAGGAATTTTTTTACTGTCTAAAACGTTAATTTTCACACATCATGGATCCTTTTACGCAGGTAACAAGGTTGTAAAGCTAGGTCGTCAGTCGATTTATTTGCTTCCTGAATAGGTTGTAATATGATTTATTTTTTATAGCGAATGTTGGCCCGGTCGAAAGCTCGTAGAGAAAAGAGGGATGCACAATTAATTAATGCAGGATTAGGGGCCACAATGCAACGTAATCCTCTACAAGATTACAATCCCCTACAACTTTTAAAAGTAACCACAGAAGGTAAGATTTGTGATGTGTTTAATTTATGAAATGGCCAGTATTATCCACACAAAAAGAGTATGTGGGTAGTCTCATGGACTGGAATCTTATTTTATATCTAATTTCTTTCCAATGCGTGAAGTAATGATTGAATTTCTATTTTGTCACAAAATGTACGTTAGAGATGGTGGTGAGTTGAAAGTACCTCGTACACTACGGAGGTGATGAGTTGTTTGTCGTGCTGATACTCTTAAGAGAAAATTTTGATTATAGGGTTAGATGATAGGGATCTCTGAGAATGAATGTAGTGATGTGAATTATACCAATTTCAGTGGAAGTAACTGTGACAAAAGGTGGTGCAGAATCTGCTGCCAGCAATGTCAGTGTAGTGCCAAGGAAAGTCGAGTATTTGAACACACAGTTGGATGAAAGCATAGAAGATGTGCCCAAAGAGAATGTAAATGTAGAAATCTCCGAAGAGAAGCAAGATTACACAAATCCTGTCAGAGATAGTGCTCGTTCTAGACTTCGTAGGCTTGGAGCCTTATATGCAGGTGGGTAGATTAAAAATAACTTTATGAATGCTTGAATGTTACTTTGATATTCTAATGACAATGCTTAATGTAAGTTTTAAACAATTTTTAGTCTTAGAACATCAATAATATTAGTATGTTAATACTGTAAACATTTTGGAAATTGTGAAAATCTATATTGTCCCCTTCAGATGCAACATATTGTCAACTTCAGGTCACAGGTTTTAACATGCTCTGTCCAAAATAATGTTCAGATTAAAAATATTCAGTCTTGTTGTCCTGCTTTACCTCTTAGAATGCTAGCATGTGAACTCGTATAGAAGTGCGGATAAAATAGGGCAACGAAAAGACTGATAATGAAAGAGTATGTATATATTAATGTGACAACATGATTGCTGTTTTAAATAATTTAAATTGTTTGATGATGTAATAATTCTTAATATTATAAAACATCAGTTTCACTTTATGGACAATACTTGTCACCGCCAAACAGATATTTGGTTGGTTCCACTCTCTGAACATGATCAACAAACATTGTGTCTATAATAAGGTATACTTCTTATTTTATTTTCTGTAAGAAATATGTGATGAGAAATTGAACAGTCTGGTAGAAGGTGAATTTGCCCCTTTCCATGCCCATGAAGACATATAAAGGGAGTAAAGGTATAGCTCCACTAATTCCTGACCTTGGCACTATGTGGAAGTGAGTGGTCAACTTCATACCCCAGTTTCTTTATCCCAGGACAAGGAGCTGCTCATAACCACTGAACAGGAGGCTGGGTGAGCAACAGAGCCAGTCCATACGTTACTGAGAAGAAAAAATCTCTTGCCCCTGCCAGGGATCAATCCAGATCATCCAGCTCATATTCTAGTTACTGTACCAATGCTACTTATGTTACAATTTGAACCTGATAAATTCATTTTTTCAGTTTGTTTGAGGAGAAACTTATGAACTCTTTGTCCTAGCTGGTCTGTCATGATATTTTAACACACACACGCAAGTAAAACATTTAAAAAATATTGCAAACAATAAAACACACAGCACGTTGTTGACTGCCTCTCATAAAATTAAATGTGTTAATTATTTTTCAGAGAATTGAAACTATTGAGAGAAAAGAGGTGTAAATTACAAGAGACTATGGAAAAAAAACACCATTAGAGCAAACTTGCCATTAAACAAAGTGTTGGATAAATAGACTTTTACTGTGCCATGGTGTAATGTATATTTTTATGGGAATTAGAATAACAAGAAATGCCTCTGGATCTAATGCATGTACTTTGCATGCACATAATCACTAATGCAATTGGAAGTTAATGTTCAAGACAGTAATCTTGGTTGTGACACAGGTCTTGGACTGTGGGACCATTCAGGAGGCATTACTGCCTTCAGGTTGTAGGTTGAAGTGCTCAGTGTAAGGATTTAGTGAAATTATATAGTCAGGGTAACAAGGAAGGTGGTGGCTGCGAAACAGGAGAGGGGGGACAGGAAGAGATCGAGGTCACTAGGGATAATAGGACAGAATTGTGAGAAAGTGCCACTGTATCAGAAAGTTGAATGGTGATCACTTGTAGTTGTGTGAGGGGGAGCTGGTTTGAACAGTAAGCAGGAATTGTGAGAAACTGTCCTCAGTTCTAAGGCTGGTGGCGCTGTTTTGTGTGTAGAGAGAACCTTCTGTTTGAGGATTCAAGTTGTCTGGCATGTTATGCTGCATCACATCCCTGATGACTTGAACCCTTGATTACGCCACTGTGAAAACCTGAAGGCTCACAGCTTTCTGCTCACTGTGAGCCTGTAGATGGAGGCAGCATATTCCTCCAGAACGTCTGTATCCTCTTACCTTACTGCACAGCGTTGCAGCTGAGAGGACCACATTCTGAACACTGAAAACTTTCAGTTTCATATTGCAATTTCCAGTTGTGAAATTAATGTTTGTTTGGCATTGTAAGAGTCTGATATGGTGTTGTGTGACACAGATTCACAACTGTCATCGCCAATACATCAGACAGAGGGATATTTCAGTGCAGAGCAAAATGAAAGGGAGGATCAAGAAACAGCAGAGGCACCACATTTGAAGGTGGGGAAATCGGGAGCTCGGCTGGCCAGGTTAGCGGTGCTTGCTGAAAACATCAGACACTGGGAGGACGATCTGAGCCATCCTGCTGCTGCAGTTTTGCATGATGTATGTAAATCCAAAACAGGAGCTATGGAAATTTAAGGACCTTACGAAATCTAATAATGTGGCTTTTAATTCTCTTAAATAGTTTTGTGCTTTCGTGGAATGGAACTGACAGAAAAATACATCATCTGCACTGACTTTATATGTGGAGAAGGGTTGTCTGAATTAGGCATTAATCTGCCATGCTGAAGTAATAATCACAGGTCACTAATAACTGTAGTACAGTGGAGCCTTGAATTTTGTGAATCTTGGTGCTCAGGATTGCACAATTTAATGCTACTGTTTCTACCTTGTGTGATTGGTCTGGAAAAATTGGCATGAGACCAAGGGGTCGGCAGGTCAGCTTTCCCCCACTCTTCTGTTATTGCACAGATCACTCTCAGCTCATTGAAGCTCTGTATTTCATAAAGTGAAGTTGATTGCTTTTGTGCTGTGTGAAATGAGAGTCCTTCAGTCTGCTGATGTATTTTGTGCTTCTGAAGATTGTTGGTATTTTACTGAAAATAAAGTATCATGTCTTTTATACCCCTTAATGATATTCTGTGTTATTATTCGGGTATTTTATAAGTTCTTGGAAGCAAATAGTCGCTTGATATTGTAAATGGATTCCGATGCTTGTAACAGCTTTATTGGTCCCAATCACTCACAGACTCTGAGGTTCTGCTGTTTGCTGAAACCCTGTACTAGAAGACTTGACTGTCAATTTCATATCTGTGATTTTACAACATGGTTGAAAAGATATTCTGCTTACATAAGTAAGGTTACAACTAGGGGTGCAAGTGACTAACTGCACTAGGACTGATAGGCATGAGTAATTTCCGAATTTACAGAATTCTGATTATCAGGACTTACCGTGGTGTGAAATTGTCACAAATTATTGTCTATCCTGAAACCTGAACAGCAGTGAAAGTCATTGTATTGGGACATGTGACAGCTTTTCTGTTTTGAGCGTCCACTTCTTTTGCTTTACAGAGTCAAATTCCAAGTAAAAGAGGCTGTGTTCATGACTGTAGTGTTGGTGCTGAAAATTCCAAAATATTGAGCAAATTGAAACGTGACCAGCAGTCTTTGGAGGTCACACAAGAAGTGCCTAAAACCAAGAAATGTGTGTTGGATGCAAACATCATTGCAACACTTGTACGTACTGAAATTAAATGTGGGCAGCAGTTTTATGTAGTAAAATTGAAATATGAGGTCATTATTTTGTCTGGGCTATTCGTTGCTACTTCCTTTCTGCCATTTTATTGCATTAACGTAGCCCACTCAGCAGCTAGCACCAGTGTGGAGCAGAATGGCAGTGGGAGGTGATAAACTACAATAGTCACATACAATAAGTACCCTGAACAGCAATGTTGCTCTACTTACTGGGTCACTGTCTGATTTCAGCCCAAGCCTGCAACTACAACTTCTACTGCAACTGTTGTTTCCTAAGATAATATTGATGAGACCATATTATTGGTTCCCCCTGGTTTTGAATTAGACCTTCATTTTCATCAGTCTCTCTGTATCTGTTACTGAAAGGAAATTGTATTTTTTCTTGCAGTACATGCCACTGATGATGTGCTACTGATGTACTGGTGTAGTACATCTTGCATAACATAAAGTGTGGATAACTTTTTGTCTATAACAGTGGTTCCCAAAGAGTGCTCCATGGTTCCCAAGGGATCTGCAACCAGCTCCTGGGGGATCTGGATATATTTCTGTAATGGCTGCTGTAAAGTTCACTTTCTTTTTTATTAAGGGAATAATGTTTTGTTAAAAATAATTGTGGAACTTCCGTAATTGGTGATGTGTTTATTTTGTGTGACTATTGGAATATCTAATTATGGAACCCCCTGTACCCTAGAAGTGAGCAACAGTCAGTTTAGTTAAGGTCAAATCATATAATGCATTGTTATGTGTGCTACTGGTATGCTTTCATGGATATATAAAATCATTCGGAAGTACACATTTTTAATTTTGGATACCTTTCATCTGGATGCTCTACATTTAGGTGAACAAGGATGTGGGGATCCTTCATTATTTGCTGAAACCAAAAGGGGTCCACAAACAGAAAAGTTTGGGAAACAATGGCCTGGCCTAGAGGCCTGTTGTTACCTGAATATTGTAAAAAGGCATAATGCTAACTGACCATGTGCTGCAAGCAGATGTTTGGAATCTTGTGCCACTTCTGAAATTTTAGACTGCTGATTTGATTGAGCGTGTTAAGGGACAAATGTAGGCTGGAGCTTTCGGAGAATAGGGTGCTGAGGAAGACAGTGAGGTATAAGGAGGACAAGGTTGCAAGAGGCTAGAGGAAACTGCACAATGTGGAATTTCATGACTATGTCCCTGCCCAGTATTAGAGTGGGCAAATCACAGAGGATGAGATTGGTGTTGCATGTATGGGAGAGGAGAGGAATGTATGGGGTTTTGGTGGGGAAACCTGAAGGAAATAAGCCATTTGTAATACCTAGGCATATATGTGGGAGTATAATATTAAAATGGATCATACAATAATGGCATTAGAGAGCATTGACTGGATTAGTCTGGCTCAGGATGAGGACAAGTGGTGGGCTGTTTTGAAAATGGCAGTGAACTTCCAGGTTCCATAAAATGTGAGAAACATCTTGATCAGCTGAGGAATTAGTATTGTTTTACAAAGGACTACTCTTTGTGGAGTCAGATTCTCTGGTTGTGCTGAATTCAGTGAAACATGAGTTTGTTGTTTGTGTACCAGTAAATCAAGATATTCTGACTGATACAGAAGAAATGGTTGGGATGACAGTGTTTCTTGGGATGACAGTGTTTATTGGAATGACGGTGTTTATCAGGATGACAGTGTTTCTTGGGACGACAGTGTTTCTTGGACTAGATTTGCTTCGTTTCTGGCTTTATTTACAGGAAGCACAAGGATTCTCACGCACCCAGTCTAAATCGAGACTTGTGTATGATTATTCAAAACATTCTTCGCAGGGCAACAGTAATGGCGATGTATCACCAGTTAAGACATGCAGCATTGCTGGTCCAGCTTCGCCCAGCAAACATGAAGACAAGCTGGCAACTATTCAAGATGATGCACCTGTGACACAGGCTGATGCAGTAAAGTTGAAAATTCAAGTAGGTAACATGGCAGAAGGAGCTTTCTGTATGTCATTATTTTGGTTGCTAACCAATTTAATTGTACTTTAGAGTCATTGTGTTTGGGTATGCATCCTCTCATGATCACCAATTTCAAGATAATTGTTTTCTTTCATTAACCTTTGTTGATTGATTTTGTGCTGCATGGCATAATACTTCCTTCCAGTCATTTAATATATTGTTTGTTTTTGTGGTTTTAATGTTTATTTGCATTTTCACACGTGTCAATTCATCTTTCCAGTAACATTAAAATGCTAGTGGACATAATCACCTGGACCGTTCTAATGGATGTGATGTTTATTCACAATTCGTATTCACGTGAGATGTGACGATCTGGAAGTGGTGAATGGTGTAAGAGTGGTGTGATGTTTGGGGATGGGATGGTGACAGAGTGTAACAAACACCAACATATCCATTATGAACTGCATGCCCCCCTGCCAACAAGAATATGGCTTCAGCATTTGGGATTCTCACAAGAGTGTTGCTGATAATTCAAATCTTCTGGGATGTGATACTTGTTGAGTGAGCGTTTGCTGACGTTTCATATGGTCTTAGTGCCTTCATCTGCAGGGTCCAGACTGCTTGACTCTGAAGATGAAGGCAGTTTGGTTGAAATGCTGGGAACTTTTCACACAACATGACGGTACATGCTAGAAGACATTAGTCCTTGAGAATATGGTACTTAACTTACACAACTCACCACTGGGTGATACTATGGGCTCAGGCTTAAGAAAGACCTGTAGTCCTCATGGTGCTGCCCTTCGTGTGTATCAAGAGAGTGGAAAAGGCTATAGGGGAGATATGGCAGGAAACTGAGGATTCTGAACACTGCTATCATTCTTGGATACAATTTAATGGAAGCAAGACACATGCTGTGTGTGTCCTATCAGCTGTTGCTGTTCTCATGTCCTACCAACATAACCATCTGCATGCTGTGGCCTCACATGCCAGAAGACCAGGGTCTTAATATTTCATGTACAGAATTGTTGTGGCTTTTGGTCTTTGATAGTCTGCTTGCGAGAAGAGTCTGCTGTTTGCACTTTGATCTGTAATGTAGAGTAGTGGCCTGAATACTTGCTAGTTTTTGGTGAAGAGGTGAAGAATGGAAGAAATGCACCCATGCCAACAAGTGTTTTCTGTCCATTTCAAAAGGATTCACAATGAATGAAGCTATGAATTTTCTTTGAATGGTAAATGTTTTTGAAAGTGGTATTGCACTGCTGAGCTGTTCTCAGGAGAACACTAGCAGTGGCCATGCTGTTCTGACTGCAGCTATGCACAGTGTCTGTCAGGGACTGCAATTAACAAGCAATCAGGCCCCTACAACACTGACGAAAAGATGAGTACACAGACTCACATTTCTTGAACATACATGTCTTCTGGTACGTAACTGTGTAACTGGGCAGTAGTTCTGAAAATTTTAAAGGTATCCCGATACTGCGTCACGTTCCAGAATATTGAATCTCCAGCAGCATCACTGTCAGAACCTCCAATGTCATCTCAAATTTCTTGCTTTTTACAGTCAAAATTCCACTTCAGGTGCATATGTTCTCTTTACTTGTTGCAGTTGTCACTCAAATCGGCTAACCCTTTAAAGTAAAGTGTAAGATAGTGACCTATTTGACTGATTTCTGTCACTATAGAGCCCTCAAACTCCAGTGATGGGAATGAAGAGCCTTCATAGCAGCTCGAGCAGCAAGTTAAGCTGTTCACCGGATAAAAGAAGCGTTCTTTTGAAATCAACTGGCAGTCCACGTATACCAAATGTGCCACAGATGGGTCTTCGTGTTGGTAGTCCTCACCGGGGAGATTCGTCTCCAAAAACTGGCTCTGTACTTCACAAGGCTGCTCTGTTTGAATCAAGTCCAACAAAGAAGACTGGAAAAGACCCGGCTGAGCTGCCTTTGTCAGAAAGACGCGCAATGTTTGAACGCAAGGATGGTCAAGCTTTGATTCCGAAGGCTGCGTTCTCAATGCCTGTGCCAGCCAAATATCTTGCAGGTCATAATGATGGACAAAGAAACTTGTCAAACAAAGTTCTGTCTCCTGTCAGAGCAAAGAAGACAGTGGCCAGCATAGTGACACAGTTGCAGGGGTCCGTGACAACTGACAATAATCCCAAGAAAATCTCACCATCTGGACAGGGAAGTGGTTGTGTAGTGAAACAGGCAAATGGATCGAATGTTGCAGAAGTAGCCACTTTATCACCAGATTCTGCTGAAGGTATGAATGTTATTTTACAAGACTGGGTTTGAAATACTGTCCATTGACCTTTGTGTTTGGGACTTAAACAAATAGTGTGCAATTTCTGTAAGTGTGCCCTGAGGTGTGATGTCATGTAGCAGGTAGAAATTTTTACTGTACTGCAGTAGAATCTTGATTATCCGGGCTGATGAAGGGGAAGAAGATATGTAAATAGTTAGAGACATGAATAAAGTTAAATGTGTTCTGTGATGTGCTCAGATATAGCAATTTATATTTCTACATGTTTACTGTGCACTGTTCTGGAGAGCTATGTGTGTACAAAATTTCTTCTTGCACACGTTTCCCATCACATTCCCCAACGCATACAAGTCATGCTGTCAAATCACCGGAGAGTGGGGAAATCAAGGACATGTGCTGATTATTCTGTTGTAACATTATATAGATTATTTTAAAGTTGTCCACTCCTTGCATTTTCAGGTCAATGTACTCAGTTTATTTCCCAACTACAAGTAAATGCACATTATTAATTATATACATATATGGAAGGCATTCTCCCTGAAGATGGTACAGCTGTACCGAAACATGTCAGAGATATGCCTTCTATATATGTATATAATTAATACAGAATGTCAGTTTGTAAAAACCTAGTGCTGGAAATGTCAGTATTGTCTTTCTTTGGCTGTTAGTTGGTTTAAGAAAGGATTTAATGTGGCATTCACATACACATTTAATTACACATTTTGTTGAAAAAGGGATTGGGTTAGTGATTGGCTGTGCACATAGAGCACAGTGAAACCTGTGCACATAGTGAAGCAACCAGTTACAAAAGTGAATATGTGCTACGTCATCTGGCTATGTAAGATTATAAAAATTTGTTATTGTGTGAGGGTTAACTTTATATTCAGTTTTGTGGTTGTGAATGCAGAACCAAGGAAAGTATCACGTTTGGCAAACGTCATAAGATTTATGAGGACTGGTCTCCATCTTTGTGTGAATGTCTTACAATTTCTTGTAAGCAAACATTTTTCTTGGATTCTGTTCTTGTCAAATTGAACCTGTGATCTGCCACTTTTTGTTGACTGTATTATGAAATAAGAGAACTGTCATTCTTTTTGCTGTGGCAGCTGTGAACTCTAAGGTTAAGTGTGGCAGCATTGTTAACATCAGTCTATGCAAGCTGCAAACTGTGGTTAACTACATGGCACATGCCATTCACTTAGAGATTCACATGATGAATTATGGGTACAGTGACTTCTTGACCACCCTTCACATGATGCCACATCCCAGAAGACTGGTCTTAATATTGAATGTTGTAAGAACCTCACAACTCATGTGAAGTAAATTTCCAGGCTTGCCAACACGATCCAGTAAGGCCTTGGCTCAGATGTTCGAACATGGCAATGCTATTGCGGCAGATAAGACCAATGTTAAAAGCATGCAGTCAGAACGTCAAAAGGAGATAGAAATGCTATTGAACCGTTGGAACAAGAACAAACAGTGTACCTCATCAGTGAACAGTGCAAGCAACAGGACTGCTGTACCGGATACTCACAGGGAACAGGTAACATATTACTTCTGTCTTGAATATTGCATGGATAAGGTTATTAAGATGCAAATAATAATTGTTTAGTGACATTACAATATTAAAAGTATACACATCAGGTATAAATGTACATGATACATAGTGTTTTTAAATTGGAACTGTGTGTTCTCTGCTTATTTCCACTTTTGCTGAACATAATAAGGAGCTTCATGATATGTATTGCTTATCAAATGTTAGTCAAGGGGATGAGATGGCAGATGCCTGTTGTGTGTTTGGTTTAGAGGAGAAAAGTGTGCAAAGTTTTGAGAGAAAATGTGAAGGAAATTGTCATTCTTTCTCTAAGTGCTATGAAATTTGTGTCGATTTTCAGCATTTTTGGTCCGGTTTTTACAAAATTTTGTAGAGACAATTTTCACAGAAACTGAATGGAATTGTGTGCATTTCATGCCAATCAGCTCATTGAAGTCTAATGTACAAGTGCTGCACATGATGCTGTGGAGCATTTGTGAGTTTTATGAAAATTAGTGCAGAGAAAGCTGTACTTTTCGTATGGGCATAAATGCAGTTACGTTTATGTGCATACTGTGAAATTGTATGGTATTTTGAAGATAAAGAAAGCCTTGGTAAAGTTTGTGTGCTGATGCAGTGCAGTGTTTGCAGTCTTATTTTATACCCATAGCATTTTATGCAGCCTATTTCTGTTTCTGCATTGGCAAAGCCAGAAACAGCAGCGTTTAATGCATTATGCTGTATGTTGGATGTAGCAGTGTTGTTGTTAACAGGACTCGTCTGGACCTCCCATTCCTCCTCCGTTACCAGCGCTCACAAATTTATTGCCAACACAGACAAATGAAAGTGTCTCTCGGTTTTCACCCTCAAAGACAAGCAGAGATTCTCACATGTCACCTTTGAAGCAGTCACCACCAGAACGCTCAAATGTTCGAAAGTCGTCTTCTCCAGACGAGAGGCACGAAGGTTGGGTTTGTTTTATTGTTTGTGCTGTTTGACTTTTGAGTTCCTTGTACTGAATGAGATGTTCAGTCAAGATGTACAGCACATGTGATGTTACAATTTTTCAGCTGGGGATCTTCAGCAGTATGTAGGACTGACAGATATGAAACGAATCAAGGTCAGCCCACCTAAACCTGGTTGTCTCTATCCATGCCTGTCCGATATTGAAGCAACAACGGAGACGGAGAGTTTGATGCCAGATGACAGGTGGAATTTGATTTCTATTGCCACGATTTAATCATAGTGCAAATATAGGTCAGAACATTTTTTTAATTGGGACATCTCCTGCATGACACAGTGGTTGCCTTCCCAAGAGTGGTTGCATAACTTGAAATTGTTATTACTTTTATAGTCACTGCACTGGTATTAATTCTATTTCTGGCCTTGTCATGGTTCAGGCTGGTGGTCACTTGCTTCTCACCACAATGAAATGGATTTTTCCCCAGGCAACTTTATGATAGATTTGTGGTGGATAAAATGACACAGTGACAGGCTTCTCTCAATGTACTGTAAAATTCTGTTTATTTAGCATGCATGGGACTGAAGAGGTGCTGGATTGTCAGATATTCTGTATTATCGGCTAGTACCTATGCTGACTTAAGTTTATACAGGTATTTTTTGTTACTGCTATGGTACTTGGGCTGCACAACTGATCAGAGTAGTAGAGAGTCCTTCACACTCTCACTTGATGCCATAAAAGATCATAAGTGGTCCTTCTTTTTCTTTGTATCATAGATATTTGATGATCCAATCCTGTATGAAATCATAACCTCTTGTTGATTTTCTCCACTTTCAAACCTCCAAATTATTTGAAGTTTCTGTGGTATGTTAAAGTTACATATCTCTTCTTGCCAACAGTATCTTGTTGACTTATCTTTGGTTCCTTTGAAGCCATTGTAATAGCTTGAACAAATAGTAACATATGCTGCTTTTTACGCAGTAGAAATAAAATTCACAGTAACACCAAAAGAAAATTGTGGGATATGCTAGTTGCTTGTGGAGCCACCAGGATTTGGGACAATACCAATTTATCTTGTGTGGAGAGAAAGGTTGTGTTAGCAGCATGACATACAGATAACCCAAGATAGAATCAGGGAATCAACATGCTTGCTAAAAAGTTACGGCCGGCAAAACTCCGGTCTTAGGGCTGCTCTCCTAAATGCTGGATTATCAGGATTTCTGGATTTTTAGATGATGGATGAAAGAATTTTGCTGTTCTTTGATTTGTCCCTGTCATTATCATGTCACCAGTGCTCCACATTCAATCACCTGTCACTGGCACTGTATAATTGCAGCAGTTGACATCATCATCATCACCAAATAACACCCATAAAATATTGATATTTTGTATGTTTTAGATGAATAATTTAATTCATTTTTATATCTTCACAAATGAAATTAATTTCACAAATTTGTGTTAAGTCACATTGATTTTAAAGTGTAAGTTATAATCTTCACTGTTGGTGAATGCCTGTGTTCTGTGCACATGACAGAGTCTTAAGAATACTCTTTATTTCAGCATTTCTGATATGGATTCTAGTAATGAGAATGTGGGCAATTCAAGCTTTGGACGTGAAATTCTGAAGGCAGCAGGTATACATGGGCCAGCCAATGTTATAAAGCAAGGACAGGCATCCTCTTCTGGTACCAGTGACGATGAGTCTGCCGTGCTGGACGACATGGATGACTTCTTGGATGAAGCACTGGGCACAGACTCTGATTCAGAGGCATCACCTTCACCGGCTAAGAAAACGAAGGACAACCATCAGTCTCCACAAGTACACAAGAGCAGTTCTGCTCATTTTAAGTTATGCATCAGATCCAGCTTCTGTATAATTCATGTGTGACTTTCTACTTGGTCTCAACGGAAGCTGTGGCTATTGTTTATTCTTAAGATGATTCAGCCACATTGTGTTTACAGTACAATTAGAAGTACAAAATATTCGTTCTGGACACAACTGTGCATTATTCAAGGAAATCAGCTACATGTTTTGGCTAAACTATATAGCTATCATGAGGTTGATTGATGGGGGGAATAGGCAAAATTTACAGCTGAAATCTGAAACACATGCAGTCTTGAAATTTTCCTTTTTGTTTTCTTAGTCAACCTGATGCCTGTATAGTTTTGCTGTAACATGCAGCTGATTTCCTTGCGAAAGAAATAGTTGCGTTTAGACTGCATATTTTGTTCTTGTAATTGGAAGGCAGTATTGTGTACAATATAAAATATTATATTTGCATTTTAGTCCTGTTGGGCACCGATATTTAAATGTCACCAGTGGAGTTTTCCTGTGAGTATGACAATGCACCTTTGCTGTGATTACAAAGGGTCAAATTCCATGACTAGTTCAGCATCTGTTAGCTTCTCAGTAAATACTGCTTTATGGGGTTATTGTTTTTGTACTGTAAAACACCATAAATTATTATGTGATTTTTAAGTATCAAAATATGAAGATGTTGATGCTAGATTTAAGGTTCTCATGGCATTGTTACTGAAGTTTTAATTCTTTGATAAAATTTTTGGGTAGGGAGTTTTGGGCTTTTGAAGGATTGTAATGCCTTCACCTTCATGGTCAAGCAGATATTGGACTGTGTTGCTGTGAAGATGAACGCTCTCCAGTCTTTTGAAATATCAGGAATGACTCAACAAATGACACAGTCATATGGCAGAGGATGTTGGGAGGCAAATGTACTTGTCCTGTACTGTGTTTTTACTGTCAGAGTTTGGGTACCTTCTCCTAGAACAACAGCATCTTTTGTTTGTAGTTTGGTTGGATATGAGTGAAATGCTGCACTTTTATGCATGTTCAGAAATGTTCAGAAAATTATTCCATAAATTTGGCTACCAACTGAAACTGTTACAATATTATCGTTGGGTAACACAAACCATTTTCTTTCTTCCGACAGAGAGGTTGCAGTGACAAAGCAAAGAAACATCTTTATTCTACCCCAGCTACTTCTCAGTCACACAGTTTTCAGTATTCCAAAGGTCCATCAGTTCCTGAAGTGGAGCGTGACTCGGGGGCAAGGGATGATAGGCACATTCCTACATTTGTTGTTGAAGGCAATGAACAGGTTCCACTGATGCACACTGTCAGCTTCTATCGTCGGCAGCAGAATATGGTAGGTTTAGTGGCCATATTTTACAGCTTCACTGTGAAATAAGGGAAGACTATTTATCAGAAATGAGATGATTATGTGTGTTGTGGGTGCCAATTACACAATGAAAACAGAGAAAATGCCTTGTGTGAAGACCATGTTTGTGAGTGATACAGCATCAGTAACTAAAATATGTAGAGGATTTTGATTAAATTTGGTATAGGAGTTCTTTACTAAAAGCTGTCAAGTGAGTGCAAGTTTAATGAAGATCGGCTCAGTGACATACTTAAGGGTATGAATGAATTTCTACCCATACGTACCTTATTTCTTTATTGATCTGTATGAAATTTGGTACAGATCTTCATACAGTGCCCCCTGATGAGTGATGAGTCCCATGAAGCATGCTATAGTAACAGCCATGCCTAAAGGTTTGAGTGGAATTTTGCCCATATTTTCTGTGTTTTTCATACAATTTGGATAAAATTTAATGCTGGAAAAATCTAAAGGCATATATTAGCTTTGTGCGAATGCATGCTGTGAAAGCTGTACTTTAGTTAGGGACGTGAATGAATTTATGTATGTATCTTGCACATTTCTAGTTCAATTTGGGTGAAGTATGGTATAAGAGACCAGCGTGCAATGCTGTTGTGCATTTTTCTGTTTTGTGAAAATCTGTGTACCGAAAACCATACTTCTTTTTTGTGCATGTATGCTGTCACATTGATACGTGTACCTTGAAACCAAATTACATTGTTTGATAGTAAAGGGCATCCTGCTACATCACGGGATACACCATTTGCAGTCTTATTATATTGGAGCCCCCAGTAAGATAAGCAGTATAAAGTTTCTTCTGTTTCAATCCAGCTCTATGTTCTGTAATTTATTAGTTATTAGCTTTAAATGTTTTATTTACCATTATTTATGTGTACATACTTTAGATCACCTTAATCTAGGATTGACCTGCTTCTATGGCTTATTCACTGCTTAGGTGTTTACAAGTGGTAGGTCAGCAGCCTCCTGTATAAATCTGTGCTGTGAAGGTTATGGGGAAGGTATATTATTGTTGTTGGATCCAGTGAATGTGCTGAGGTGCCAGCACCCACAATTTAATAGAAGGAATCAAACTCATTGGTCTCATGTGTCCATACACTGATCTGAGCTGTTGGTGTTGGGGGCAAGTGCAGAATTTGCTGGATAAGAATATGGAAATTATAATATTTAAACAACAAAATCAAAAACTGAACATTTCATGTCATGCAGCAGTTTTTTTTATTTATTTATTTATTTTAAAAAAGATGCTGTCATTTGGGATCTGTGGTGGTCTGTATGTTTAATGTAATATTGACGGGATGTCACTGACAGGTTTTAGGTGTGTTTACAAGTTGCAACAAGCAACTTTGTCGTGTTTGTCTGTTTGTCTGCATGTAAAAAACTCTGCTTCCGCTGGATGGATTTTCATAATGTTTGATATTTGAGTATTTTTCAAAAGTATGTCAGACAGTTTCATTTGCATTAAAGTCTGACAAGAATTACGAGGACTTTGCATGAAGAATGATGTACATTCTTTATCATATCTTGCTCACTTCTTAGAATGAGAAATATTTCAAATGAAAGTGTAGAGAAAATCAAAACACACATTTTAATTCTCTTTCTTGATATATCCATCATCATTTTGCAGTGATATATAGGATGAAGAGAAAAGTAATAACCCCCCCAAAATACAGATGACAATATAACGCATGTGCATTGCATGCTGGATACCTAAGGCTACAAACACACTCAGAATATGTAATACAGCTTTTCCTTTGCAACAGTGGTTGCATGAATGCTCCTCGGTGTCACGTTTATACGTTCATTGCTGTCCTCTTAAGGTTACAGTTTCTGTTGTGTTGTGTATTGGATGTGTGTAGTCTGTTTGTTAGGTAGTGGGTGCTGGGTAACTAATCTTCATACGGATGTGGCGCGTATGGTGGAGAAATTTCATATCAAGTTTTGGTGGGGAGATCTGATCACTTGGAAGATGTAGACTTAGTTGTGGGGATAACATTAAAATAGATCTTGCAGAAGTAGTACACGAAGGTATGGACTGGATTTATCTGGGTTAGGACAGAGACAAGTGGTGGTGTGTAGTGAACATGCTAATGAAATTTCGGGTTCTATAAAACTGGGGGAATTTCTTGGCTAGCTGAAAAACAAACAGCTTCTCAAGAAGAACTTCATTGGTTTGTTTGTTTGTTAAGAGTGACATGAGCTTGTTGGAAGTATATTTTTGATACATCATAAAGTTGAATTGTTATTGTGTTGTATGGAGTTACAAGGTGTAGGAAGTGTATTGCAGTTTTGGGATTCTTTTTCCATCATATTACCACAGATATTTTCAGTTATTCTCTCTAATCAGTGACACTTTCCGAACTGCTGTTATGATATTGTTATTAGTTTGGTGGCAGTAGTGTATTCACCAAAAGATTTGCTGAAATTATGCAGTATGTGTTTATAATTCTGTGTCATTGTCATTTTTTGTACATTGTGTCCAGTTTTGTTTCAAATGCAGACTAAAATGCATATGTGTTTTTCTGATATCAGACTGCGAAGGGAACCCCAGTCCGTCAGGTAGTGAGACAACCTGAACTTGAACCTGGAAACATGTTGGATAGGGTTGAAGTGGAACCCGATGAGGGGGCTGTGAGGAACAAAATAGCAGAGCTTGTGGATGAGGTAAGGCTGATTTTATAATCGAAGAGTAACTCTTGGCCTGCTACAGGCGTATTTTCTTCTGAACCTAGGCTTTTTGTTGAATAAAGATTCAAAATTTATGATTGACTACTTGGACCTGCATTTGCTTCACTGCGGTCCTATTCGCCACTGATTTTTATGGCTCTTATCTACTGTAATGCGTGACTAGACTGTTCATGCTTGTGGCATGAGGCGTGATTGTTCTGGGCTTTGTACATGGCTTGTTCAGTAGCATCAGATATCCCCGGTAAACATCGCTTTAAAATAGTGATTGTTTGGGTTTTTTGGGCTTGGGCTTATGTTACTGGCAACATTCATGGAAGCACACATGTTGGAGCACGTGCCCAAACCCCAACACCAGTATTCAAGGTATACTTTTAAATGACCAGGTACCACATCCCGACTGTACCTTGCCCTGACAGTCTGTCTGCTACTGGGATGTTGTCCACCTGCAAGTTGGATGTGGAATTGTAGCTTTATTCTAAACAGGGGCATTCTGCATGGCATTCAGGGTGCTCTTTCATCATCCATCCTTATTCTTAGAACCACACATTAACTCCATCTATTGAAAACTAGCTTACTAATAATGCCTTTATCATTTTCCAGTCATAATTAGGGTAAAGGAATGTGTGTATTACACAGTGTTTTTATAAGAGGTTATTTGTACAGAAGATATTTAATGTCTTACCCACAGTAATAGCAGGTACCTGAAAATAAGAAGACCTGAAAACCTACCTTTAGTAATCATTCTGTGTCCTTCATCCATTGCAGCTCATTGGCCCCAAAATTGTTGTAGTTTTGGGATGTAACCCAGTTTTTGTTACTCCTGGCATGCCTGTACCTAGTAAGTTATGATTGGCATCATATTCATTTCAGTAGAATACAAAAATCTATGTATGAACAAGTGTTTAATTCAATTGAATTGAATTGTCGAGGCTGATGGTGTGTTACCTGTTGTGCAGGTGTCAAGACAGCAGACAGTTATTTCACAAGCAAGTCAGGCACTTAATTTGTGCTGTTCAACCATTGAGTTTTCAGGTTCAGCAGAGCAGGTTGAAGGCGAGCGGTTGTTACTGGTAGCGAGTAAGTATCATTCTTTCATTGTATCTGAACTGAAGGAATCAGCAAGCTGGAACACTTGCTGCAGTAACTGGTACTTCAAGAGTTGTTATACCTCTTAACAATATACACACTTAGAAATGAAAACCCCACTATACCTCAGCCTTTCAAAATTTAGGTGGTGTTCCATGCCATTTTAAACAAGAATGAGTGTAAGCATTTTTTGTGAGATTTGAGGTACTCACAGCCAATGTGCTAAATGTTCTAATCTTTTTTGGGTTATGACAATGTGTCTTTGGATATTTCCTCACATTTCAAGGAATCATGGTTCCTTCATGATCAAGTGATCCAAGAAGAGTGTATTTTTGTTTAAAAACCTGTTTCAAAAGGTGTCAACATACTGTAGTAAAACCTGCAAATCTGAAACAAGACAATGCTGATTTGCTGTGGGAGGTTTGGGTGTCTGTCCTGCACATATCTGCAGTAAGACAGAGACTGTTGCTGGGGTAATTTGAGCTGGCAGTAATGAGAGGACATGACATTTGGCGTAGCTGTGAGTGAAGGGAGTCTTCATACAAGTAAAGGTGAAAGTAGAATCTCCAGTTGTATTTCATGTTTTGTGTGGGGTTTTAGTTCCTTGGCCATGCTGCACAGAAAGTTTGTTTGTTCACAGCCCATCGTCGGCAGGCTGCATTGCACGAGATACAACGTTTGAAGGTGGAGGGCAGCTTGAGGCCGGTGGGATACAGCTCTGAATTGACAGAGCAGGGATCGCTTATCATCAAAAACATAATGTTACCACTCAAGAAGGAATATCTGCGAACAATGGCTGCAGGTGATTTTCCTGGATGAATGAAAGATGTCGTATATATTGTGATTCTTAAGATTGCTTTTTATCCATGTAGGAACCAGAATGCTATAGTCAGTACACTGACTGGGGCAGAGGGTAGATGTTCAAACAATTTTGTTTGATTTGTGGCAGGGTCAGGCGATTTGTACCTTCTCCAAAAAGTCCAGACCTCGTCTAGGACCCAACAAACCTTTATGCGATTGGTGCTGGGGTCTCTGCTTCAGGGGTGATGTGACAGGGTTGTGAATGAGAGGGACTATGCTTGTACTCCTCCCTTAGGTCTGCGTGGTGTGCAGCAGGGCAAAGTTACCAGTACCTCTTTTATTTGTGCAGTAAAACTTTATTCAACAAGATGCTCAGATTTAAAAAAAATGCAAACTGTGATTAAACAGATCAAATTATCTGTTTCTCTGTTTTTATTGGGCATTGCATAAATTTGGAAGGTGACTTCTTTGAATGGGACACCAACAGCCAATAACAAAGTTAAATGTATCATTTTTAATCAACTCAGTTGAGAAAGTTTGGACATACCCTCATATATCTCAACCCAGTGACCCTTACAGCTGTGTCATATGGTTGAAAGCAGTTGACATTTCAGAGGCTTACCCTTTCTCCATCATCACTGTTGAGATATGCCTTGACACCCTGCCTACCCAAATCACACCTCTGCACCAGACCAAAGTTTGTGGCAGGATATAAGCTGGTAGTGATGGTGGGTGGAGTGTAAAGATGACTGTGGCCTCCACTCTCCTTGAACATTTTAGTCACACGCTGCTAGGTTTGACATAACTTGAAGACTTCTTGGACTCTACCCACTAACACTTGCTTGCGTCACACCACAAACTCAGGTCTGGTGCAGGCAGGTAATCTGTCTGGGTTGGCTGAGTATGAGGTGATATCAGAACCCTGACAGAGTCAGTCTCTGCAGCATCAGCTAATTAGAACCAAATGATGTGACTAAAGAGGCTACAATGAACTCTAATGGAATGTTGCTTTTCCAGAAGCAAAATGCCGGCATGATGTAGCATAGCAGACTTTGTCGAACCAAAACCTCGAATGTCATGCTTGCACGTTAAATGTTTTATGGTAATGTTTGTGGTGTGCTACAGATGAACGGTGCTACCATTTTGTGTGCATGGTGCACACCCAGGAACAAGTAGTGGCCTCACCAGTTGTTGCTGCCACTAGCGAGAACCTGCGTCAAGGGGGAGGTGCAGCCTTAGTGTTTCCTGGTTTACTGAGACTCAATGGGCTTTACAGTGACTTCAAAGTGACACTTGAGATATACAGCCTGCAGACCAACAGAGAAGTACTTCCTCACGACATCAAATATCATATCTCAGGCAAGAAGGTTGGTACGCAGGACTGTAAAGTCGTGTTATTTGTGATGAACTGGGGCTGATAATACTGTCATGAATGTCATCAGAATCCATTATCTAAAATGCTTGTTAAGTTCCAAGAACGTACAAAATACCAGTAAAGAAAATATAAAATAATCTCAAAATCGTATAAGTTTATTTTTAATAAAATGCAAACATTTTTTCCAAGAATAAAATAGAGTAAATTATTGAAGGAGATTCTCATTCCACAAAGTGTGAAAGCAATCAACCTTTCTTAATGAAAGAAAGAGCTTAAGTTAGCTGAGAATGATCTGTGCAACAACAGGAGAGTGGGGATTCTATCTCACCAGCCATGTGGTTGCAACCCAATTTGTTAGATCCAGTCACTAGAGGTCAAGGCAATGATATTAAAATGGATGATCACAACAGGTTGAAATCCCAAACATAAACGCTGTACTGTAGTTCATATCAGTATGTGGTTCTGTGTACTAATTTCATTTATGTTTAAGCCCCATACAAAGTGTATTTCTAATTGTTCAGAGGTACAGAATTTTCTATTTTGCATTACATTTTTAGGTTTATTAGGTCATGTCATAATTTCTGGGTGGTCTTTTTAAAATCTGTAAATATGTTTTCCCTTGTTTATTATAAAGGCATGTTTAGAACTTATTGCTTTGTGCAAATATTACATTTGTTGCCAGACATCAGGTTCTGACACTAGGTTGCTGAAGAATCAAACCTTCTGCAATGTGCAGCTGTGTTGGGCGAGTAGTTCCTGATATTTCTAAGGATCATCGTGCCTTCATTTTCAGGGTGAGGCAGTCCGCTACTATCCTTCAAAATTTCAGGGACTACTCAGCACACTACATAGCATCACGTCCTTATAGCCTTGAATCTTTAAATTTGTTGTTGTAATTACACTCCTCTGGGATGTGCTGCAATGTAGCCTGTGTCTACCACAGCCCAAAACAGTGCCCACCACCTCCAGGCAACAGATCTTGTATCTGTTCTGGCAGTCAAGCATTCTGCTGTAATATGTGATTCCATCTGGTGTAATTCCACTTGATAAATGTGAAGCAGTACTGATGAAGATTCAGGTTGTGTAGAATATGTTGTGTCGGTTCACAGCTAGACACTGATACAATGAAACTTGCTTAAGAATTTCCCACTTAAGAAATATTTCCTCTTAAGAATTCAGAAAAATTATTCCATATGATTAACATATACATTGCCCTTTTAGTATGTTTCCCGCTTAAAAGAATTTGCCACCTAAGAAGTATGAAAATTTCATATCACAGTAAATTTTTCATCCACTTAATATGTTTTTGATTCAAAACCTTAATAATTCCTAGTTACCAACCCTCACTGATGAAATAATGCTTACACTTTGCAAAGATTAATCTCCAGCGTCATTTCGACCATGGACTGAAAGTACATGTAAGTGTCTCAGTGTTAATCTTTGGCAGGAAAGGGGATCACCTTCTGACTGTGTGGTCATCAGTTTACAATGTGCGTGTGTTTCACACAGCATGATACAAACTGTCCTGCTTAATATGCCAGATTCTTTGAATTTTTCCAAAAACATTTAAGGGAGTTCTACTGTGTTTTTGAGGAGCTTGCTGCCTCCATCTTCAGGGTCTATGCAGGCCAAATTTTCTTTGCTGCTGAGGCTCTGAACATGTAGGCAGCTAGCAAGCTCCTTCACAACTTCAGCAACTATTATTGACATGGCATCATCCCAGAAATGTGAATCTCATAAAACATAATTGTTGGCATATCATTCATACAGTTGCACAAACTGGAATATGTAGAGGTGACTGTATATGTGCAGAGGTGACTGTATATGTGCAGAGGTGACTGTATATGTGTAGAGGTGACTGTATATATGTAGAGGTGACTGTATATGTGCAGAGGTGACTGTATATGTTTAGAGGTGACTGTATATGCATAGAGGTGATTGTATATATGTAGAGGTGACTATATGTGCAGAGGTGACTGTATATGCATAGAGGTGATTGTATATATGTAGAGGTGACTGTATGTGTGCAGAGGTGACTGTATATGTTTAGAGGTGACTGTATATGCATAGAGGTGATTGTATATATGTAGAGGTGACTGTATATGTGCAGAGGTGACTGTATATGCATAGAGGTGACTGTATATGTGCAGAGGTGACTGTATATGTGCAGAGGTGGCTGTATATGTTTAGAGGTGACTGTATATGCATAGAGGTGATTGTATATATGTAGAGGTGACTGTATATGTGCAGAGGTGACTGTATATGTGCAGAGGTGACTGTATATCCATAGAGGTGATTGTATATATGTAGAGGTGACTGTATATATGTAGAGGTGACTGTATAAC
>Ga0131853_10003471_pt1 | contig 28259 bp, 17 predicted proteins | sample TergutLab28metaG_FD_92764 | JGI IMG/M metagenome (GOLD analysis project Ga0131853, IMG submission 92764) | Labiotermes labralis P1 segment gut microbial communities from Petit-Saut dam, French Guiana - Lab288 P1 (version 2) (version 2) | ecosystem: Host-associated > Arthropoda: Insects >...
ACACCAAGGTTGAATATTTCAATCTATTATTCTGCTAACCTTTCGTTTACAGATCACTGCATTTCTTGCAACATGGTGGACATACCTATGCATTGTTTATGGTCATGACTGGGCTCAAATCCATCATAGCAATCACAGCGGTAGCTTCCTTGCAGGTTTACACAGTTACCATTCCGACAAATATTGGGATTGGTAACACATTCATTGACATCTCGGCAGTCATCTGTAAGACCTACTTGCTGGTAACCCTCAGGGCAGATGCACATGAATGTTCCAATCAAGTTCTTACACATAAACTTGCAGTTATTAGCAGGTGTCACACATTCATCCACATCTGCAATACAGGAATGGAAATATTAACAATGGTCATTACAAAACACTAATCAACTTTCTTACTTCTACTTCTACTCTATTATTTCTAATAGAAAAAAAAGAACTCATTGAAGAAACACAGGACACAAATGTATGCTTAGTCTTCATATGAAATTTCATTTGTAATATTGGGTAAGTTAAGTACTGCATCAAAACTTAATCCATGAAAGACCAAATTACAATAATTCTTTTTTTATCGCAAAACTGTACAAAGAAGAATTAACATTTCAATAACCTGATGTATGTATTAACAGAGATATTTTGGACATGTACTGCCCTGATTGTTGCAGTGAAAAACACTGGAAATAAAGTAACATTATTCAGAAAACATGGTGTTGTAAAATCACTAAATCACATGAAATGTAAAGAAGGAAGGAAGAAAGGAAGGAAGGAAGATAGAAAAGAGAGAGAAAGGAAGAATGGAGCCCAGGGGAAGAAAAGCTTGCTTAATTATGTTGGATATAAGAAGAAGCAATTTAATATTAACAGTAAAATATAGTTCTTCACAGCATATATCCTTAAACCAAGCAATACAAAATTTCAGTAGTTAAAAGCAAAACTAGGAAAACAAAATACATCTAGAAATTTGTGATGTGATTTTTAAGAATAAAGAGAGAAACAAAATTCATTTGGAAGCTCTCAATAATATGATACCTTCTTAAAAAAACAGGTCAACAACTTCACACAACAGATGTCCCACAACATTTAGTTTTCTAGATATGAAGACATACCTCTCACATCTGACAATAAAGTATGTTGTTGAATGTACTCAAGACACACAGCACACACCATGGCTGGTTGATTAAACAGTCATGAAATATAGCATGATAAACAATGTGACATGCTCTTCGTTGGTGACAGCAATACTCATGCATGGAAATAAACATTATACTATCTTGGTTGTCATCCAGACACTAATGTGTTTTGATGATTGGAGCAGTATCTGCACGAAACAGAAAGTGTAACACCTACAACACTTGCCCACAGATTGTACAAACACCAGCCAATGAAGGTGTCATAACTGCAGCTGTGGAAAAAGAGATGTGGAGAAGTTCATACACTATTGCATGAGAACTGGGACTATTCCAACAAAGGGTCCTCAAAGTCCTTCTTGACATTTAACTAGATCCATACCACTATGTGCACAGCACATATCTGTTTTCCGACAACTGTTCTCTGTGGACATAATTTTGCAAATGGGTGTGATATCATGTTGTAGATGATCTCTCTCTACACAACGTTCTATGGACAAAGCATGTTGTACACCGGAGGCATATAAACATCCGTAACAGTCACCTCTGAGTAGAAGAATGCTCATGTTATATGAGAAGATGGGTATTAAGTCTGCTTCAATGTTAGGCTGGTATCATCAGGAATATTATTGTGGACCCCTGACTGCTACCTTATTAACTGAAAGGGTGACTGCTCAACAATATCGTGATTTTCTGGAAACTGTTGCACTAGGGTAGCTTGAAGATGTGTCTCTAACTGTGAGGTGGAGGTTGTGGTTTAAGCATGAAGGCAAGTCAGTGAAGTATGTCTGGCAGTCCAGTAATGTGGAATAGACTTGAAAAGATGACTGCAGTCTCCTTAGTCATCCAGTGGATGTTTGCATATAAACTGCACCTGAAGCAGCAAGCAGCATGTTTACAAGGTTCCTATCATATAGCTTGTCGCAGGGTTTCAGGCGGCAGTGACAGCTGTCCTTGCCCATGTATTAAGGTGTGTCCAAAGGAATACTATACAGTGCAATGTCATCTGCCTAGACATGGATGGGGGCCAATTCAAGTACCTACTGTAACTATGAGACAGCCAAAATTTGTACCATTTGACAATGTCAGATACTCTGAAAATGAAATGTCTTAGGAGATATATATTATAACATTTTTACTTACATTTTAATGAGAAATCATGATATGGAAAGCTTTATGATGCACAGCATCCTGGGAATATCTCAAAACATGTACATATAAAGCACGAATTTTATCCCACAATATATAAAAATTCAGCTCCTACCTCACAGTAAAAATACTGTATCTTCAGTGCATAGACCAATGAGTGGAAGCTATTTACATATACAGGTAAAGCAGTCCCGTTACAGGCCTGGAATGGCCCAGAGGGTTCCAGGAAGTTAAGGTTCCCACATTTCATGACAACAGCACAGGATGTTGGTAAAGTTGTCAGCCTTACGCACCGGCCGCCTTTACACCCAGGAAATGCTCCTGGTACTCATTTCTATTAGAGGCTGAGTTGACTCCAGGGCCACAGTGCGATCGGAAAGATTTTATGTCAATAAAAAATTCCAATGACACAAGCTGGGATCAAACCAGTGACCTTTTGATTTGTAGCACAGCACCTTAACCACTGTGCTACCGGGGTCCCTATTTACATATATATTCATTGTTTATTTTCAGAGCCATAAGAAACCCATGAAAAGCAAAGTTTTTTAATGTTCAAGCAGGTGGTACTTCTAATTAACACAATGCCTTAGATGTTCAGGCCTCAAGACTACTAGACTTAACTGGAGTCACAAATATTTGAAACAAGGTTGTGGAAACTCAAACATGTACTTAGTGCCCACTATATTTTTTCCCAAAGTCTTGTGAATACTGACATATGTAACTAAACAGAAGGGATTCTAATGCTGTCACTTCATAATTCAAGAACCACCTGTCAATCATCATAAACAAAATACACGAAGAACACATCATAATACAAAGTGAAGAATGAACAAAACCCATTAAAAGAAAGGAAACAAACTGTCAGGGAGAGAAGTGGAAATGTGAATGCAGAATGGATTTGTGGGATAGACCACAAATTAATGGGTATAAAATGCGCAATATTTTTATCTAGAAGTAAATGCTCATACTACATAATACTTTGCCTGACATGGGAGAATTTTAAAATCCCAAAGTATAAATAAAATACTTAACATTATTTTAGTACTGCTGCAGAAAATCAATATAGTTTGGATCTGAAGCACTACAAATTCAAAATTCTGTCTCATTCTACCTTGGCAGTGTCTCCCATCTGGTGCCAAGGCATAACCATATGGACATATACAACGGAACGATCCAGGAACATTGTGGCATCGGAAGGCACATTGATTTCCCATCTCCTGGCATTCATTAACATCCTCACACACCTACAAAATATACAAAAAGCTTGTAAAGTATTATAATCAGGACACTTAATAAATAAGACTAAATGGGTAGTTACAATTGCTAAACTGTGTTACCTGCATTGGTCCAGGGGCAAAACCTTCATTACAGGTACACTCAAAGCCACCATCAACATTGGTGCAAGTCCCATTACCACAGATATTCTTTACTGATATGCACTCATTGTCATCTGGAATCAAAGATACAAATTTGCTGCTAATATATCAATTTTATAATGTCAATGAAGTGACAGAAGACCGAATCACTAGAAGTGACAGTTTACCAAGTGCATGAGGACAACAGAGGAGGAGACACTCCCAAAAATAGTATAAGACAACTGTCCATTCAATTAGTTGATGCATATGACATCCATACAGCTATACATCATCTGATAACTCATCACATATGTTTGTATAATCACTTACAGGGTGTTCAAACTCTATAAATATTTTGCTGAAATTAGAACACATGAACTCTTGCCATCTGTGATTCTGCCCAGTATAGTTTTGACTACACCAAATCAAAACCTCTCAAATGGTCACAAATTAAAAACATGCAGATAAACAAGGGCATATAATATTGTACATTTTCTGTGCAACTAAATTACATGTATAATATTTAATACAAACTTGTTGCACAAAGTTTCGATTTGTTAATTTTTGCTCTGATATGTTTCAGCCTCAGTTCTTGGCCACCTTCAGGGAGCTCATTAAGTTTTTTGAAAGGTGCAGCTTATTTGGCAGAAGTTTTATGTATATGATTTAAATTATAATTGAAATATTAAAATCCTTAAAATCAGTTGATGGTTAAATACAATATCAAATTATAATAAATAGATACTGGTGTAATTAGTTGTGTCCAAACATCTGTGTTATTCTTTCTTCAAATGAAATTAATCCCGGAAATGAGTTTCAGGTACAACATACTCATACACAGCCAGATTATGAGATATCTGAAGCTTGTAATGTAATAACAGTACTATAACACTGATTACAAATGGGTTTTTTCAGACTTATATCTGTCATTTCCACTGAACTATACTAAAAATATCCTTACCAATACACTTCTTGCCAGTTTCGTCAAGCACAAATCCAGTGGGGCACTCACATCGGAATGACCCATCTGTATTAATGCAGTCACCTCCATCACATGCATTTGGCATGAAGGTGCACTCATTAAGATCTTCTCCAGTGTCTCCTCGACCAGCTCCTTGTGGACAAAGCTTGTTGAACTCAGCTGCAACAAACAGAATCACAGCAAATAATCAGTTGTCATTACCGTTTTACAGTGCTGGAATAATTTGTGTATGAACCATTTACTGGTTCTGCTTCATGGAGGGAGTGAGTGAGTGAGTGAGTGACTGAGTTAGTGAGTGGGTGGGTGGGTGGGTGGGTGAGTGAGTGAGTGAGCATGTGAGTTAGTGAGTGAGTGGGTGGGTGAGTGAGTGTGTGGGTGAGTGAGTAAGGAGTGAGTGAGTGAGTGTGTGTGTGTGTGTGTGTGTGAGTTAGTGAGTGGGTGGGTGGGTGAGTTAGTGAGTGAGCAAGTGAGTGAGTGAGTGTGTGAGTGGGTGGGTGAGCAAGTGGGCGAGTGAGTAAGTAAGTGAGTGAGTGAGTGGGTGGGTGATTAAGTGAGTGGGTAGGTAGGTGAGTAAGTAAGTAAGTAAGTAAGTAAGTAAGTAAGTAAGTAAGTATGTAAGTAAGTAAGTAAGTAAGTAAGTAAGTAGGTAAGTAAGTAAATATGTATGCATGTATGTATATATGTATGTATGTAAGTAAGTAAGTAAGTAGGTAAGTAAGTAAATAAGTATGTATGTATGTATGTAAGTAAGTAAATAGTAAGTAAAGAAGTCCCATTACAGGCCTGGACAGGCCCAGAGGGTTCCAGGAAGTTAAGGCTCCCACATTTCGTGACAACGGCACAGGGTGGTGGTAGGTTGTCAGCCTTACATGCCGGCCGCCTTTACCCCCAGGAAATGCTCCTGGTACTCATTTCTGTTAGAGGCTGAGTCGACCCCAGGGCCATAGTGCGATCGGAAGGATGTTATGTCAATGAAAAATCCACTGACACAAGCTGGGATCGAACCAGCGACCTTCCGATTTGTAGCACAGTACCTTAACCACTGCGCTAACGTGGTCCCCAGATAATAAGTAAATAATTAATTAGGTAAGTCCATAACTATTCATATTGTGGTATTCTGAGTTATGACAGTTTCCCAGACCCATAAGTGGGTGCCACTATTTTGGTGGAGTAGTCTTCATCTTATCAGAATCTTTGACCTGAAATACAGCACCTATCAGAGTACAGCACTACATCATAATCCAGAACAAAAATGAATCTTCACTACTGTAAAAATTACAGAATCTTACAATTTACTGAATCTTCTAACCCCATAACTGCCCGGTCACACAGGCCATGACAAAGCGACCCCCATCAGGCCTTCAGTGGTTGTGACTGAGCCACTCTGGGTTCAAGTCCCAGAAAGCCATCCAACAAAAATCCCCCATGCCAACAGATATATTGCCACTTGCAGCACACATACATAGTGTGACAACATCAAGAGGGGAATACAGTCTACATAAATAAAAGTTTTGGTTATAGTTATAAAGCTTCCATATAACAAGCCCAGTGATGTATTCAGTAAGCAGATATGGCTGAACACACCAGCAGATGTTGATTTGTGCTTTACACAATTCTACATTCTTATGCAGTTCTTTGTTTGGTTTGGCCCAATCAAATCAGCACTTCAGCCACCTAATAACAATTTAGTTACCCTAAATTTGGAGGCAGCATATTCCTCTGAAACTTTGGTACACTTCTTATCCCACAGAGGTAGCAGCCAAGAAGACCACCATTTGACAAATGTTACATGTCACAAAGAGTAGCAATTCCATGTGGTACCACCTAGAAGTTGTACAACCATACAGAAGTTATACAACACCATTCCCATCCTCAAATTAAGAAGGAACAGGACAGTAAAAAAAGACTGCGAATTGCCATGTTTTGTTGACATTTTGTTTATGATGCCAAATCGCTTAGAAGGATTGAAGTATCTCCAAAAAGGTGTCAGGGAAGTCAACACAATGAACCAAAAAGAAGTCACATAATTAAGTTACATGACATATATTCTTCAGCAATGTCTGTGCCAACAAATTTATATAGTTTCAAGTGATAAAATACCTGAACCTGGACGAGGACACTGTTCACAATGTCGACCCCATGCCAAACCCATGGAACAGCAGCATTTCTTTGCAGTGATGGGTATCATGCGAGGATGAGAACACTGCCCTGAAACAAAGTACTCAGTTGAAATACCAGAAAGTTTACCATAAGAGAACATTTCACACAGTTGTTTAAAATTCAGTATCAGCAGCAAACGAAAAATAATTTCTTCAGGTCTGAATGAAAAGGAACTTTTACTAACTTCACCTACCACAAATGTAAAGTGCATCTGTATTAGATATCAAATTTCTTGAAACTTCTGCAGTAACAAGTTCAGTTTATATCAAAATTTCAGCTGGATATAAACAGGGCATAACATATTCCTTATCTGTGGCAGAAATAAAATACATGAAGCCTCTAGAAAACTGTACTGAATCCAGAGGCTTTGTGAAACACGGTCCATGAATCACTAATGCTGAATGTTCAATGAAAGTTTATTAACAGAAGAAAAATGCTAACCTCTATGGAACTCGTCATAACACAGCTCCTCTCGGACATCAATACACTTCATACCATTTAGGCTGAGTACATAACCTTCAGGGCACTCACATATCACCCCTCCGTCTGTATTAACGCATGCTCCTTCCTCACAAATACCGACGTTCTCCACGCATTCATCGATGTCTGCATGAACAAGCACATGAACTTTATTAGTACACTACAATCACTTAACAACAGTTGAAGAATAAAAGACCAACTTGACGTTACTTGCTACTTTATTTCAATTCTTATGTACTCAACATGTTTCGGACATTAATATATCCATCATCAGGAGCTTGTGACTGTGCTGTTGAATTACCACATATGTTCTCGGTTCGTTGTGTGTTGGAGATTTGGTGTGGCTGGGTTTGAGTAGTGTCCGTGTTGCAGGCTTCAGCCTGCAACACGGACACTACTCAAAGTTTACCACCTAGTCTGTCAATCTTCAAGAATGTCAAGGCAAAATTCGAAGCAGCCATAAGAAAATGCTTAAATACACATGCCTTTTAATGTGTAGATAAATTTTTTATGTGCGAAGATGACCTATAGTACTGTTTCGTAAAATGTTTGTAGTATTTTACACTGTAAAATTTGTGTATATTTGTGTATTCATGACTTGTTCCACTCCTACTGTCTTTGTGACAAACTTATGGACCCATGGAATGTATGTGTGTATATATATATACACACACACACACACACATGTGAATGCATGTACATACATGTGTATGTGTGTGGGTGCATGTACATGTACATGTGTGTGTGTGTAGCACTCAATGGGAAGAACTGTTTCTTACAATGCACATGCTAACTCCCCTCTCAGCACCTATCCCAAGAACCTGATCTTGCTCTTACTACCTTCCTAACAATGTGCACATGTAAAGCCACATCCTCCTCTACTCACTAATGTTTCTACGTACATTTTATGCACTCCTATTTCCTTTCTATCAACTATTCAATTGTTACAATTAATCAATTCCAAATTACCTTTTAGTTTTCAGTCCAAAATGAACTATTTCCAACAGTAAATGTTCTATAATTCACTGTACAGTATATCATAATTCTAAAAATGTTGTGTCATGGCAATAAAACTTTCAAACGATATGTGACTGTGTTTTTTATATGACTGGGGCTAAATTAATCATTACTAAAGGGTAAGGGGAAAACTAAACCTACTTGTATAGCAAGTATTCAGAAAATATGCTGATGTTAAATAAATACCTTCACAGGAATTTCCATCTGGACCAAGATCATAGCCAGGTGGACAGCTGCAGACATATGAACCCATCAAATTCTGGCATTTTCCTGGAGGGGGGCAAGTTCCTGGAACCTATCCCACCAAAAAACTAAGTTTAAATTTAAAAATAATTAACGAAATTTTGTTAATTTGCAGCATATGGATTTTATAGTACTAACCAAAGTTCCACATTCAATATGCCATAACCTTCCTTCCCACATTATCTTTATCCTTAATTCTGCTGACACATTTCCCATCTGTTACAATGTTTTACAGACTCCCTCACATACATTCTCTATATTTACTGAAGACTAGAAAAGAACAGCATTTTAGAAATCCTAAGCAAGTTCACTGCATTTGCCAGTGAGTTTATAATAGGTTACTGCAAAGTATTAAGGTGGGGGAAACACATTATATATTGCTGCGTGTTGCAGTGTTGGGTAGTTTAAGAGAATGAGTCAAGACAGGATTCTGGTTCTCTGGCAAATCATTCTGAAGGGATTCACTGCACAGTACTTATCTGTCAGCACACAATATATATATTACTAACACCTCACTGCAGTACTCATTTGTCAGCACACTGCACATATTACTAACAGTTCATAGCAGTATTCAATTGCAGCCCTGCACCTACTATTAACAATTCAATGCACTATTTTTTTGTGAGCTCACTGCACATACTGCTAACAGTTCACTGCAGTACTTACTTGTCAGCCCATTGCACATACTATTAGTAAGCATTATGCATATATGCACCCACCTCATGACATTCATCTATATCCCTGCAATGCTGTCCATCTGTTGCCAAAATATAGCCATCTGCACACTCACAGTTGAATGAACCTGGTACATTACGACATCGCCCATTGCGGCAAAGGTACGTCATGATACGGCATTCGTCAATATCTGAAATGTAAGGAAAATATTTCTTGTATTAATCACATAATGAAACAGCAATGCACTGTTACCATCTCCAATTAATTACCTTGTAAATGTCAAAGACTGACTTTAATTAACCTGTCATGTTCACAACTAAGCTTTCAGTTTTCCCTAAACATACCCTGAATAACAGAAATAAATAAAGAAAAGCACTCCACAGACTGAGTGACATTTGAAGTTCCGACAGTAGTAACTGTGAAGTCTGCTATGTCTTCAAGATGCAACCTGCATTCCACTATGTGATGAGATTATACAGTTATGTCTGCTAAAAGTACGCTTGTATGTCAAAGGTAAATACTGCAGTTACTGAATTTTCCTCAATGAATTTCAGAAATAATTTAACATATAAAGATAGATTTAGTATGTAAGTTGGATTTCACAAATTTATTTTATACACTTTAAGCCTGAGTCAGAATTAAAAATTACAGATCACCAGTAATATCATACACAGGGGTTTCTAGTGTCCCTCTTTGTTATGCTTGGGCATAACAGCTGTCACAAAATGTCCCAATAGATAAAGGCTTCTAAGTAATAAAGCTTCTGTGCTGAAGGACAAGAAAATCAGGGACATCCTGTATTATACAGGTTCAATAATTCAATTACAGTAGAAATCTCCTAATCCAGCACCCATGGGATTAAAGAGTTGGACTATTGAATATTCCACAGTATCAGACAGTCCCTACACTGACCCAAGTTCTTACAAGTAATTTCTTGTTCCTGCTTCTCTGCTTGGGCTACACTACTATGAGAGGCGATTTCATTCGGATATCTCCATATACAACTTACACAACATTAGGTTCAACTGCACTCATTTCTGTCTTTCAATGCCTGTCTCTTGAAAAGATTCTTCATACTTTCACTTAATTCCATAAACAATCATGATTGGTCGTTCCATTTCTTGGTAAGACAGACAATTCATAATCAACATGGCATGAAGCCATAACCTTTCTTCATCCTTCACCACTTTCAATCCCCCTAATTATTTCAAGTTTCTGTAGAATTGTTAAAGTTATGTGTTTTCTCCTGCAAGCAGTACCTTGCTTACCCAACTTTGGATCTCCTTAAGCCAATACTATAGCTTGAACAAAGCTATTATATTGTCACATAAAACACAATTAAAATGGAATTCGCAGTAGTAAAATGGAAATGAATGCATACTAATATACAAAGTGCTGGTGATGAAAATAATCTAGTAAGAGCTGGAAGACTGTTTCAGTAATGTAATATCCACAAATGGCATCTGTTGGCCAGAAGGAGTAATATAGGTTTCATATGAGTGACAACATCCAAATAACACTTCAGATTGTGCCAAACAAGTGGTGTGATCCACAAGTTGCTTGCGATGGTACTAGGATGTGGGACAATACCACCTTATGTAAACTTCATATATCCTACTCAGACGGAGTTTGTGCCAGCAACACAACCTCCAGATAACCCAATATAAAGTCACGGAATCAGTATGCATACCCGAAGTTATGGTAGGTAAAACTTCCGGTCTTGGGTCTAATTTCCACCAGTGCCAGACTATCAGGAGTGCCAGATTATCAGAGGCCATATTAAGGGAATTTTACGGTATTTTCTCATTCCAAAGTTTTGCATCATGGTACAGTATAAGTATATTCTCTTTTCATTGTCATTTCCCTGGAATATAGGTTACGTACAAATCATATTTTGCAGGCTGGCTCTATCTCCACTTTTGGGTAGATAGCATGAGACAGGGGAAGTACTGCTCAGTCAGGCTTGTTAAATATTACTGACTCTTACTGCTAGTCTAGTAATAATATTTTACATATAATCTGTAAACCACATGTTAATTTCCAAATAACATTCTCCTATCACAAATCCACTTTAGTATTTTCTTTTTACTACTACATCCTATGAACCGTAAGAAATCCTCTATAGCTCACAGCAAAGGAACTACCTACAGATTTTATTCATGTAATGAGAATTGTCTATTCGCCTTAGTGTTCAGAATAACTGAGGATCAACTTAATCCCAATTATGCTTTCCCCTGGTGTATAAGTCTTTATGGTACGACAGAAGAACAACATTTCAAAGGTGCAACTAATTTACAGTATGTTTTAAAAGAGAATATACCAATGCAGTCATTATTGTGACTGAGCTTGAAGCCTGGATAACAATGGCACTTGTAAGATCCAACTGCATTAACACAAGTGCCATTGTTGCATATGTTGGGATGACGTTTGCACTCATCTACGTCAAGGCATGAGTCTCGTGCTGGTGACAGCTGGTAGCCATTGTGACATATGCACTGAAAGCTTCCTTGGAAATTGTTGCACTCTCCATTGTTGCAGATTCCAGGTCTTTCGGTGCACTCATCAATATCTGTAAGTGATGTAGAAGAACATAAGGTGGGCTGAAAATTCACTTACAGCATGTAGTACACTTGAAATTTGTGACACATACAACTGACCAAACAAAATGTTTTCCCACAGTGATATCCAGAGATAAATATTCAATGCTACATGAGCCGGAATAGTGTAGTTGGTATAGTGAATAGCTTAAGGTTGGACAACCAACATATTGTGGTTTGACTTCCAGCAGAGGCAAGAGGTTTTAGTATCTCCAAAGCATCCACACAGGCTCGATGGCTCACCCAGACTCCTATTCAATTGGTACTGGGAGCCTTTGCCCTGGTGGTAAAGCAACCAAGGCATGAAGCTAGCCACTCACATTCATCTAGTACCAAAGTTAAGAATATGTAGTGTTATACATCCACGGTTCACTACTACAAACCACAGTCGAATAAATCAAACATTTTCAGATTGCCAAAATATCTTATTTAGTTGCTAATGACCTCTGCCAGCAAAACTTTCATTTTTGGTGCCTATACCAAAACTACCAGATGATGTCAATTTCATACATCGCAATACCAGGAGACAAGGTATCTAGCAGAGGCAATAATGTTTTGTGTGTCTGGTGGATCAATAAAATCCATTTAGTGTGTTCCAATTGAATTTTACTTACATAAGTGACAAATGTAAACAGGTCCTCACCTATACAGTCTCTGAAACTAATCCCTAGTTTGTAACCTTCTGGACACTGGCATTCAAAACTTCCTGGTGAGTTGACACACTGAGCATTGCCTCGACAGGGACTTGGAACACGTATACACTCATTATCATCTAAAAAACAGAATTCAATAATGAAATTATTCAGACTAAAGGAAACTGGATAAGGATTATAATGTGTGGTAGCATCCAGAGTGAATCATTTGCTGAGGTAACATACAGCTATGATTGAATTTAACAATTTTCCAACTAGATGCGACTTATTCAGTTTATTACATTACTGTAGGCAGCTCTACATGTTTCGGGTGTAGACACCCATAATCAGGAGCTCATACTACTGTAAATACAGCTTCTGGTATTGATTAACCGGATCTACTGCCATCCGCTCTCGTTGTTGAGTGGAGTTCCAACTCAATAACGAGAGCGGATGGTAGTAGATCCGGTTAATCAATACCAGAAGCTGTATTTACAGTTGTATGAGCTGCCTACAGTAATGTAATAAACTGAATAAGTCGCATCTTGTTGGAAAATTGTTAAATTCAATTTACAATGCATGGACCCATGTATATGAAATACAGCTATGATATTGTAGCCAACTGATTTCTTAAAAAGTGTCCTTCACCCTAAATGATAAAGTATTATAACATATTAACTTTTATACATGTCATGCTTTGTAGGTAATTAATATAAAACAACGTTTGAATGCAGTATACTTCCATGTTACAAGATATTTCTGTCTGCAACCTGTGCAGATATGTTATGGTTAGCAAAAGCGTAAACAATCACAGATACACACAATGTCACAGATAAAAAATGGTGGCTTGCATGTAATCAAGCATTAAGATAAGATGTGAAAAACCAGTCAATATTTATAGCAGAATTTTGTCGGCAAATTGTGACATAAATTTATTTGAAGATTGCATCCATAAGGGGGTGACTTAGTAACAAGGGAAACAAAAGGCCATCAACACAACTATTAAGTGTAAGTGTCAAATACAAAGGAGCATAAGTTTGTACTCCTTTGTACTTGGCACTTCCTGAGGATGGCGCCTCAGTGCCAAAACAAGTAGGAGTTTTGAAATTTATGTAAAGTTTGTAAACCTATTATGTGCATTTGTCTGTATGTATTGTTGATTGTAAGTTATTCGTTCTTATAATAAATTCTTATAATAAAGCCAACAAGATGCACAATTTCTCAGATTTATTTGATAAAGTACTCTACATGTTTCAGAGAGATCCACTGTCCATCATCAGGAGTATCTCAACACTGATAGCAGACAGCCGATAGAACTAGCATGCCAAATACCTATTGCGTGCATATGGTGTTGAGATACTCCTGATGATGGACAGTGGATCTCTCCGAAATATGTAGAGTATTTTATCAAATAAATTTGAGACCTTGTTGGCTTTATTATAAGAATATATCACGATGCAAGGTCCTCTGAACGTCAAATAAGTTATTTGATGCTCCATGACTAAGCCATGCACACAGTGTCAGCATACCTGAGTGTTTCAAAAACAAAAATAAGCACGTTACTTTAAAGAACTTCATTGTTCTGTTCCAGGTGAGTGCTGGTTCAATTTGTCAGCAGCCAAAATGCAATAAATTGAGCCAGCAATTGACAGATGAAGTTACATACATGTGCCTAAACACAGGAAGAGAATGGTACAGAGCAAACAGAAATAATATTCTTGGATAAACTTGGACCAACAAGTCACTTCTTCTTCTTCTTCTTCCTATAGTACTACGGCCCTTTCAGTTTGGCCTTGATTTCCTTTAAAATTGATGCCCATTCCTCTCTATTCAATGCTTTCTTTCTCCATCGTTTCACACCAAGCTTCCTTAGATCGTCTTCCACATCGTTCATCCACCTGAGTCTGGGTCGTCCTCTACCTCTTCTTCCTGCTAATTTTCCTTCAAAAATCTTCTTCACAGGCCTGGTCTCATTCATTCTACTTACACGTCCAAGCCACTCTAATCCTTGAATCTTTATTATGGTCACAATATCTTGGGATTTATATTTGGTTCTCAATTCTTCATTAGTTTTCATTCTCCACTGTCCATTCTCCTTTGTTGGTCCATATATTTTCGTCAATATCTTTCTCTCCCATATCATTAACATTATTTCAATTTTACTTGTCAGCGTCCATGTCTCTGCTCCATATGTCACTGCTAGTCTTATGATCATTTTGTAGAGACGAATTTTAATTGACTGGGGTACAGATCTTCCTTTTATTATTGGTCCCAATGCATAATAGCATTTGTTGCCAACAGCAATTTTACTTTTGATCTCAGTTTCTATCTCATTAAGACTTGTCATCACCGCTCCCAGATATTTAAAAGATTCTACTTTTTCATATCTCTTTCCCATCAACTCAGTTTCCTTTACCTTATTTCCATCCTGTCTATTTATCATGTATTTTGTTTTAGTGTCATTCATCTGAAGGCCTATCTGTTGGGTTATTGCTGCCATCTCTTCTAATGTTCTTTTTATATATCCTTCTGTTCTCCCCAGAATCACCACATCATCCGCATATGCAAGCCATTGCCTTGTGCTATTAAAAACTGTTCCACCTGGCTTGATTCTAACACTTCTTGTTATCTTTTCCATACACAAATTAAATAAAACGGGGGATAATGAATCACCTTGTCGCAGTCCAATCGTTGTCTCAAAACTAGGTGATAGCTTTCCACCAATAAGTCACAGGTGCACTAATTACAGTATGAAATCAAATACACTAGAAAACACTATCATCATCTGCAAGTGCTGAATTTTAAAAGTTTCTGAGTAGCATCATCACCTCTCAACATCATATCAATTGAAATTAACTTTGTCATAGTTACAGATTTCCTGTGCAAAGGCTACACTTTAAAGAGTAAAACATGTTGCAAGTTTATGAAGGATGCTGAAGGTATACATCTGGCAAAAACTGTATGGATTACTGTCTGTACCATGAATATGCACTTCCACATATCTCTTCAAAGACTACAGGAATAATCAAGTTGTTCCAGAACTACTTTATCTGTCTAACCTCTGAATAACTACCATGTCTTCAGATCTCTGTCACACTCAGTCATGAGACTATAATGTGTCATAACCCAGAAGACTTGGATCTTTATCAAAACTTACTAGGGTGCACACACTTAAAGGATTGCCCAGGGCACTAGACACCCTTGAGCTGGTTCTGGCTACGTGTCATAACCCAGCAGGTTGCTGTGGTGAAAAATTCAAACCATATACAATTTTTGTACTGATATGGAGGTGCAGCAAACAGTGCAAAACTGCTTGATTCAGGATGCTGATGAAATAGTGTACTGTGAATGAAGTTAGCTATTTTGACATACAATATCAGTTACTTGTACTGTACAGCAATACAAATATTCACAACAAAATCAATAACTGTTTTCACTTGAACTGTCTTGAAACAGAGAACAACACAGTCAGACAGACACACTTGAAACTGATAAATATACATATCATACCAATGCACTGATGAACATTGATGTCATAAATAAATCCTCGATCACACTGGCATTCAAAGCTTCCTGGTACATTCATACATCGCCCATGATTGCACATTGTTGGCATGAGATGGCATTCATCTATTTCTTCTGTCTGATTAGTAATACGATTTTGAATATAACCAGGTTTCATCTTTGGGCCTCCACATAATTCAATCCCTTCCTCTAGAACAAAGTACAAACAAGATGTCTTCAATACAACAAACAAAATAATGTTTTGCAGTGCAGTAGTAAATAAAGATCCATGTATCTAACTTCTTGTTCTACATCTGTATGACTATATATATATATATATATATATACTGCACTTCCATGTTATTAAGACTGTGCTTCATTAATGTATCATTTATGATGACTGTCTTCTGTGATGTGACACTCTGAAGTCTGGAAAGGTATGTACTGACATTTTTCCTGATGATGGAGGAAGCAGGTGCCCCTGAGCATTGGTAAACATCTGTCAAAGTAAATGGTGTCACATCCCAGCAGACAGCTCACTTCATAGTCACTGCAGTGACAACCTCAAAAATCACAATGTAAAATTAATTTTATAAACAAAGGTATCCTTCACTTGGCACATATTTTACCAAAAAACACAACACTAAGTGAAACAGCAGTGAGTGAGGGAACTCTTCGGACAAGAACTAATGTTCACGGATATAACGAGTATTATCAGCTTATGTTTCAATGATAATTCCCAACATCAGGTATATTTCAGCACTGAAATCTAATGAATGATTAGAACAGAACAAAATAGTATTTAACTTTGAAGCACTTGGAAGAGTTGTTATCCTCCCACATTCTATGATTTTGTTTTATTTTGCACAATAGATTGTACTGTGAATCCTGCTGAGACTAACAGTTTGCAAACATTGAGCTGGTGTTCTTCTCCTTCAATATGTTTAATGACAATCAGATTCATTGCAAATGACTAGTTTTTACCAGGCATCTTAAAAGAAGCTCTTTTCACACGTGTTTTAGCACTTTGACTCATAATCAAGAGAATAATAAAAGAAAACAGTACATTAAACACAAGATAACATGCAATCTCAACCATACCATACAACTTAAAGCACAAAATTACATTATGGTTATACGCTTCTGTGATTTCTCGCAACTTCTTCCATAAGAAGTGTGATCATCCCCCACCCAACCTGACAAGCTCTAATCAGCTCCTGATGTAAATGGGTGGCACTAGGTTGACAGTTAATGCACGGCAATGGTGGTAAACACAAATGCAAGCACTCAGAAACTAGCTTAACTGCTTAACATTTCTGCACAAAGCACTATAGTGAACAAGCACAAAGTGAAACACACTGTACTTTTGAATGCCTGTATTTTGAATCTGAGTAAGAAAAATTCTACACTAGGTGATATATTGTTATTTTTCAATTCCACATCTGTTACAGTCATATATCATTTTTAGTGATATTACAATGAAATCAATTTATTTCTTGTTTAACACACTGGAATTAATTCTGAATGGTAACATGAACAATTTAACAAGTTTTAACTCAAAAGTAATTAACAGTTGTACAATATTCTCATGAGACACTCATAACCCTCAACAAACTAAAACATGTTTCACTGTTTGAGAATTACCAATTTCAATTGATGACATGATAAATAATTCTGAATTGGAGGATGCCATGAGTCTCATTAGTGAGAGGTGGAGAAGAATTTATGTTGGTAAAAACACAAGTGTGTCCCAGAATATTTACTTTGGTTTGATATACAGTAAGGTAAACTAAAGGTAAAGTGCACCCTTGTACAGGCACTGAGGCTCTGTACAGGCCATACAGCCCATAGCGGGAGTAGAGGTATAGCTCTACTCTTTCTTGACCACAGCACTAGAAGGGGGTGAGGGGTCAGCGTCATGCCCCGGCCGCTCTTTACCCCCAGGAGAGACCCGGTACCCATTGTACAAGAGGCTGGGTGGGCCCTAGGGCCGGTCTGGACAGGTGCGGAAAATCTTGCCCCCACCGGTATTCGATCCCTGGATTGTCCAGCCCGTAGCCAGTCGCTATACCGACTGAGCTATCACAGCCCACTTGATATACAGTACCTTCCTAAAAAATAGATGTATTCTTTTATGGGAAGTTATACAGATCTCAAAATTAGTGCCATTAAACACTAAAATGTATCTCATACTTATTCAATACTGACTTGTCACAGTGCAATTATTGCAGAATTCATTCACTCAAAATGTAAGTATTTATGTACACAGTGTTCCTGGGACACCACACAATGGATACCTTCAAGTAATCTTCAAATTCTCATTCCATACGGTAGAATTAAAAAAAAATATCTACATCCTTATACATTTCACATATCCCATTACATGTGTGGAACCATCAATGAACATTCTTAACCCAAATAGCCCTAAAATTGAGTTACACTTGACAGTGCCCTCAAATGAATTGGGTCCAACACTGAGTTCAACTCAAAGACACAGAGTTTTACTATGTTTTACATTGATTGTCCGTCAGCTCCTGCGACATAGTGGCTGCCCAATGAATTCTAGAGTTTAAACAACATTTTTTCATCACCAAAGGAATGTAGCCTGCTGTTTACAGTACATATCACATAAGGAAAATTTTATAAAGTAAAATGGTTTAACACATTGCAGATGCAATAAAAATTGATACTCTTGTCCAAAATTAAAATTTGTCTCTATTTTAGCTTAATTTTCAGCTGTACCCCTAAAACATATATTCTAAAAAATTAATTTGAAAGAAGCCATTGGAATTCACAAAAGAATTCAGAATGAAAAGGATTAACAACAAAATCTGAATGGGATTACAGATGGAATAAAATACAAAGCGTGGTATGGTGCTACATGTCATGAAATGTGCAGAACGACCTTGGGGGTATGTGAATGTGGCGGACAAGATATTGGGATGCACAAAGAAATGAGATGGGCATGACAAGAAGAGTTAAGTTTCAGCAGGTGGAGGGAAGAATATATTGTCTTGCATTATCAATTAAGACCTCATAAGACCTACCCAATTCTTTGGGCAAAACGATAAGTTTCATGGAAAATTATATTTTGCTCAGCATTCTACATTGTAAATCCTTGTACAAAACATATACTGAACGTTCTGATTACAAAGTACCAAGGGAAAAAGTACGTGTATTACATGATCATTTTGTACAGCTTTGTAAAGGGTGTTTTTTTCCCTGTTTGAACAATACGCACCTGCCCGACATTCTGCTAGCATTGAGGCATACATCAAGCATCAGGAGGTTCAACAGTCATCAAACAACCTTTAGAAAGTCAAACAAAAACTCACTAGTCCTAGAGCAGATGCTAAAAATGTTGCCTTCCTGATTGAATGTACTCAGTACAACTGCAGGGCACATTATTTACTCTCTGGAGTTCTTGCCCAGAAATTGTTGAAACCCCATGACTGGCACTCACTGCACACCAAATATCAACTTTTTCATCATAAAGAGGGAGTTTTTGAATAGGTCCTGATTTTTCTGCACTCCAGTACTAGCTATTATGTGAATTCACCTGTCCAAGTAATGAAAACCAGGCCACTTAAAAGAGGGTGGATCAACCTATCTGTCATGCACAGACTGAAGAAACCAACAATAAAAATGTATTCTTGCAGCTGGATCATGTTTCTTTGAAGCGTGAACTACTGTTGCCTTACACAGCCACAGTTGTAAAAGTTTTGGGGCTGTTTGTGCAGATGTTTTCAAAATACCAGTCTCCTGAGCAGCAAAATTTTTTGTGACATTTTCCAGCAGACTCATGTTTGAAACACAGGTGCACTAAAAACACAAGCTGTTCAACAGTGTACCTGAGTCAAGGCACGGTGTTACATCACTGAAGAAATGAGAAATGCATTGACAAGAAACAAATATGATGATTCATAGTGCAAGCTGGTTATTAGTGACGGCTGTAGTTACATTCCCATTTGAAAAGAGTGTGTGAGAGCTTGCATGCCCATGTAATTAGGTATGGTCTTTGGCTCCCCCATTCCCATGATTTAATACCTTGAGACTTTTATTTGTGGAGAAGTTTAAAAGATAAAGTGTACATAACAAATCCTCGCATTACGGAAGAACTAAGAAACACAATCCACCAGGAGATTTCAACAATTTCTAGGCAAGAACTCTGGACACTTAATAACTTGTACTGCTGGCAAACTGAGTCCATTTCTTGAAGAATAAAATCCAACTATATGCCACTTATTACTTTATTATGCTTATGTTAGGCTGAACATGTTTCAGGCACCATTATGCCCATCATCAGGAGCTCATAACGATAGAGTTGGTTACCACATAGTAGGCTGTCTTTTTCTCGAGTTGCTGCTGGATGGAGGTTAAGTGCAGGCAGGATGGATGAGTTTCCGGACCGAAGGCTGTAACTTTGGTCTGGAAACTCATCCATCCTGGCTGCACTTAACCTCCATCCAGCAGCAACTCGAGAAGCAGACGGCCTATGTGGTAACCAACTCTATCGTCACGAGCTCCTGATGATGGGCATAATAGTGCCTGAAACATGTTGAGCCTAACATAAGCAAAATAAAGTAATAAGTGGCATATAGTTGGATTTTATTCTTCAATTATCAAGATGATGCACGGTCCTATACACATCAAATTTGACTCCATTTTATCAGGAGGGCAAAATTTTTCAGCATCTTCTGTAGTACTGGTGAGTATTTATGTGACCTTCTACAGGTTATTATCTCAGTGTATTTTTTTCTCACTTTGTTCACCAACTGGTAAACCTCCTGACACTTGGTGTATGACGTACCACTAGCCGAATGTTGGTCAAGTGCTTACCATTCAAGCAAAAAAAAAATAAACACCCTTGATAAATCATATACCAAACGTTATATATAACCACAAAATTTTGAGGAAGAATCATTAATTACTCAATTAAATATAAAATTCAATGTTCCCACTCATACAAAAAAAAAACCTTGTACATGATCACAAACTGTTTCCACTGTCTAGTTTCAGGCAGACATCCTCAAGAAGTTCAATAATACACAGAACACTAAAAAATTCAACATTCTTCTTCACCTGACCTACAGTTTTTATTCCAAAAGGTTTTATTTACTTGAATCTGGGCGAGGACATTCTTGGCATGGAGTTCCCCAGGCATGTCCCATTGAACAGCAACAAACCATACGAGTCTGTTCATGCATCATTGGATTTGTGCAGCCTCCATCACTGTATTCCAGGAAGCACTGGCCCTTCCGCATATCCACACACTCCTCTATGAAAAGTAAACCATGTTTGTCAGTAGCTACAATGCACATACAGGAATTGCTGAATTTATCATTCTCAAATTCTTGCTGCTTACAGCCTGTTAAGAGTACCAACATAAACTTTCTTTGGAAACCTCCTAGTTTCAAGATGCTGTCTTCTGGAATGTAACACTATTTAGTCTGATAGATATCTACCAGACTAAATGGCTTCACATCTCACAAAGCAGTGTTCTTCATAGTCACTACAATCACAACTCCAAATGTCACTTCCCTGGTCTGTCTCTTCCTTGTAGCCTTTAGAAAACACCTACATACACACTCCTTGTATTTTGCAGATGAATTTTTTGTGTAAATATGATTTATAACACCATTTTTGTAAAATGTTTGCAGTATTTTATAATCTAAATTTGTACATTTGTGTATTTATGACTTGTATCATGCCATCTTTATGACACACTTGTGGATCCATGGAATTTCTGTTTGTGTGCATGTGTGTGTGTGTGTGTGTGTGTGTGCACATGTGCGTGTGCATGTGTGCGTGTGCATGTGTGTGTATATATGTATGTATGTATGTATGTATGTATGTATTAGTAATACTCAAGAGCTTCAATTTCTAACTTTTGGTCATATTTAATTTCTGGGGATTATTTAAAAAATTACAAATGACTTATACTTATGAAGACAGGCCACTTTAAACAAAAGCATTCAATAATGATCATTAACAATGGTGAAAAGCCACGTGAACTGCAGATATCCTTCCATTTATGTCAAAATTAAATTCCTTTGGTGGCCCCAAAACAGCAACATGCCTACATCTATAGTTAGGAAGGGCTTCAAGTTCTCATGTTTGTGTGTATTTATGAGAAGTTATACAGTCTCACAGTCCTTGCTGCTAACTCACTTAAATGTGGGATACATTTCCAGACTGTAAGACAGTCTTCCAGTTTTCGTCATGTAAGCTGAAAGTTGAGGGGAGAGATATGATGATTTACAAAATTTTTAGTCAGAAAACCTGAAGAGCAGAGATCACTTTGGAGACCTAGGTATCAATGGGATGATGATAGTAAAAAACAAATTGTTAAAATACAGTGTGGGGATGTGGACTGAACTCATGTGGTTCAACATGGGGCTCATAGAACGGGGGAATTTTTTTTGACTAGCTGCATGGATGTAATTTAGGTAAGTTTAGTTAACGAAACTAAAGTAGGGAGGTGGGTAGGTGGGCGGGGTTTGGGTAGTAGGTCAGTCAGTCAGTTGGTTGGTTATAGGTAGCTAGCCACTCAGTAACTCAGATTTTATCCAAGTTTCAATTTTGTAGGTTTGTTTCAATTGGAAAATGCATGCACGTTTCACATCAATTTGTGCCCAGATAACAATAACAACCATCACAAACTCATGCTGATACTGTACAGTTCATATGCCACTAATGAATAAATGGCATTTATTCTGCCGAAGTGAATTTCATTACCACATACTGTTCTTGTGGTTACTGTTTCGAAAATAATTACAACTGTTTGAGATTTTAAATAGTCATCAACAAAGAACTTTTTACTCATCAAATGATGGTAGATTACCACAAATTCAGTGGTTCTGCAAGTAATAAATACTTTGTGGAATACTGAATAGCAACAACTCTCCAACTGCTGTGTATATTCCACACAGTTTGTCTGTAAGTTCCCAAGAATTTCTAACACATAAATGCAGATATACTTACTTCCATTTGGCAGCAGCATGTAACCATGTGGACATACGCAGTGGTAATTACCAATTTCATTCACACATGACCCTACTCCACAGATATGCAGATCCTCATCACATTCATTAATATCTGAAATATAAAGGTAATTTTGATGTTTTGCTGACTGTGCATCTCAGTATAATCTTAGTAATTAACCAACTTAATGCACAAATTCTTGTTTTATAGTAAGTTTATTATACGCCTCTACATGTTTCGATCACATAGTGCTGGAAACATGTAGAGGCATATAATAAACTTATTATAAAACAAGAATCTGTGTTTTAAGTTGGTTAATTACTAAGATTACAAAGGTAATGTTATCAGCAAATGTGATTTCAATTCCCTTAAGGAATGTAACAGGAAAACAAAGGTTTGAAGGAACAATTAGCATTATATCAGGAAGTAGACAAGTACCATATTTCCTTGTACATAAGATGTCCCTACATATAAGATGACTCCCTTCACAATCTCAGTTTTCAGGAAAATATCTGCATGGAACATGTTTAACTTTGTGTGTGATTATAAAGTGACCTTAGTATTTCAAATGATGGCTTAGGATAAATTTATCGTCTTATAAATGGGTAAATACTATAGTTGGTGCAGAATTAGATTACCAAACTGAAAAATGTATTGCCCAGACTGGGAACCCAAATACTTCTCATACAAGATTGACATTTGAAAAATCTTAATTTCAAAAGAACGGTATAAATGTTGGAAGGTTCTGGTGGAGGGGTGAGCAAATCACAGCACATGGGCCAGAAGTTGCCCTCAAACTATTCTATTCGGGTCCCCCCTTAAAAATTTGGTTCTCATATAAAGGATAAATAAAGTGTCACAGTACATTGACAAATAAGTAACAAACATACATGAGAATTTAAAATTTTTAAAGGAAAATCAAATTTAGGATCTCTGGCAGACCTGAACATAACCGAGTAGGTCCACCATTTTCATTTTGAACACCTACAACATGATGTGTGACAGTTCTCACATACTTGGCAAGACGGAAGTGTGTTAAGTCAGTGAGGAGGGTGGCATGTTCAGCAGTTTTTGAGCTGCAGATATTTTTTGCAAAGCTTTCTGGTCAGCATTCTGTCTCAGGAATTTTCAAATTTCATCACTGGTATACCACTAAATAACATTTAACAATTTCAATGCACCACCAATTTTTTGTGTATTTAAATAAAGAAGCTGAAGTTGGAGGGACTAAATGACAGTGGATATGAGTTATGTAATGTTGCCAGCAATGTTGCATATTAGCAAATATACATGGCTAACGTTCCACTTACTTTTTAAAATTTTTAAACCTTTTTATGTTTCAGTTTTTTTATTAAGGCCACATAGAGTACACAACTTTTGGCATACCAGGAATGGTACAAGTACCATAGTGTGAAAAAGCTACCTAGCCAGCTCACAGGTAACATAATTTGCCTACTTCTGCTCCAGGGTGAGTTCTTGATATATACAATTCCTTTACAGGTCAAATGACTTCCTTACTAGTGCTGCATCCAGCCTGTGGACATCCTCAGTTTCAAGGCACATGGCTGCCAAAGTTACTGTCCACAAAGATGAAATACACTCTTACCACTATTTTGTCAACACTACATTTAATTAGTTCTCACAGTAATAGCTTACCAACACACAGGGCATTGCTGTCATCCAGACGAAAGCCATCATTACATGAGCACATGAAGCTGCCAAATGTATTGGTACAGTGACCATTTTGACACAAGTTCTCATACTCCTCACATTCGTTGATATCTTCCAGAAGCACCTGCAAATATATGAGAGTACAGTAAAAGCTGCTGTATCAAAAACCTTTGCCACCAAAGGGTTATTGGATATCATAATTTGCCACATATTAGAATAGTGTGTATCTTAGCCTACATACCAGCCTCATGGACATTTCATTTAACTCATAACCTGTCATCTTTTCCGTGCCACATCTTCTATTCCCTTTTCATGACTACTTAGGTAGTCTGGTGTATGTATAATTACAGAGGCTTAACAAGATGCCAGTAAGGAACTGGTGATGCATGCTGCTAGCTGTTGGTACAGTGAAATGTAATGGGCATCTTGGTCAATTTCTGGATAACAGAGCTTTACAGATCATCCACTACCAGACTTTTACTGTATAAACTTAAAATGTACGGAAAGAAACTGATAGAAAATTACATGTTGACCTTCTGCACATTGCGACACTAGTCTTTAGTGAGTTCTCAGAATTTTCACAATTTCAGCCAACATATGAACACAACTGTCATTTAATTCACAACAATATTTTTAAAAACTCCTAAACGTTTCAGAACTTACTGGTCTATCATCAGGGAGTACATTAACTGGTGTTGTATAAAACAATTAATAAAGAATGTGTTGATCTGTTGCATGTAGAAGAAGTGGTGGGATTCTTCTGTGTAGACTGAATATGTGTGGCAAATAGAATTTGTTACACAGTGAATTTGAACAATGTGTGGATATAGTGGAGGTATATTAATGGCTCTTTTCTTGAATATGTTTATAAAACATAGCCACAATGATTTACTAATTGCGGAATTATTTTGTTATCTTGAAGTTCCTTATGAGTGGAGTGTATGAAAAGCAATTAAAATTCATGGCATTTATCTGCTCAAAATGGGGCCAATGTATTTCCCCAACACAGTATGAGTAATCTAAAGTGTTTAAAGAATAGATGGACAAGTGTTACTGATATAGAACCCTCCGGAAACCCATCCATATCAATTGACAAGAGCCAAGGTTCTCCACTGCTAACGGTGGAGGGGCACAGCTTGAGATACATATATTCAAGATTAACTGAATTGATTTGGTTCCAAGAAAGATAATTAAATAAACAATACAGGAAAAATATGAAAAACTTTACAGTTTACTCTTCTCTAAGTATTCTTAGTGTAGTTCCCGTAATGGAAATGGAACTTGTTTACAATGTTATGCAGGCAGATAAAGGGGGAAACAAGAAAGATGTACAGAATCTCACAAGGTAACTCACAAGAAAGTGCTTTAAGATTTTACGTGAAGAGTTTTAATGTTATATTACATCTGTCAGTTTGGTCCTATTATTCTAAAATTTTTAATAAATTTCATCCTTATTCTACATTTTTTAAATAAATACTGTCATGTGGCACATATTTTGAAGGTGTAAGACATAACTACATCTATTAAATACCAATTTTCCATGAAAGATTTCATGTTATAAAAGTTCTGAAACAAAAATAAATTGTAACAGCCAATTTACAGACTGAGTGCAGCAAAGTATAATGCAATTTTCAAATACAGAATGACATTAGCAACTTACTGTAATACTATTTGGTCTGTAGCCATTGTTATTTGGGCAGAGGAATTTATACTCATCAGAGCCTTCTTGTGGACACAGTTCACAACGCGGACCCCATGCCTTGCCAATTGTGCAACAGCATGTTGCCTTGGTAACAGATTCACCGATCTCTTGGCTACAACGTCTGCGTCCAGTCTTCTCCTCTACTTTCATGTAGCAGCGTGATTTCCGGCGATCTGACAACATGCGCTACATTAAGAAAAGTTGGCCACTAGCTCACATCTGTGTTTAAATATGCTACAAATATTTTAAAAAGCGCTATGCTGTTCTTCAGATTTCAAACTAACATGCAGAATTATGTCACTGTATATAGTAAAATGCAAACATAAAAACCTGCCACTATTAGCATAATACTGTTCAGAGATGAGCCCAATTATTCAATCATAACATCAGTCTTCTTAAATTAATACGTTACAGCATGCAATAAGCTGATTGGGATCTTATTTATTGCATACGTGTTGCAAAAGTATTTATGCCAATATTTCATTCACCAGCATTTTTGCAACAAATACATAATTAAATTCATATTTTAAAGAAATATGTAGAATTTGAGAAGGCAGAATATCCTGGCGATTATGAGCACAGGTGCAACTTGGCTATAAACACTGGGGGGAATCAATAACAGTTATTAGGAATTCAGCTGCCTCTATTCTGCACCCTGTAAAGTGCAAATATTTATTTTAACCAGCAATGTCTTAAGAGAAAATTATACCAAATTACGCCAATATAAAACTGATGAAAACTTCCCATACTATAAAATGTACCCAACAAAAGTACAATAAATCCAGATTAAAGATGAGACAAATTTTTTTTTGTAGAAAAAAGGAAAATTTGAATACTGATATACATCCAATACATCTAAAAGTTGCCAAAGAATAAGGGAAATTATGATATTTTATTGAATACAACATAAATCAAATTTTAAACAAAGATGCTTCAAAAAGCAAGTGATAAGACAGAATTTTACCCCTGAGTGATCAATGAGACCAACGCTGGTTTCTCTGAATATGAACTCACACTCCCTAGTAAATGTTTAAAGTATAACCCCTACACAATAAACACAGAAGTAGATAAAAACCTTAGCTCTTGAAGCTAGAACAGTTATGCGCAAATTACCCCTGCATGAACAAGAACACATAAGATATCAAGTTACAAACAATACTAAATGGTTATATCAACACTAAAAGAATGAAAGAGCATGAAATAAAATTATTAATATCTTGCTAAAAATATTATAAACTGATTAAGAGAAAATGTTTGAAAACAGTGCTATGATAACAAAAGCTGATAAACACAATTCTATTGCCATAACTAACCATAATAAGTATCAGGAAAAATTTTGGAATTTATTAATAATAGTTTTTTTAATAATATTAAATGAGATAGCACTAATAAAACAAATTACGAGTACTGTTAATAACAGTCATTTAATGATATAGAAAGATGAAAAATGGAAATACATTAATTCCAGTCGTAATCCACTAACAATTAGTGGCCTAAAAAAATTCATAAAACATACTCCAAGTAGGCCTATAGTAAACTGGACAAATGCCTTGGTGCATGAACTAGCAACATTTAATGCAAAAAACAGACACACACATTCCACTTCCAAATGTTGTCAATATAAAAGTATGGTTAATTTAATAAATGATCTCCTTAATATCCCTTACAACATCAATAAAAACCTAGTCTCATTTAACTTCAACAATGTGTACACAAGCATTCCTACAAAAGAGGTACTGGATATTATTCAACTGATGTGTGATAAAAACAATGCTGACATAACACTCAGCCAAGAAATTCTAAATACATGTAGAACCATCTCTCAACAGAATTACTTTTCGCATAATGATACACTTTATATTCAAGATGGCAGTTTGGCTATGGGTGCATCCACTTTGTCTTTATTTTTTTTAATCTGAAATGTATTTACAATATCTTGGGAACACCAAAATTTTTGGCATTTTAATGCAACATAAAACTATTC